>ERZ761607.1262-NODE-1262-length-32977-cov-4.923243_pt1 | contig 32977 bp, 22 predicted proteins | sample MGYA00511164_ERZ761607 | MGnify/ENA primary metagenome ERZ761607 (study PRJEB28899, sample SAMN02445080) | bioreactor sludge metagenome | biome: EBPR sludge | place: Australia: Brisbane, Thorneside Wastewater Treatment Plant | collected 2011-06-22 ... | reverse complement strand
CGTGAACTTGTCGATGATGATGTTGCAGTTCGTGACGCTGCCGCAGCTCTGGAACAGGTTGCGGAGGTCGCCTTCGGTCGTGCCGAACGACAGGTTGCCGACATACAGTCTGGTTGCCATACTCACTATCCTTCTACTGTGTGGGGAGACTCTCGTGGACCGTTCCCGACTCGTTCGGGTTTCAGATCGTCTCTCACCAAGCACTCGCCGGCAAGGGCAACCTACCAAGTTCACTAACTACTCTCTACCAACGGAAACAGGATGCCAATCCGCGGTTTTTGCGCAACAAAAAAGCGCCCATAATTCGCGGTTTCGGCCCGTATCCGCTTGTTGAACAAGAAATTGCGCCAGTGTATTTCAGGGCGCGGTGAGGTCGTCGGCGTTGAACAAAACCCCGTCGGGACCGGCGGAGCGAACGTCGAGGGCGTCAGCGGCGCGGGCGTGGATATGGTAGGGCCGGCCCCACGGATCGGTCCATTCGCCCTGCGCGTTGAGCGCGGGATGGTTGCTGGCGAGGAACACGTCGCCGTAGCGGTTCCCGCCGGTGAGGGCGCGCACGAGGTCGCGGTTGTCGCCGAGTGGCGGGCGGTACGGCTCCTTCACCGCGACGAGGAACGCGCCGATTGTCGCGTGCACCTGGCGCACTGCGGCGGCGGGATCGGACGGATCGGCAACCACGGGCGCTTCCGCCGGGAGATCGGTCCGCGCGGCAGGGTCGGACGGGTCCGGCGCGGATGCGCTGGTGCGTCCCACGCCCGCCCTCCATGCGAGGGCGAACGCGAGCAGGATCGCCGCGATGACCGCGGCGCGTTTCACGCGAGGAAGCCCAGCGGCCAAGCGGTGCCGTTCGGATCGAAGAACCGGGTGATGTTGGGCAGGACGAGCGGGAGGTTGGTGCGGCTGACCCCGAGCCACAGCGCGAGCTCGGCGAAAAAGGCATCGGTGGAGGTGGTGGGGATCAGGCGCCCGCGGCCGACATCGAGGGCGTTGTCCTCGTAGAGGTCCGGATAGTGTCCGTAGATGCGGCGTCCGTTCACGCCGCCGCCGACCACGAACTGGTTGCCGCCCCAGGCGTGGTCGGAACCGCGGCCGTTGGAGGTGAGGGTGCGGCCGAAGTCGGACGCGCTGAAGAGGGTGACCTGGTTGGCGACGCCGAGCAGGTCGAGGGCCTGGTAGAATGCGCCGACGGCCTGGCTGACCACCGGGAGCATGGCGGCCTGGTTGTTGAGCACTTCGTCGTGGTGGTCCCAGCCGCCGAAGTTGACGAAGAAGGTCTGGCGGGTCATGCCGAGTGCGTCGCGGCCGGCGATGGTGCGGGCGATCATGCGCAGGGAGCGGCCGAGGGTCGTGGCGGGGAACACGGCGCCGGGCGGGAGGTCGGGCGCGGTGGCGGCGGCGAACACTTCGTAGGCGTTCACCGCGTCGCGCTTCGACGAGGCGAAGGCCTGGGCGAACAGGTTCTGGTAGTGCAGGCCGAGCTGGCCGTCCACGGCGGCGCTGCGGCTCTGGATCACGTCCTGGTACTGCTGCCACGCCGGGGCGTAGCCCTGCAGGCCGACCGCGCCGTCGGGGGTGATCGCGTATTCGAAGACGGACTGGCCGGACTGCCAGACGTTGCTGCCGGCGAGCGAGATGTTCATCGAGACCTTGGTATTCGCGTTGACCGACTGCAGCAGGTCGGCCATGCGCCCGGCCCACCCCACCGCGGAGCGGGTGTCGGGCAGCGAGGTCTGCCACTGCTCGACCTGGTCGCTGTGCGAGAAGAGGCCGAGCGGCAGCGGCGCGGATCCGCCGAGGTAGTGGGCCTTGGTCACCGGTTCGACCAGCGTGCCGACGTTGGCGACGAAAGCCGCGTGGCCGTCCTCGAACAGCTGCTGCAGCTCGGGCATCGCGGGGTGCACGCCGAGTTGCGGGCCGGGGTGGTCGAGCGGGTTGATCGCGAGCAGCTCGCCCTGCGCGAGCGCGAGGTCCTGGCGGATCGCCGCGTAGTCGGCGTACTCGGCCGCGCCGCGCGGCACCAGCATGTTGAACGAGTCGTTGTCGCCGTTGAGGAACAGGCAGACCAGCGCGCGGTATTCGCCTGCGCCCGGTTCGGCGGCGGCGACGCTGCCGGCGAGCTTGAGGTTCAGCAGCGTATTGATCACCGGGATCGCCGAGACGGCGGCGCAACTCGCCTGGCCGAGGAAGCGTCGGCGGGTGAGCAGCGCGGGATGGGGTCGTGGTTGGTTCATGGTGGGTGCCTGCTCCTAGCGCATGACCGCGAACTCCGGCGAGGTGGCGACCAGGTACACGGCGAGGTACACGCGTTCCTTCTCCCACTCCCAGAGACCGGAGTGGATGCGGCCGACCGCCTCGCGGATGATCTGGAATTCGCGCGGGGTCAGCGTGCCGCCGGTGAGGGAGAAGTCGAGCCGGCGCAGCAGCGTGTCGAGGTCGTTGACGAGGGCGAGTTCGGGGGCGAGGTTGAGCAGCACGGTGCGCTCCGGGATCGCCGAACCCCAGCGGTGCAGCCCGTTGCGCACGGCGGAGAGGTAGTAGTTCGGACCGGAGATCGCGCTGCCGGCGTTGAGGATCTGGAACTCGGGGCCGAGCAGGCCGGCCTGGGCGAGCGGTCCGGGCGGCAGGTAGCCGGGGAGGTAGAAGTTGAAGACGCTCGGGGCGTTCAGCGGCTGCTGGTAGTGGTCGAGCTGGAAATCATCGAGCGCGTAGAACCCGGCCGTCGCGGCGGCGTTGAAGGCGCGGGCGAGGTTGACCACGCGCAGGAACGGTTCGCGCAGCTTGCCGAAGGCGGGATCGGCGATGAACGCGGGGTTGCGCGCCTCGTCGTCGAGCAGCACCGCGCGCAGCACCGCCTTGAGGTCGCCGCGCACGCCGTTGCCGTTGTCGTTGAAGGCGGCGGATACGCGGGCGACATAGCCGGTGGAGGGATTCGAGGTGACGAAGCGCTGGATGAGCTGCTTGCCGATGAACGGGGCGACGTTGGTGTGGTTGAAGAGGTGGCCGATCGCGGCGTCGAGGTCGAGGAGTCCGGCCGCCCCGGTATCGGGCTCGCTCGCGGTGCGCGCGGGCAGGGTGAACCCGTTGAGCAGCGTCTTCGCATCGAGGTCGTGGTAGGCATCCCACATCTTCATCGGCGCGGTGAAGTGCTGCGGCGCGTTCAGGAAGGCGGGGGCGTTGCTCGGCCCGTAGCTCAGGCCGGTGAACACGCGGGCGAAGGCGGTGATGTCGTCGTTGTCGTAGGTCGGGATCGGCAGGCCGTTGGTGCCGAGGCGGCGGGTGCCGTCCTGATTCAGTTCCCACAGCCCGATCGAGAACAATTGCATCACCTCGCGGGCGTAGTTCTCGTCGGGAAACAGGTTGTTGACCGGGTCGGGTTTGCGGTTCTGGAGGTGGCTGAGGTAGAAGCCCATGCAGGGGTGCACGGTCACGCCGTAGAGCAGGTCGCGGAAATTGCCGAAGGCGTGCTCGAGCAGCAGGTCGTAGTAGTGGGCCATGCCGACCGGGTTGACGGCGAGCACTTCGGGCCGGTCGGAGATGACGAAGATCTGGCTGAGCGCGAAGGCCATGCGCTGGCGCAGCGGATCGGGGGCCTGGGCGGGACCGCCGGGAACGAGCGACGGCACGCCCATCGCGCGGTTCCACCACGCGGCGACCTTGGGGTCGGTGTAGAATTCGGGGATGCTCGTCCCGGCGTATTCGGTGAAGGGCTGGAGGCGGCCGACCGGGCGGGTGAACTGGTCCTCGATCCAGGCGGCGAACCCGGTGGCCATGACCTCCTCGACGTTCTCGGAGACGAGGTCCGCGTCGTTAGTCGCATCCTGGTCCGGCCCGAAGGCGGCCTGGATGAGGAAACGCGCGGCGGCCTTGGCCGATGGCGGGGAGGTCGCGGTCTCGTTGCGCAGCATGACGGTGGCCGCGGTGGCGATGCCGGTGACATAGTTCGAGCCGCCGGTAATCGAGACGATGATCGTCTCGTCGCCCTCGGTGTCAACCGCGTCGGCGACGGGTTCCAGCACGACCCACACCTCGCGCACGCCGGGCGGGATGGTGATCGCGGCGGGGGTGGCGCAGAGGTAGTCGGCACCGGGGGTGGCGGTGCCGCCCAAGGCCAGGTTCACGGAGAGCGGGCGCAAGCCGCCGGTGCGGCGGATGGCCACGATGCCGGGGTCGGGCCAGCGTTCGCTGATCTCGCCGTCGAGCACGGCCACGGTCACGGTGCTCATGCCGTTCAACGCGGCGACTACGCGGTTGCTGTCGGTCGCATCGAACCGGTCGGTGCGGTTGGTCCGTGGATCGAATCCGAGCGCGTATTCCTCCCAGTCGAACAGGCCATCGCCGTCGGTATCGACGTCGCGCACGGCAAAGCGGAAGAGGCGGTGGTCGTTGGTGGAGGCAGCCGCGATGTCCATCGCGCCGTCGTGACCATCTTGCACGGCCACCTCCACCCACGCACCGAAACCATCACCGGCCTGCAGGGCATACACCTTGCCGGCCGCCGCCAGAAACCGGTTCGTCGCGCCGCCCGCACCGGCGACCAGTCCATCCAAGCCGGGAAACGAGGTAGCGTCAAACGGGTCGGTGCCGGCCGCGCTCTCGTCGCGGTTGCTGCAGCCGTCGCCGTCGGCGTCGGATCCCGGGGCGAGGCCGGCGGCGGCAAACACCGATTCCCAGATATCGCTTTGCTGGTTGCCGTTCCGGTCGAGTGCGGGCACAGGGCCCGCAGCCAACACCCCGGCGATTACCAGTGGTTTTATCAGGAGTCGCACGATGGTCGGTTTTCCGGTTGTCTGTTTATCACCGATAACCACGGCGCGTTCTTCTGTATAGGCCGCTTGGCACTGGAAGCGGGATTTCACCTGTGTCATGATGGGTAACGTGGCAGTTCCCTGTTTATCATGCTGGATCCGCACCGCGATCGCTGCGGGCGCCCTGGTCGTCCTGGCCGCCTGCGCGTCCATGCCGTGGAGTGGCGTTCGCTACAACGTGGACGTGGAAGGGTTGGACGACCGGAACCTGCGCCGCGATGTCCTGCGGCTGAGCGAAGCCTGGCAGAACCGCAACGATGCCACGATCGACACCGCGACGCTGGCCCGCCAGTTCCGTGCCGATGCATTCAACATGGAACGGTTTCTGCGCGCCCAGGGACTCAGCGCCGCCCAGGTGGCCGTGCATGCCATCACCAACCGCCGCCCCACCCTCGTCTTTACCGTCACCCACACCAACCGGTACCTCGTGCACGAGGTGGAGCTTCGTTTTTCCAACCCGCCTCCCGAGGCCTTTTCCGGCCCCACCAACAACCTCGTGGGCCAGCCGGTGAATTTCGCCGGCGTCGATGCACACGCCCGCCAGGCGGTGCGCCTGCTGAGGCAGGTCGGCCATCCCGAGGCGCGGGTGCGCGACCGCACCGTTTTCATCGACCACGCGCGGACCAACGCCGATGTCGTCATCGAGATCGACGTCGGTGAGGCCGCCGTCATGGGCAGCACCACCATCACCGGCCTGAATCGGGTCAAACCCGACTTCGTCGAACGGCGCATCCGCTGGAAACCCGGCGAGCCCTACAACCAGCAGCGGATCGACCAGTTTTCGCGCCGCCTGACCGAGTCCGGCCTGTTCAGCTTCGTCGATATCAGCGGCCAGCCGAACCCGGACCAGCCGGACGTCTATGACATGACCGTGCGCTTGCAGGAACGTCGCCGCCGGTCCATCAGCATCGGCCTCGGCTACCAGACCGATACCGGCCCGGAAACCACCCTGGCCTGGCAACACCGCAACCTGTTCGGCCGCGGCGAACAACTCGAGTTTGATGCAACCTACGGCGAGGACATCTGGAACGGTGCCCTGATCCTGACCATTCCCGAAGGGGCGGGTCCGGACCGTGACCTCGAGCTCGGCATCAAGATCGCCGACGAGGAGTCCGACGCCTACGACGTCCGGTTTGAACAGGTCCATGCGCGCATCCGGCAGCGCGCCGGCCGCGACTGGTTTTTCCTGTACGGTCCGTCGCTGCGCCGCTCCACGGTAACCCAACTGGGAACCGACGAGGACTACGTGCACCTCTCACTGCCGGTGACCGCTCTGCTGAACAAGCGCGATGACAAACTCGATCCCACGCGCGGGTATGGGTTGACCGCAACGGCGGAACCGTTTGTGGACCTCGACTCGTCCGACACGTTCGTCAAATCCCTGTTCACGCCGGCGGTGTACCTGCCGGTGATCGACCGCACACTCGGCCTCGGGCTGCGCCTGACCCTCGGCTCGATTGCCGGCAACAGCGTCAATGGAATCCCCGCCGACCAGCGGTTCTATGCCGGTGGCGGACAGTCGATCCGCGGCTACGCCTACCAGTCGGTCGGCCCGCGCAAGGAAGGGAAGCCGGTGGGCGGCCGCTCGCTGGTCGAATCGTCGGTGGAACTGCGCTGGCGCTTCACCTCGCACCTGGGACTGGTCGCGTTCCTCGATGGCGGTTCGGCCTATGAACCGGAAATCAGCGACTTCAGCGAGTCGTACCAGTGGGGTGCCGGCCTGGGCCTGCGTATCTTCACCGGGGTCGGACCCATCCGCCTCGACGTGGGCGTCCCGGTCAACCCGCGCGAGGACCTCGACAACGATTTCGAATTCTACATCTCGATCGGGCAGGCCTTCTGATGACGAAACGCACCGTCATCCGCCGCATCCTGCTGCTCCTGCCGGCCCTCGCGCTCGCCGCCCTCGCCGCAACCGCATGGCGCTTCGTTCGCCACGAACCGACCCGGCTGGCGCTCGCCCACCGCATCCTCGCCACCGATCCGTCCGATGCGCCACCGCGCTTTTCCATCGATGGCCTGCGCTGGCCCTCGCTGCACCACATCGCCGCCGATCGCGTGCGGTTGCATCATCCCGACGGAACCTGGCTGGAGGCGCGCGGCATCTCCGCGCACCTCGCCCTCCGGCCGCTGCTCCGCCGCACCGTATCCATCAACGAACTTCACCTGCTCGACCTCACGCTGAACGATCTTCCCGCCTCCACCGAGCCGCAGGAAGATCGTCCACCGTCCCCGTGGCGCTACGTGCTGCCGGTGGTCCGGGCGGAACGCCTGCACACGGAGGCCAAGGCGACCGGAACCGAACTCGTCGCCTCCGGGATCGAGGCCGCAGTGGATGCATCCGGGTCGTACGGCCACCTGCGCCTGCTGGCCCGCGAACTGACCGCGTTCGACGAGACCGTCAGTGTCCGGGGCGACATCGCCTGGGCGGACCGCACGGTGTCCGTGACCAACCTCGCCCTGACCACCCGCGCCGGCATCATCACCGGATCCGTACACACCGCCGATGGTCGCACCGAGGTCGCCGCGTCCGGGGCGGCGCTCGACCTCGCACCGCTCGCCGAACGCTTCAGCGATCCCACCCGCGGACGCCTCGACGCCACCGTCCTCCTGACCATCACGCCGGACAACCTGCAGATTCGCTGGAACGCCACGGCCATGGACCTGGCACGCGGCGCGGTCCGGATCCCGGCCCTGCAGGGCACCGGCGACCTCCAGCGCACCAACACCACCTGGATCGTGCGCGACGGCCGCCTGGCGGCCGATTCGATCACCCTCGGTACGACGACGCTGCACGCCACCACCGCGTTCCTGCGCCACGCGGACAACCGCCTGCTCATCGACGCCACCACCGCCGCCCCCGAACCCCTCGCGTTCAACCTGTCCGCGCGCGCCGGGGTCTCCGCCACCAGCAACACCACCACGATCACCCTTGAATACGCCACCGGACACGTGCACGGGGCTGATGCCGTGCTGACCCGGCCCGCCACCGTGCGGCTTGCCGGAAATCGCTGGTCGCTCGACACCCTGGCCCTGCAGTGGCGCGACGCCACCCTGACCACCAAGGCCGCCTGGAACGGCAAGTTGAACTGGTCCGGCCAGTTGAACGACCTCCCGACCGGGGATCTTCCGTTGAAGGGACTGCGCGGCACCGCCAGGGCCGCATGGGAGATCCGCGACTTCCCCACCCACGCCAACGGACAACTCACCCTTCACCTCGAGGATGTGGCCACCGGCATCGAACGCATCGATTCGTGGGTGTCCGGGGATTTCAAGGCAAGCGCGCGGATTCGCACCGACCGCATCCTCGTCGAGGCGCAAAGCCACGGCGCCACCAACCTTTCGCTTCTCGTCCACGCCTCCATCCCGGGTCGCTGGAGCAGCGGATCGCCGTGGTTCAGCTTCACGGGTGACGCCCGCGGTTCCGCCCTCATCCACGCCGAACTGAAGCCGCTGCTCGAACCCTACCTCGCCGAATGGCAGCAGGTCAGCGGGCAACTCAAGGCCTCGATCGGCCTCTCCGGGAACCCCACCGCACCTGCCATCACCGGCAACCTGGTCATCGCCAACGGATTCGTCGAGGACGTGGTCCGCGGCACCTCGGTGCGCGACCTGTCCGCGACGGCGACCATCGCCTCGCGGGACCACATCCACTGGACGGCGACCGCACGCGATGATGCCCAGGGCCACGTCACCCTCGACGGCGCCGCCATCCGTAATGCCGACGGCGAACTGGTGCTCGGCGCGGAAGCGGTCATCTCGCAGTTCATCCTCGGCCGTATGCTCGGCAACGACCTTCCCATCAACGGGCAACTCACCCTCCACGGCACCGGCGACGTGGCCCGGCTCGACGGCCAACTCGCCGTCGCGCCCATCACCGTGCGGCTTCCGCGCCAACTGCCCCCGTCGATCCGCACCATGCGCGTGGTCGAGCGGGGCGTTGAAGCACCTTCCTCCACCACCCCGGAACGATCGCGCCGCGCCTTCCCGCTCCACATCATCACCGACATCAAGTTATCCACACCCGAGGCGATCCGCGTCAACGGCCGCCAACTGCGCAGCGAATGGCGGGGTCGCGGATGGATCTCCGGCGAAATCCCCGACCTCCGCCTCGGCGGCAGCATCACCCTGCAACGCGGCTCGTTCATGTTCCTCGGCCGCCGCTTCCAGGTCCTGCGCGGCGACATCATCATTCCCTCCGGAGCGCGCACCACCACCCCCACGGTGTTCATCACCGCCGAAACCCGGGCCAGCGGCGCCACCATCACCCTGAACGTCACCGGCTCGGCCGACGATCCGCAACTGACCCTCTCCTCGACCCCGCCCCTCGAACGCAACGAGATCGTCGCGCGCCTGCTCTTCGGGAAATCCGGCGACGCCGTCTCGCCGTTCCAGATCGCCTTCCTCGCCCACGCCCTCGATGTGCTGGATGGCGGCGGCCCGCTCCTTCAGCAGATCGACCGCGGCGAACGCACGCTCGGCCTCGACCAGATCGACATCAAACAGAGCGAGGAGTCGTCGGGCCTGCAGGCCGTGATCTTCGGGAAACGACTGCATGACCGCTTGTACTTCGAAGGCGAAATCGGCCTCGAACGGGAACCGGACGTGTTCGCGGTCGAAGCCGAACTGACCCCGACCCTGATCCTGCGTACCGAAACCAGCCCGCGCATCCGCGAAGGCATCAGCATCCAGTGGCGGCGCGACTATTGACGAGGAACCGTTGCTTCACGGCCGTGGGAAGGGCATGTCTTTCTGGCGCCCGATGTACTCGCTGAAGTCCAGCCAGCTCATGTCCACACCGAACGGAAGGATGGTTCCGGTGACCGGAAGCAGGAATGGCGACCAGAAGGCGCTGGTCATCCAGACCAGGTGATCGATGTCATCCGGCTGCCGGTATGGTCCGGGATGATCCAGGTAGAAATCATAGAGCATCGGACCGGCCGACACCGCGTTGATCGCAAATGCCACCAGCCCGACCACCACGTACCTGGTTGTCCTCGGCGAAGTCATCCATGTCTCCGGCCACAATCTACGCGCCCCCCCGCCACGCGACAACATCCATCGAAGACCAGCCAGCCACGGGGTGACCCTTCGCCGCAACCGGGCCGGCCTCCTCCATGTTCCCGGCCCAGACTTTGCTTGTTCCCGGCTGGTACTTGAGGCAACAATGGCCACCATGTCCAGACCGACCCAACGCACCCGCGTGCCCATCCTGGTCGCATCCGCCCTCTTCGCGGCGGCTGCCGTGGCGGCCACCGGGTGCGCCAGCACCGAGAAACGGCAGAGCGACACCTATTCGGTCGGCCTCTTCCGCTCCACCCCGCGGCTGAAACCGGTGGTCGCGGTCATGGACTTCGAGAACCGCTCCGGCTATTCCGGCCAATGGAACCTCGGCAGCGGCATGGCCGACCTGCTGAACGCCGAACTGCTCGAATCCTCCCGCATCGTCGTGCTCGAACGCCAGCACCTCGGCGATGTCCTCAACGAACTGAACCTGCAGGGCGGCGACCTGTTCCGCCCCGAAGGCCGCGCCGCCCGCGGCCGGCTCAAGAACGCACAGTTCCTGATCCGCGGCGTGATCACCGACTTCACCGTGACCGACGACACCTCCGGCTGGTTCAGCACCGACTCCGTCAGCCTGCGCGCCGGCAGCTCGCGCGCCCGCGTGGCCATCGCGATCCGCGTGTACGACGTCGAGAACGGCCAGGTCATCACCACCATCAAGACCGACGCCGACGCCTCGGCCGGCGGCTTCGGCGGCTCGGTGAAGTACCAGGAGCTGTCCTTCGGCGCCGACTCCTATTTCCGCACCCCGCTCGGCCGCGCCACCGAACGCGCCATCGGCAAGGCGGTGAAGAAACTGCTGGTCGATCTCCCGGCCCGCCCCTGGGAACCGCGCATCGCCGATGTGGACGGGGCCTCCGTGTTCCTGAACGGCGGCGACAACACCGGTTTCGAACCCGGCCAGGTCTACCTCGTCCGCGGGGCCGGCCGCACCGTCACCGACCCCGACACCGGCAACGTGCTCGACACCCTGCCCGGCGGCGTGCTCGGCAAACTCGTCGTCGAAACCGTCACCGCCACCGCCGCCCAGGGCCGCCTCGTCGAAGGCAGCGCCAGCCGCGGCGACTTCCTCGAACGCATCACCCCCTGAACCCCATGCGCCTGGTCATCGCCACCCGCAACCGCCACAAGCTCGACGAGATCCGCGCGATCCTCGACCAGCCCGCCCTGGAACTGCTGAGCGCCTTCGACTTCCCCGGCGTACCCGACGTCGAGGAAACCGGCACCACCTTCGAGGAGAATGCCGCCCTGAAGGCCCGCGCCCTCGCCACCGCCACCGGACTGTGGGCCATGGGCGACGACTCCGGCCTCGAGGTGGACGCGCTCGGCGGCGCCCCCGGCGTGTACTCCGCCCGCTACGCCGGCCTGCCCGCCGTGGACTACGCCGCGAACAACCGCAAGCTGCTCGCCGCCCTCGCCGGCCAACCCGACCGCCGCGCCCGCTTCCGCACCGTGCTCGCCCTCGCCGCCCCGGACGGCCGCCTGTTCACGTGCGAAGGCACCTGCCCCGGCACCATCGCCGACGCCCCGCGCGGCGAAGGCGGCTTCGGCTACGATCCGCTGTTCATCCCGGACGGTTCCACCCTCGCCTTCGCGGAGATGCCCGCCGCGGAGAAAAACCGCATCTCCCACCGCGGCCGCGCCCTCGCCGCGGCCGCGATCGCATGGAAACATCTTTTCCAAGATTGATCGCCCAGCACCGCTTGGTTATCGTGCGCGCATGCTCGTCCGCCTTTCCGTCAAAAACCTCGCGCTGGTGGAAAAACTCGCCATCGATTTCGAACCGGGACTGAATGTCATCACCGGCGAAACCGGCGCGGGCAAGTCCATCCTCATCGGCGCCCTCGGCATGCTGCTCGGTGAACGCGCCGACAAGAAGATCATCCGCACCGGCGAGGAAACCTGCTCCGCCGAAGCCGTGCTCGACCTCGCCGATCCCGCCCCCGTCAACGACCTGCTCGCCACCCTCGGCCTCGAACCCTGCGAAGGCGGCCAGCTCATCGTGCGCCGCGTGGTCAAGGCGAGCGGCGCCAACCAGCAGACCATCAACGACAGCCCGGTCACCATCCAGGCCCTCAAGCAGCTCGGCGAACTGCTGGTGGACATGCACGGCCCCCACGACCACCAGTCGCTGCTGAACCGCGGCGCCCAGCTCGCCATCCTCGACGCCTACGGGCGCACCGACAAGGAGCGCGACGCCTACACCGCCGCATGGACCGCGCTGCAGGCCCTCGAGGAACGCATCGCGGCGCTCCGCGACGACGGCGGCGATGTCGAGGGGCAGATCGACCTGCTCCAGTTCCGCATCAAGGAGATCGAGGCCATCGCCCCGGTCGAGGGCGAGGAGGAGCAGGTCATCCAGGAACACACCACGGTCAGCAACGCCCAACGCATCCGCGAACTCGGCGAAGGCGTGGCCGGCGGCCTGACCGAAAGCGAAGGCGCCGCCTTCGACGCCCTCGCTGCGGTGCAGCGCCACCTCGACGAACTGGCCGACCTGCTGCCCGACGCCGTGGCCTGGCGCGACGAGGCCCGCACCCTTGCCATCGGGATCAAGGAACTGTCCGCCTCGGTGGCCAGCCGGCTCGAGGCGATCGAGACCGATCCCGCCCGCCTCGAATGGCTCGAGCAACGCATGGCCGCCTACGCGAAACTGCGCCGCAAGTACGGCGGCTCGGTCAGCGAGGCCCTCGCCCAGCTCGCCACCGCGCACCAACGGTTGTCCGACCTCCAGAACCGCGGCGAAACCCTCGCCCGCCTCGAGGGCGAACAGCAGGCCGCGCGGCGCGCCGTGCAGGCCGCCGGCTCGACCCTGCGGAGCAAGCGCGCCAAGGCGGCGGAGAAACTCGCCAAGGAAATCACCACCCACCTGCGCGATCTCGGCTTCGCCCACGGTGTGTTCAGCGTCGAGTTGTCCGAAGCCGAACCGCGCGCCTCCGGCCTCGACGAGATCAGCTTCGGCTTCGCCCCCAACCTCGGCGAACAGAAGAAACCACTGCGCGACATCGCCTCCAGCGGCGAGATCTCGCGCGTCATGCTCGCCACCAAGGCGGTGCTCGCCGCGCACGACCGGATCCCGGTGCTGGTCTTCGACGAGGTTGATGCGAACGTCGGCGGCGAGATGGGCAACGCCATCGGCAAGAAACTCCGCACCCTCGCCGACGCCCGCCAGGTCGTCTGCATCACCCACCTGCCACAGGTCGCCGCCCGCGGCACCACCCACTTTGCGGTCAGGAAACACGTGCGCGACCAGCGCACCGTCTCGCAGGTGGACAAACTCGACAAGGACCAGCGCGTCGAGGAGATCGCCCGCATGCTCGGCGGCCGCGACGTCACCTCCGCCGTGCTCACCCACGCCCGCGAACTCATCGCCGCCCGCTGAGCCGGGGATCCGGGATGCGACACGGGGATGAGGACATTCGCCTGCGCCGTGCGGCGGCCTGGTGGACGCACGATTATCCGCCACTCGACGGCCGTATCCGTGCCCTGTTCTACGGCCTGATGCTCATCCTCGGGCACCAGGCCTTCACCCACGACATCCCGCAACGCGTGGCCACCTGTCCGCCCGCGTGGTTCCAGCCGGTCGGACTGGCCACCTGGTTTTTCGGCGCGATGGATCCCCTGGAAGTCAGCGCGTGGCTCAGCCGCCTGGCCCCCTGGTTGACCGGGGCATGGATCGGCGCGGCGGTCGGAGTCTGCGGGCGCTGGCCCGGCTTGGTGGCGGGCGGCATCATGCTGTATGCCTGGGGTGCACACCAGGGGTGTTCCGGCACGGGCCACGTCTGGCATCTGCCGATGATGGCCTGCCTGATCCTGGGATGCCTCAACCAGCCTGACCGCTATTCGCTTGATGCGGTCTTGCGCCGGCGTTGGGCCTGGTGGCCGTTTCGTCCGGCGGCAACCGCGGGCGCGAGGTCCGGGTATGCCCGCAAACTTGTCCTCCTGTGTGCGGTGCTGGTTCTCTTCTCGGCAGGTGTATCGAAGGTGGCGGAGGCGGGATGGCACTGGGCGGACGGCGCGGCGCTCACCTTTTACCTGGAGGAGTTCGCGGCACCGAAGGGCTCCATCGGACAGGCCATGCACGGGTTCATCCTCGCGCATCCGGAGACGATCCGGTGGTTGTCGGGGTGGACATTGGCGCTCGAGCTGGGCGCGCCGTTGATGCTGCTCTATCCGCGGAGCCGGAACCTGTTCCTGCTCCAGGCGATGGTGTTCCACCTCGGCATCTACCTGCTGATGACCCCGCGGTACTTCCCCCAGATGGCAGTATATACATTGTTAATACGTTGGGGGCGGCGTGCGCCGGCGGAGATCGGCGGCGGGTCGCGATGGGGCACTGTCGCGCTGGCGGGTTTCCCGTGGTTGCTGGTCGTGTTGTGGGCGGTTCCGGTTCTGCGCCAGCGTGAATATTTTCCGTTGTCGCACATTCCGATGTACAGCACGCGGGTCACGGATACGCGGATAAACCGGACGCCGCGCGCCTGGTTCCACGACCTGGACCGCCTGCAGGAGCTGGTCCGCGCTCACGCGCACCCCGACGATCTGCCGTGGTGGACGATGTATGAGCTGGGCGAGCGGTTTCAGTTGGTCGGATGGCAGGGCGAGCGGATAGAGCCCTGCGCGGCGGGGGCTTTGGATCGTTGCGTCAACCGATTCCTGTGGCAAAAGCGGATCGTGTACGCCTTGCTGCACGACCTCCGGACCACCGAGGCCGCGGCCCATGGTCACTTCCCCTCCGTCCAGCAGGCGCTCGCGGCGCTCGGTCCAGCCCTCTGGGCGGACCCGGCCCACCAATCCCTCGACGGCCTCGCCCTGGTCTGGCACGGAATCCGCCCCACGCTCCTCGCCACGCTCCCCTCCCCCCGGAGGGGTCAGTCCTCACTATTTGCACAAACCGCGCAGGCGGCAACCGGGGCGCGGCGGCATCGATGGTAATGACCACGGCCTGCGCTGGGGGCAGGTTGGTCGAGGGGCCGGGCCGCGGAAGGAAAGCACGGTTAGGCATGAAGCCAAGGGATACCCGAATCGGCCCGGCCCGTTCACCGGCATCACGGGGATGACGAATTTCCGCACGCCTACACCATCCGCCAATCCGGATGATCAACCGGTGATCCCGGGGTTCTTCTCGACGATGGCCAACCATTCACCCCGTCACCGCCGGGAGCGACGTCACCCTGCGGGTCCACGATCCTCCACCTACGGTTTCAACAACCGGAAAAACGCCTCGGGATCGATGGGCTCGTTGGTGACCACGAAGCGGTCGCCGGAGACCACGGGGATGTTGGGCACGAAGATCCAGTTGGTCGGGGCCAGCAGGTTGGTGTTTTTCTGCAACAGATATCCTGCTGCGCCGGTGCTCCAGTCGAGCTGGACCTGGTCGCTACCGGCGGGTCCAATCGCGAGTACGGCCGGACAGAGATCGGGGCTGTTGACGTAGAGGGTGAAGCCGCCGCACTCGGTGAAGGATTCGGTCGCACTGACCACGATGGTGATTTCGGCGAGCGGCGGCGCGGTGAAAGCGTATGAGCGCACCGCGATGTTCGGGCCGGGATCTTCGCCGATGTAACCGAGCACGTTGGTGAAGACCAGCGAGGGATTGTAGCCGCCAAGGTGGGCGCTGCTGATGAGGGCGTCGCTACCCGTGCACAGGGTCTCCAGTTGAACCGAAACGCAGGTTTCGGCCTCGCTCTGGTTGAAGAAGGTGTAGGTCCGGTAATAGAAATCGCCGGGAACGGTGAAGTAATCCAGCGCCGGTTCATCGCCGCACGCGGTGGGACCTGCCTCGGGGTCGAGGCGGCCAAGGCGCCCGGTAGCGGGAATCTCGACCAGCCCGACAGAATCGTTGATCGCTTCGGGACAGGCTTCGCAAACACCGCCGCCATCGTCACAGGCGGCCGGATACAGGAACACGCTCCAACACACCACCGTGCCCGTGTTGCCGGTCGCGGTATCTTCGACATGCAGATACCAGCGGTTCTCGACCTCGCCCTCCGGCATGCCGCGCACCAGCGGCAGGATACCGACGGGACGGAAGACGCCGACGTAGGGGGCGGACGCATCGCCGATGAACGTATCGGCATCCGCGGCGAAGGCGGTGCGGTTTTCCGTCCCGCACGAGATGCCGTAGGCGGAGCCGGACCGACCGAGGGCCAGCGGGATGTGGATATCGCCCGGGGCGACCAGGGTAACGCTCAGAGTATCCAGTGCCGGGTGGGTGATGTGGAGCGACACCTCTACTTTCGCGAGGTGACCGGTGAAGTCATTGACGAACACGAATCCGATCGCCAATCCCTCGTCGGGGATAGCCATCGGGTTGAACTCCTCAAAGGCCTGCGGTGTGACCGCCGGCTTGCCGGTCGGCAGCACCACCGGCAAGGCGTACGGAGCATTGGTTCCCTTCACGATCACCAGGGCCATGGGCAGGTTGGTGCCGCAGGTGAAATTCGTCGGGACGCTGACCTGAAACGGCGTGATGTTGTAGGCGCTGGAACCGGGGGCGATTTCCGGGTAGGTCGAATAGGGCTGATGCACGACCAGTCCGGGGTGTTCCGAGACGAGCGTCACCTGCACGGATTCGTTGGTGGCTGGTTCCTCGTTATAGATCGGCAGGTAGAGTTGCACGCATTCGTTCGGGTCGGCGTTGGGATCGCCGTTGCCGCCCTGGATGATGATGTCAGCGAAATCTTCGCCTTCGAAGGTGGGTGGAAGCGCGGCCAGACCCTGTGAGAGCAGGCGCAGGGTCACATCGTTGCCGTAGTCGATTTCCCATTGCAGACCACCGGGGCCGGTGAATGTTCCGCCGGGCAGACCGGCGAAGGTGCCGTTGACGGGGTCCACGCCATCGTTCTCGATAATCACGAATTCCGAGCCGACCGGGATCGGTGCCAGTTGCCGAAGATCCAGCACGGCGTTGGTGAGATTGGCGAGGCCCTTGACGGAAGCGCGGCCATGTTGGTCGGATCCCCCACCCCAAATCGCCACGCGGAAGATCGATCCGGCGGCGAGGTTGAGGTTGGACGAGGTCATGACATTCAGGCCGTTTTGCTTGGAGCGGCCGGGCTGGTAGATGCCGCCGTTTTGCACAAACAGATTTGCCACGGAACCATGGCCGGTCAGGCGGGCTCCGGGAATGACGGCCGTGGTCGCGCCGGGAATGGCGCCGTTGATTTCCAACGTCCCGTCGTTTACGGTGATTTCACCGGTGAACAGGGGGCTGTTTCCGCCCAGAACACCCTTCGCCGCGCCAATTTTTTCAAAGAATCCTTCGCCCATCAACGAACCATTAAAGGCAAAGGAAGCATCCCCATAACCGACCATGATGGCTCCCGATTCGTTGGAAACGACACCGTCGCCGGACAGACGCGCAAAGGTTTCCGAAGTGGAAAAGTTCAGCCATCGCGCCCCGGCCCTCACGGTTACTTCGGCGGAGTTCGCCAAAAACTCTGTAATGCCGGAGAAATTCACCGATTCCTCGTCATCAAACGGATCGTCATCGCCGATGATCAGGTTGCCACCCATCGCTTTTCCGGCACTTTTCAAAATCGTCAACCGCCCCCGTTCCACCACGGTTGCCCCGGTATAGGTGTTTTGGTTGGTTCCAGTAAAAAATGTATTGCCGTTGATGGTCAGACCACCTGCGCCGGTAAGGGGGCCTTCAAACACTATATTTACGGATACCGACGGATTGGTCACGGTCACGACCGGACCCGGTGACGGGAGGCTGATCGGTCCGGGGATCCTCACCGACGAAGGTCCCTGTCGGCTGATCCGGGCACCGGCCAGCGCGGTGATCGGTTCGTTGGTGAGGTTAAAAGGAACACCGACCGAGCCCAGTACCATCGTGCCCCCGGCGCCGATCACGGTGCCGGCCGAGGTGGCACCCAGCGCCCAACTGTTGCTGATGATTACCGGGCCGTCGTTGATCGTGAAAACACCGGTGAAGTCGTTGGAGCGCAACAAGAACAGGCGTTCACTCCCGATCTTCAGCAGATTCCCGGGTCCACTCAAGGGCACGTTGAGCGATAGGGCGGAGAGCGCACTGGTCTGTATGATGGAATGCGTGCCCGCAGGGAACTCGATCGCGCCCCCCGTGCCGTGCACGTTGACGACGGCGTTGGTATCCAGTGAGAAGTTGCCGGGCCTCACATCATCGGTGACCCGCAATGTGCCGTTTTGGATGTTCACGTCGCCAAGCGGTCTGAACTCGCGCACGGTTTCTGAGAAGCCGTTCATTTCAAGTGTTCCGTAGACGCGGAATAGACTGGTGTCCGCAATGACTTCGCTCGAAAACCACCGATAGAGACCAGGGTCGGGGAAGATGAGGCTGGAATAGGTATCGGCATTGCCGGGGATGGCCTGCTGGCCCGTAGCGCCCATGATCAGGACTCCGCCATTCCGGGTGATGCCGGAATAGGTATTGGGCGCGTCAACGGCCATCGTCACGGTGGCGGCGCCTTGTACCACGACACCGCCCGGTCCGGTTATGCCCAATCGATTGGAGAATACGCCGAATGCGAAATGCAGGTTGCCGGATTGGGCCAGACTAATTCCACTATTGATGTTCAGTAGCGTGGCGAGGGATCTGATTTCTTTCGCAACGTTCGTATCGACCAGGATGGGCATGCTGATGTCATTGGTGCCTGGGACATCCATGGCCATGATAATGTTGCCGACGACCGGAAGCGCGGTGTTTCCCAGTAGCTTGATTTGATTGCCCCGAAGGGTATAGCCGGTATCTTCCAGAAGTATCCGCTGGAAGGCGGTTCCGGCCGCAAAGTTGTTGGTGTTGATCTTTCGCGCGGCTCCAACGGGGAAGACCAACTCAGCCCCCGGCGATGGCGCGACCCCGCCGACCCAGTTGGCCCCATCGGTCCAATTTGCGGTGGAGGCGCTCGCCCCGGACCAGGTGCTGGTCTGGGCGTGGGCGGAAACGGTGAGGGCCAGCAGGCCCGCGAGTATGCTACATGCCTTCTTCATATGATTCTCCTCTAAAATCCCATCCACGGCCTAACGGCCGCGGCTACAAAACTGACCATGATCCAAAACTTATCGGCTGAAGTTTGCCCAGGCGTGGTTGGCCGTGCCGGTAGACGCCAGATTTCCGCCGACGTTTACCACGGGACCAAAGGTGTCGGCGGTGCTGACAAACGAGTACCCATTCGAGTTGCCGTACTCGAGATTGCGCACAAACAGATTTCGGCCGGAAATGCCACGCAATCCATAGGTGTCGTTGGTGCCGCCTACCTGAGGGCCCACCACATTGCCCTCCACCAATACGCCCCGTGCGAAGCCCACAATAATCCCGCTAATCCCATTGCCGCTGACGGTATTGTTCCGAATGACGTGGCTATGGTTGACCTCCGTCGTCAGTCCAACCGTACTGACGGTTATGCCGTTGCCACCGTTGTCGGTGATGGTATTGTTTTCGACGATGATGGAGCGACATACCATGTTGTTGGTCGAAAAAATCCAGATGCCGATTCCGGCATTTTGTGAAACGGCCATGTCACGAATCGCACCGCCGGCCACATTCTGCATAAAGACACCATGGCCAAATTCCGAAACCCCGCCATTGCGGATCACGATATTACGGAACGAAATCACATCGTTCGCCACAACATAAATACCGTGGTGGTTCGGATTGTTCATCCCGGTGATGGTGTGGCCCATGAGGTCCAAGGTCACATCGCCGGAGAATATCCGGATGCCGTGGTTGGTGGAGAATAGCGGGCCGGTGACGTAGTACGAACCGGGCTGGACGATGTCGTAGGGAAGCGATTCGATCGGTGTGCGCGGTTCGATTTGATGAAGGGTCTTCATCGTCGGCATGGGCGGGGTTGACGGGGCGAGCGGGCCCTGGGCCCAAACCGAACCGAACGCCATGACGGCAACCGTTGCGACCTGTATGTGTTTTTTCATTCCATGAACCTTCCGGTTATCGCTTGTTATCTAGTAGGTGATGTTCGCCCACGGGCTGGTGGCGATGCCGGCCGGGTCCTGGGGCCCGACGTCGTTGCCGCCCCCGTCACTGATGGCCGTTCCATTGCCTCGCAGTGAATTCTTGAAGACCGTATTCCCGCCCGAGAGCAACCAAAGTCCCTTGTCCGCGTTGGAGGTGATGTGATTGCCTTCGATGCGGTTGCTGCTGCCATACACCGCGATACCGCCCTCGTTGTTGCCGGCGCCGTTGAGATCGACGACGTTGTCGAGGACGGCGCACCCGCTGTGGACCAGAATGCCCGCCTGTTGATTGGCCCGCACGATGCAGTCCCGCACGAGTCCGCCGTTAAAAAGAAAAATGCCGCGCTGGCCGCTGGCCGCCACGGTGGTTCGCTCCACCGAAACCTCGTTGTCCCCGTAGATGCCCTCCTGCACGGAATGGCGGATCGAGCAGCCGGAAATACGCGTTCCGTTGCCGACCACGGCCCCGGCCCGGTTGTACAGCAGCGTCAAATTCTCCAGGAGACCACCCTGATAGGAGAATACGCCATAGATCTGGTTGGACTCGGCGCTGCTGTTTCGAAGCACCGATCCCTGCTCCAGGACAAACCCGGCCCCCGCGTTCCCCGAACTGTGGCACGCCTCGATCACGGATCCCGAACCCACCACCAGCCCATGCTTCTGGTTGCCCTGGAACACGCTGTCGATCACCCGGCTTCCGGCACCCACGACGACACCGTCACCACTCAAACTCTGGTAGAACTTGCTATTCAGAATCTGGGCATTCGCCCCCGCCACCACACCGGTACGCGAAGCATTCGATATCTCGATCTGCTCAAGCCTGACGCCCTCCATAAGCGGCGCATAGACGGCGTGTTTTCCCAACAAGATCAAACCGTTCTTGATGGTCAACGAACTCAGGCCCAACGCCTGGCAATATATGGTGTCCGTGCCGCCGAAGTTGATGATCGTGTAGCCGTTCAGATCAATCGTAACCCCGCCGACAAACACCTGGATGGCGGGTTGGTTGGTGAAGGAATAGGCCAGATTGCCGGTCAGGTAATACGAGCCCGGCGAAAAAACGGAAAACGGCAGGTTCGTGATCGGGATACGCGGCTCGATTTGATCCAGCGTCTTCATGGTCGGCGCGGGCGCGCCGGGCGGGGTGAGCGGGCCCTGGGCGCGGGTGGCGAGTGCCGTCGCCAGAAGTACAACCAGGATCACGGTGGTTTTATTCATATGCTTCTCCCCTTATCTATGCGCTTGCGGTGGTGCCTCAAGGTTGCGCCACCACTCCAGCGGCGACGCGTTTCGTTCATGGATTCCTGATCGCCCGGTAAAAGCTGGCCGGGGCATCGCCCAGGCCATACGTGGTGTAGAACAAACTTCCGGTAACCACCGCTCCGATGTTGGACCAGGTGGTGGATGACGGGTGGAGGTGGGATGCACCTTGAAGTTGATACCGCACACCCTGTTCGGTAACCACCGTCACGGAAGCCGGGTTTTCGAGTGATGGAAAGGCGCGAACGCCCGGAGCAAGCCCGTTGACCACACGCAAAAACTGGCCGGGAGCGAGCGCTCGGTCGCTAATGCGTATTTCGTCGACAAGCCCTTCGAAGTTGGCGAATGGGTCGGAGGCAATGCCGCCCAACGACACCTGGTTGATCAATGCAAACGGTCCCGGCACATATCCGAACGGCAACATGGAATAGGAATCCATCCATTGATAGTCCACATAAAACGTGATGGTGGAGTTATCCAGCACGAAGGCGACATGATGCCAATGGCGGAGGGCGATTGGCGAAGGGAGGATGGAGACGCTACCCGATACGGTCACCGCAACATTGGTGGTGAAATCCGTTTGGGCAATCAACGAGATCCTCGGGCGCGGCCCGGTGCTGGTAAAGGAAAACTGCGGGGTCAGCGTGGTGCGGAAGGTGGGTGGCGGCGCATTGGTCAGGCGCGCATCGAAAATGCGCATGGGGGTTTTTTCGCTGGTGAGCTTTACAAAAGCCTCGATGGTGACCGAGGCGGGGTTTTGGGTCAGGGCGAGCACCTCGGGATTCAGGATACGAACCACGCCCCCGGTTCCACTGAAACGCAGGCTGTATATGTTTGCGTTGGTTAACGTGCCATCCACGATGAAGGCGCCGGGAACATCGGTCGAATAGCCGGAGGTTCCATCGTCCATTCCGGCATTCATGTTGGTGGTTACGCCGTTCATGGATCGGCCGGAGTAGTCCGGAACATGGGATCCGACCTCCTCGAATCGCCACCAGGCGCGCTGGGGGGAGTTTGAAACATGGATCGTGCCGGACATCGCAGCGTGATGCTCGCAGTTGTAGAACAACGTGTTCGGCGCGTTCGTGGGCACCATGAACGTCAGCGTGCCGACCTGGGTCCCGTTGCCGGTGACGCCGTTGTTGTATGCATTGTTGGTTCCCGTCACGGCGCTGGTCTTGATCCAGAACGGATGCCCGGAGGCATGGATGGTAAAGGTGTATGTGCGGCCCCGAACGAGCGTGAGCGTCGGATCAGCCGCACCGTTGATCAGATAGTCGGATGTACCCGAATGGACGACGGTGAAGATGTTCGCGAGGGTCGAGCCGGCCAAGGTCGTTATCAAGACGAGTGCTGTTATGACGGTTTGTTTACGCACTGGTTTATGGTGGTCGTTTCGCTTTTACTCCAATCCTACGGTGCGAGCGGGACGAGTGCTTGGGCCCGGTAGAAGCGGGTGGTGGCGGTTGGGTCGGGCACGAGGCCGGTGAGGGTCGGGCCGGTGCCGGGGGGCAGGACGCCGAGGCCGCTGTCACTCCAGACGGCACCGTTGGTTGCGGCGGCGACCTGTTCCAGCCGGTAGGTGCGGGTCGGCTCGACCGTCCAGGTCACGGCATTGGTGGTGAGGGCGCGGTTCAGGGCGGTGACTTCCAGGAGGCTGCCGCCGTCGAGCGGGTCGGTGTCGGCGAGGAACTCATCCCGGTTGCCGGATCCGTCTGCATCGGCATCGCCGCCGGCGGTGAGGTTGGTCAGGTTGCCGGTCCTCGCGAATTCGTAGGCATCGGGAAGGCCGTCGCCGTCGGTGTCGGGGCCCCAGTCGAGGAAATCCGTCTGCACATGGGCCAGGGCATTGCTCAGGCTGATCCAGCCGACATTCGCGCCGTAGGCGTAGCCGTCGAGCTTGCCGGTGGTGAGGTCCACGCGGGCGTTGCCGTTGGTCTCGAAGCTGATCCACCCGATGTTTGCACCGTAGGCCATGCCGCGCAGGTAGCCGCCGGGCATAATCAAGTTCACGCCCCAGTCGGTGGCGGAGTTATTGGCGTAGCTATAGCCATTCGTCGGGGTGCCGGAACCCAGGCTGATCCATCCGGTGTTCGCGCTCCATACGTAGCCGGTGGAGAAGTACAGCCCGATTTTCGCCCCGTTGGCGACATCGCCCCGGGCGTTCAGCCAGCCGATATTCGCCCCGTAGGCCTGGTGATGGGGGGCGTTGATGCTGGTGGCGTGGGCGGCGATGGAGCAAAACACGCACGCCGCGAGACCGGCCAGCCACCCAACCCGTAAAAGGTTGTTCATGCCGTACTTACGGCCGTAACGTTTCTGTCGTCGGGGCCGATCAACCACGGCACGGAAAATCGATCCCCGTTGTGCTGAAGCAACCATGCAATTCCTCCTTGGGTAGCGCAGCCCAAAGTAAGCAATACCCCGATGGTTTGCTCGCGGTCAATGGATGAGTTCAAACGGGCCGCGGATTGCTCGACGGGTCGGGGGCTGGTGTCAGCGCGCGTGGATGGGGGCTTCGCGGTCGCGCAGGTGGATCGGGGTGCGGCCGGTGGCGGCGGCGAGGAGTTGGGCGACGATGGAGACGGCGATTTGCTCCGCACCTTCCGCGCCGAGGTCGAGGCCGGCCGGGCCGTGGATCCGGTCCGTGCGCTGGCCGCTGAGGCCGGCGCGGAGGGTGTCGCAGCGTTTGCGCGGGCCGAGCAGGCCGAGGTAGGCGACATCGGTCGTGTCGAAGAACGCGGCCCAGCGCCGGTCCATGTCCAGCGCGTGGTTCTTGATGACCACGAGGGTGCGGGCGTGGGTGGGCAGGTGCGATGCAGCGGACTCGGGTCGAAGGTGGAGGATACGGGCGGCGCGGGGGAACCGTTCCGGCGCAAGGTAGCCAGGGCGGTGATCGGAGACGGTGACTGTAAAGCCGGCTTCGGCGGCGAGGGCGACTAGCGGGATTGCGTCATCGCCGGCGCCGACGACCACGAGGTCGCAGGGCGGTTCGAGGTGGTCGAGGAAAACATCAGCGGCCGGGTTGGCGGCATGGCATGCGGAAGGTTCGCCCCCGCAGGGCCAGGCAATGCAGATCGGCGCGCCGGGGGCGAAGGCTTCGAGCAGACGGGTCGGCCACGGGGCGGACGGGGCAACAGGAAGGACGCGCAGATCCAGCTCGCCGTCGCAGCCGAGGCCGAGACCCCAGATGGTGTCCTCGTCGGATCCGGTATTGTAGTGCACATCCACCGGAGCGCCGGTCTGCATGGCGGCCAGCGCTCGTTCGCGCAGGTCGTTCTCGAGGCATCCGCCGCTCACGTTGCCGGTCATCGATCCGTCGGCGCGGATCAGCAGCTTCGCACCGGGACGGCGAAAGGCCGAGCCCTTCACCCGGGTCAGGATGATCAGGGCGCAAGGCTCCTCCCGGCGTTGCGCCTCGATGATGCCCTGCAGGACGGAAACGGTTTCATGCCAGGTCTTCATGGGAAGGATCATAACAAAGAAACCGCCCGGCGTCGCGCCTGTTGTTGAAAGGGAGGTGGCCCATCCAACCGGACTTGCACATTTTGTAGGTGGACGGTTCGGTCCGCCATGCCTATACTTCGACTCCGGTAGCGTCGCTGCATGCCGGGCGAGGCGATTCCGCGGAAACAAAGCATGGTTGGCAAGAAACTCCAGTCCGGTTGGTGGCGGCTGCTCGGCGGCCTGGTGGTCGCGGCATGGACCGTCGTTGCTGTGGCCCCGGCGCTGGGGCAGGTCGAGGACGACAGTCCGGAGGGCCTGTACCGCAACGCCCTGCAGAACTTCACCGCCGGTCGCCATGCCCAGGCCATCCCGTTCTTCGTCCAGCTCATCGACATCTTCGGGCGCGAACCCTCGCTGCAGGCCGAGATCGAGAACGCCTACTACGGGCTCGGTTGCTCGTACTACAACACCGGTGAATACCTCGAGTGCGTCAACACCTTCACCAAGATGATCGAATTGTTCCCGAAATCGCGCACCATCGACGAGGCGTGGTTCCGGATCGCCGCCGCCCACCAGTTTCAGGAGAACTACGAGGAGGCGATCAAGGCCTACCAGCAGGTCACCGGCTCGTTCCCCAATTCCCCGTTTGCCGAGGATGCGGCCTTCCAGACCGCCATGGCGTTGATGGTCACCGAAAAATCCGCCGAGGCGGTGGCGGCCTTCGAGGCCTTCACCACGACCTTCCCCCGTTCCGACCTGGTGCCGCAAGCCATGGTCTTCATGGCCAGGTCATATTTCCAGGGCGGCGACTACCTCAAGGCGCTCGAAACGCTGGAGAAGGTGGGTGACCGCACCCGCTCGCTGGACCATCTGGTGTATGCAAACTTCCTCGCCATGGAGATCGGCGATGTCGCCTTCGAGGAGACCGAGTACCATACCGCACTGCGGGCCTTCCGCCGCGTGCGTACCAACCAGTCGCTGATCCGCTTCCAGCGGAAGCTGGTGGCCGAGGCCGAACGGATGCTCGAGGCTTCGCGCCGCACCACCGTGCCACCGTCCGAACTGGCCCGCCACTTCCGCAACGAGCGCCGCCTCATGGCCTCGCTGGCGACGCTGAAACAGGCGCTGGAGAAACTCGAATCCACGCCGGATTACGATGCCAGCCTGTTCCACCGCATCGGCCGCTGCTTCTACAGCATCGACCGCTACTGGGAAGCCTACACCGCCTACAAGCGCGTGGTCACCGAGGCGAAGGATCCGCTGCTGCAGGAGGCCTGCCATTTCGACCTGATCCTCGTGCTCAACCGCCTGCGCCGGTTCGGTGAGCTCATCGAGGAGGCCGACCGCTACCTCGCCACCTACGGCAAGGACGAGAAACTGATCAAGGCCGAGCGTGTTCCGGCCGTCGCCTTCATGCGGGCCGAGGCGTACATCAACCAGGAATTGTTCGAGGATGCCGAGCGCGAGATGGCCCGCCTCGAGACCACCTACCCCAAACACGTCCAGATGCCGCGCATCCGTTTCTACAAGGCGCTGGCCATCGCGATGCAGGAACGGTTCACCGAGAGCATCGACTTGTTCGAGCAGTGGCTCGAGACCTACCCCGACCACCTCATGGCCGCCGAAGTGGCCTACTGGCTGCCCATCTCGATGTACTATGACGGCCAGTACGAAGCGGCAATCCCGCTGTTCGACGCCTACGTCGACAACTACGCCATGACCGTGTACGCCCCGGAGGCGGCCTACCGCTCCGCCTTGTGCAAGTACTCGATGGAGGACTACGAACGCGCGGCCAGCGAACTCGAGGCGTGGCTGGAGGATTATCCCGACCACGTTTTCCAATGGGAGGCACGGGTTACGCTCGGCGACGCCTATTCCGCCATCGGCGAACTCGAAAAAGCCAAGGTCGCCTACCTCGGCGTGACCCCGGAAGGCGGACCGATGGAGTACCTCGCCATCAGCCAGCTCAACAAGGTGTTCAAGGCGCTCGACACCGAGCAGGACTACCGGCAGATGGCCGACGTGCACATCCGCTACCTGCAGAACAACCCGAACTCCCCGAACATGATCGAGTCGGCCTACAACGCCGGCTGGGCCCTGCGGCAGATCGGCAGGATCGACGAGGCCCGCAAGCTCTACTGGTCCACCATCGAGCGCTTCGGCAACAACCGTGCCTGGGACGGTTTCGGCCCGCTGCTCAAGGACTTGCGCTCGATGTACCGCGACGACATGGACCGACTGACCTCGGAGTTCGAACGCATGATCGTCAAGGCGCGCGGGGAAAACCGGCCGACCCTCGTCTCCCGGCTGGTCAAGGAAATGCTCCTGTGGCGGGACATGACCGACGTCGATCGCGCCGCCGAACTCGAGCGCCGCTTCAACCTCGACGTACTCGACGCCGAGGCGCTCGCCTTCATCGGCAGCGCCCACGTGCGCGCCGGCGACCTCGCCCGCGGCCAACCCGTGCTCGACCTGCTGCTGAAGGACTTCCCCAACTCGCAGTTCGCCGATGTCGCCTATGCCCGCAAGGCCGAGGTGCTGCTCGGCGAGGGCAAACCCGACGAAGCCATCGCCGCCGCGAACACCGCCATCGACAAGACCGCCGACACCGCACTAATGATGGAAGCGATCTTCACCAAGGGCCTCGCCCTCAAGGCGGCCGGCCGCCACACCGAGGCCATCGAGGAATTCAACAACGTCCTGGCCAGCCGCGCCTCCCCGCGCCCGCTCAAGCCGCGGGCCATGCTCGAGGCCGCCGCCAGCTTCGAGGCCATGGGCGACTTCGCCAAGGCGATTCCCTACTACCAGCGCATTTACGTCATGTACGCCGCCTACCTCGACGAGATGGCCCAGGCCTACCTGCGCAGTGCGGCCGCATTCGAGAAACTCAAGGACCGCACCGCCGCGATCAGCACCTACCACGAGATGCTGGTGATCGAATCGCTGGCCGGCCGGCCCGAACTCGACGAGGCGCGCCGGCAACTGGCCCGGCTGGAGGCGGGATCCTGATGAAACGCGGACTCCTCATCGCCCTGCTGGGCTTCCTTGTCGCAGCCGACCACGCCGCGGCCCAGACCGCGCGCGAACGCGGACTCGGTCCCTATACGCTGGTCACGCGCCGTGGCGAGGTGCCCGTGCGCCTGTTGCGCCGCGACGGCGACATGGTCTGGGTGGACCGCCTCGTCCAGTCCGGCCAGTTCTTCGAGACCGGCGTGCCCCGCAGCGAGATCGTCGAGTTCAAGGCCCCGCCCCATCCGGCCTTTGCCGCGGCCGCGCAGGCCCAGACCCCGGAACAGATCGCCGCCGCGATCGACGGCCTGCGCCGCCTGGTCGGCCAGCTCCGCCCCTACCGAGACCTGCCCGGCATGCCGGTCAACGCCGCACTGATCGAACAGGCCAAACTGAACGAACGCCGCGCCTACTGGCGCGACGCCCTGCTGATCTACCAGGAACTGCTCAACCTACCCTATGACTTCCCCGAACGTCCGATGATCCGCTACTGGTCCGGTATGAACCACTGGCGCATGGACCAGAAGGAGAAGGCCCTGGAATTCCTGCTCGATGACCCGGTACCCGACGAGGATCTCGACCTGATGTCCGACATCCTCTACATGCGCGCCGACAGCCTCGCCGCCGCAGGCCGCCCGCGCGAAGCGGTCGAGACCTACCTCGGCCTGATCGTCTTCTACCCGTTTGTCCAGACCAACGAGCTGCGCGCGCTGGCCGGCGTGATTCCGAACTACATCGCCATGCAGGACTGGGATGCCACGGTGAAAAGCATCGAGGCGCTCAAGCGCGACTACCCGGATGCGCCGCAAACCGCGGCGGCCGTGGCCCGGCTCGAACAATATACGCAGGAAGTGGAACGCGAACGGCAATTTCAAGTCCGCGAGGAATAACGAAAAGGTGCGACGATGAAGATAAAAACCCTGTTGATGATCGGATTGCTCGGACTCGGCGCGACCGCCGCGGTCCCGATGGTGGCACGGGCCCAGGACGCGGTGGCCGAGGAGGCTGCACCGGCACCGAAAAAGAAAACGCTGCTCGATACCTACAAGATCGGTGGCTGGGCCATGCACCCGCTGCTGCTTTGCTCGATCGCGGTGGTCGGCGTGTCGATCCTGAACGCCCGCTCGATGAACCGCAAGACGCTGATCCCGGTCGACGTCGTGGCCTCGGTAAAGGCCGCGTCGGTGAACCAGGACTATGTGAAGGTTGCGGAACTGGCCGAGGCGTCGGACAGCCTGTTCGGAACCTCCCTGGCCAGCGGCATGCGCCTGTTCGACCCGAACGATCCGGACGGCAGCAAACCGAAGGTGGAGGAGGCCATCTCCGAAGCGATGGGCCGCCAGGAAGCCAAGCACGCCTTCTGGCTGAACTTCCTCCAGCTTATCACCGCGGTAGCCCCGATGCTCGGACTGCTCGGCACGGTCAGCGGCATGATCGGCGCCTTCGACAAGATCGGCATGGGCGGCATGGGCAAACCCGAACTGCTTGCCGCCAACATCGGCGAGGCCATGGTCACCACCGCCACCGGCCTGATCGTGGCCATCCCGGCGATGTTCGCCTACTTCCTGTTCCGCAACTACCTGAACAAGCTGCTCTCCGAGGCGGAGGAAAACCTGACCGTGGTCGTGGACAACCTCACCGCCCCCCTCGCCGAAGAGTAGTCCCCGGCACGTCCTCGCGAACCCACCATGAAGGCCAAACGCAAATCCGAGGTTGAACTCAGCGTCGACATGACGCCGATGATCGACATGGTCTTCCTGCTGCTCGTGTTCTTCATGATCGCCGCGACCATGTCGAAGGTGGACATGACCCCGGAGATCAAGCTCCCGGTCGCCCCGAAGTCGCAGGTGCCCGAGGACCTCCGCAACCGCGGCACGATCAACATCCTGCCCCTCGGCTCGGTGACCCCCGCCGGCGACGTGGTCTCGGCTGAACGCCCCTTCCTGCTCCATGGTCAATTGGTCAACGAGCAGGACCTGAAACAGCAGATCGACGCGGTCCGCAAGGGCACGCCCGAACTGCGCGTGTACATGCGCATCGACAAGAACGTCGAATTCGCCTCGGTGCAGCGGGCCATCAAGGCCTGCGCCGACGTCGGCGTCTTCGACATCGTGTTCGCCACCTACCAATCGGGGACCGGGGAATGAAGCTGCGTCGCGCCAACGAAGTCACCATGAAGATGGACATGACGCCGATGATCGACTGCGTCTTCCTGCTGCTTGTGTTCTTCATGGTCGGCAGCACGCTGCACAAGCAGGAAGCCGACATCAGCTTCTCGCTGCCCGGCACCGCCGACCAGTCGGAACCGGTGCAGATCCCCGACGAGCAGATCATCGAGATCTACGCCGACGGCACCGTCGTGCTGAACGACCTGAAGTTCGATTCGCCGACCTCGTCCTCGCTGCCCGAGCTGATCGAGACCCTCAAGCGGTTCAAGGCCACCGCCGAGGCGAACAAGACCGAATCGATGATCACCATCGCCCCCGCGCCCGAAGTGAAACACCAGCGTGTGGTCGATGTGCTGAACGCCTGCGCCGAGGCGAAGATCCAGAACGTCTCCTTCGCGATGGAGGGCGACTCATGAACGATGCTCCCGTCCAACCGGCCGCCCCTCCTCCGCCGAAGCCCGTGCTGACCGAAAAGGAGAAGGCGAAGCGCCGCCTCGCCGAGGCCGCCATCTCCGCGGTGATCTTCCACGTCGGCCTGGCCATCCTCGCCGGCGCCATCACCATCGCGGTGATCGTGGCCCGCCCGAAGGTCACCTTCGACGCGAAGCAGCCGCCCTCGATCCCCGCGCGCAAGCTCGAACACAGCATCCGCGTGAAGCAGATGAAGGAACAGGTGCGCAAGCCCCAGATCCTCCAGCGCCTCGTCTCCCAGGCCCCCAGCGCAGTAGCCCTGCCCGAGCTGCCCAAGATGGACACGCCGGACATGAAGAAGATGCGCGACACCCCGACCCTGAACCGCAGCGCGAACATGCTCGGCGACCTCGGGCGTGCCGGCGGCGGCCTCGGCCGCGGCGACACCGGCGGCGGCGGCTTCTCGGACACGAAGTTCTTCGGCGAGAACGTCCGCACCCGCGCCATCGCCGTGCTCGTGGACGTCACCAGCTCGATGTACAACAAGGGCGTCGTCGAGGACGTGAAACGCGAGGCCCAGATCATGCTCGAAGGCCTCGGCCCCGGCACCAAGTTCAACCTGATCGGCTTCGTGGACGGCGCCGAAGCCGTGTCCCCGCAGATCATGTTCGCCACCCAGGAGAACAAGGCCGCCGCGATCGCCTGGCTCGGCAAGATCAAGATGAACACCCAGGGCAACAAGAAGGGCTGGTCGGGCAGTACGCCCCACGACGCCATCATCATGGCAGTGGAAATGGGCGCCGACACGATCTTCCTGCTGACCGATGATGTACCGACCATCTCCGAGGTGCGCGGCAAGGAACGCATCCCGATGCCGAACCACGCCGATGACCTGGTCAGTTATGTCCGCAACATCGAGACGACCACCGGCCGCTCGGTGAAGATCCACCCGATCGTGTACAAGGCCTCCAGCTCGGCGGGCGAACGCTCAAAGGAATACTGGCGTCGCATCGCCCGCCTGACCGGCGGCAAGATGCAGGTCATCGAGTAAGTGATGCCCCTGCCTCCGTGGACCGATGACCTGGTGGCGTCGTCACTGCTCCGCCGCTTTTCCTCCGTGGTCGAACAGGTTGCCGACCTCCCCGCCGTGATCGACCCCCACGCGGCGATCACGTACCGAACCCTCGACGCCGAATCCCGCCGCCTCGCCGCGCACCTCGCCGCCCATGGCGCAGCGCACGGTTGCGGCGTGGCCTTGCTGCTGCCTGCGGGTTGCTCCTTCGCCATCTCGATCTGGGCCGTGCTGCGCACCGGTGCCTACTACATCCCGCTCGACGCCGCCTATCCGGCCGCCCGGCTGGCCGAAATCCTCGGGACCGGCATCGCCTCCCTGCTGGTGACCGACGCCGCGCACGCCCCCCTCGCTGCCGACATCGCGGGTCGCTTGTCCCCGCCGCTGACCGTCCTGCTCGCGGAAACACCGCCCGCGGAACACCACGAACCACCGGCGGCAACACCGGCCCCCGACGATCCCGCCTGCGTGATCTTCACATCGGGATCGACCGATCAACCCAAGGGCGTGATGCAGTCCCACCGCAACCTGCTCCATTCCACCCGCTGGTACACGGAACCGGCCGGCCTTCGCCCCGGATTGCGGATGACCCTGCTGCACTCGGTCAGCGCGATCGCCGCCGCCACCGCGTTCTACGGCGCACTGCTGAACGGCGCGACGCTGTACCCGGCCAACGTGACCTCCCTGGGCGTCGAGCGCCTGCCCGACTGGCTGGATGAACACCGCATCGATGTGTTGCACCTCGTTCCCACGCTGCTGCGGCGCATCGACCGCGTGATGCCCCCCGGTCGCCGCCTGCGCACACCCTCGTTGCTGCGTACCGGCGGCGAAGCGGTCAGCCTGGCCGACTGGCATACCTGGCGGTCCCGGCTCCCCGCCGGGAGCCGCTTGCTGGTCTGTCTCGGATCAACCGAGGCCCTGAACTACCGGCAGCGCATCCATACCTGGGACGAATCACCACCCGGCGACGCGTTGCCGGTGGGCGACCCGATGCCGGACAAGGAGGTCGCGGTCGTGGACGCCGAGGGGCAACCGGTCCGCGACCACGACGAGGTCGGCGAAATCGTCGTCGCCAGCCCGTACATCTTCGCCGGTTACTGGAAACATCCGGCGCTGACCGCGCAGGTCCTGCGCGACGATCCGGATCGCCCCGGATGGCGCATCTTTCGCACCGGTGACCTCGGGCGCTGGGGCGCGGACGGCGCACTCTTCCACGTCGGTCGCAACGACCGGGTCATCAAGATAATGGGCCACCGCGTGCACCCCGGCGATATCGAAGCCGTCATCCGGACCATGCCCGGGGTCCGCGATGTTTCCGTTGTCGGCGAGGCGGATGCCGACGGGCCGCTCCGCCTGTGCGCGCACCTTGTGCCTTCGCCGGGGGAGCGTGTGTCCGCCGCCTCCGTGCGCCGGTGGATCAGCCGCCGGTTGCCTGCGCATATGGTGCCGTCGCTGGTGGAGTTCCGGGCCGATCTGCCCCGCCTCCCGGGCGGCAAGGTGGACCGGCGCAGCCTGCGTTCGCGTCGGACCGCGGCGCGCCGCGTTCACATCCCGCCACGCCATCCATACGAGGAAACCCTGGCCGAACAGGTCAAGCGCCACCTGCATGTCGCGGACCTCGGCATGGCGGACGATCTTTTCGGCGACCTCGGTGCGGATTCGATGGCGGTGACCAGCCTGCTGATGGATATCCATGCCGTCTTCGGCGTGCAGGTTCCACTGGCGGTGGTGTCTGTCTCTTATACACATCTCCGAGCCCACGAGACCGTACTAGATCTCGT
>ERZ761607.1261-NODE-1261-length-32994-cov-470.364037_pt1 | contig 32994 bp, 24 predicted proteins | sample MGYA00511164_ERZ761607 | MGnify/ENA primary metagenome ERZ761607 (study PRJEB28899, sample SAMN02445080) | bioreactor sludge metagenome | biome: EBPR sludge | place: Australia: Brisbane, Thorneside Wastewater Treatment Plant | collected 2011-06-22 ... | reverse complement strand
GCGTCTCGGCGAGCAGGATGCCGTCGGTCATCAGCTTGATGAAGGCATCGGGCGAGCTGCGATCGCTGAAGCGGATCTTGTAGCCGACCAGGCGGCCGGGCTCGCTCTGCAGTTCCTGCGCGATGCGCGCCGCCGTCGCCCGCGCGGCGATCCGTCGCGGCTGCGTGTGGCCGATCAGGCCGCATGTTCCGCGGCCGAGTTCGAGACAGATTTTCGGGATCTGCGTCGTCTTGCCGGAGCCGGTCTCGCCGCAGACGATCACCACGGGGTGCTTCGCGATCAGCGCGGCGATTTCGTCGCGGCGCGTGTTGACCGGCAGGTCGTCGGCAAACTCCGGCCGCGGCAGGCGCGCTCGGCGCGCGGCGACCGCCGCGCGCGAGCGCTCGAGCAGGCGCTCGCTCTCGGCCAGCAATGCATCGCGCTTGCTGCCGAAAACGTGCCGCAGATCGCGCGCCAGCGAGCGCAGACGGCGCTGGTCGGCCGCCAGGCAGTCGGCGAACTGGCTGGCGGGCACGGCAGGCGTCCGGGCGGCGGTGGGAAAAGGCTTCGCGCTCATCGTGGCAAGGGCAAACGAAGGGCCATGACTTGCGCGACACCCCCGATGATGAAAGTCACGACCATTTCCCTCTTCCCCGGACGTTCTCCCGCGCACGCGGGAAGGGCGATTCGCGACTCGCGCGACGCGCGCTCGACATCAAGGGCGTGGTCCCGTTGGCGGGCGCGGCGCAGGCGCGCCCCGAACGCGACGACTCGAAGGCTGTGATGACATCAGGCCGATGCGGGCTCAGAGCAGCGAATCGAGTGGGCTGCGAACGCCGCGCCCGCCACGCTTGAGCACGTGCGTGTAGATCATCGTCGTCGCCACGTCGGCATGGCCCAGCAGTTCCTGCACGGTGCGAATGTCGTAGCCGCTGTCGAGCAGATGCGTGGCGAAGGAGTGGCGCAGCGTGTGCGGCGTCGCCGGCTTGTCGATGCCGGCGGCGGCGACGGCCTTCTTCATCGCCCGCTGCAACTGCTTTTCATCGAGGTGATGGCGGCGTTCGACGCCGCTGCGCGGATCGACCGAGTAACTTGCGGCGGCGAAGGCATACTGCCAGGGCCAGCTCGTGTCGGCATTCGGGTACTTGCGTTCGAGCGCATCGGGCAAGTAGACGGTGGCCTTGCCCAGCCGCAGGTCGTCGTCGAAAATCAGCTTGCGCCGCCGCAGGTGCTCGCGCAGCTCGCCAGCGACGGTCTCGGGCAGCATCGTCACCCGGTCCTTGGCGCCCTTGCCGTCACGGATCAGAATCTCGCCCTGCGCGAAATCGACGTCCTTCACCCGCAGGCGAATCACTTCCATCAGGCGCATCCCGGTGCCGTAGAGCAGGCGCGCCAGCAGGCCATGAACTCCTTCCATCCGCTTCAGCACCCGCTGCACGTCGCCGCGGGTCAGCACTACCGGCAAACGCTCCGGCCGCTTGGCGCGCACCACGTCGTCCAGCCAGGGAAGCTCGACCCCGAGCACATGCCGGTAGAGGAACAACAGGGCCGACAGAGCCTGGTTCCGCGTCGCCGAGGCGACGTGCCCTTCGACCACGAGATGGCTGAGAAATGCCTCAACCTCCGCTGCCCCCATCTCGCGCGGGTGCCGCTTGTGGTGGAAGAGCACGAAGCGCCTGACCCACTGGACATACTGTGTCTCGGTCCTTATGCTGTAATGGCGCAAGCGAATCTGCGCGCGAACTTGGTCCAGCAGCCTGGGCTGCGCGGTGTCAACCTCGGGTTGGGCTGGTGCATATTCCGCTGGGGGTGGTGGTTTTCCCGGATCGATGGCGGTGTTCATGTCGGGCGAGTCCTTGCCTTGAAGATCAGTATGATGCGCGAACACGGACGGATTATACACCGGGCGCAGGGTGGTTCTGCACCGGCGGATGCACAGCAGGGCGGCGGGGTCTACGCCAGATCTGGTGTAGACTGAACCTTAGGCATCACAAACACACGACTTCTATGATCGACGCTCAATGGCTCCTCTTTCTCATCGCTTCGTTAGCGGTCATCGTTACTCCGGGACAGGACATGATTCTCGTCATGTCAAGGTCGATCACTAACGGTACCCGAACGGGTGTGGCTACCGCTGCAGGCGTGAGTGTTGGATTGGTTGGCCACACCGTGTTGGCAACGCTTGGTCTCGGCGCCCTACTTCGAACGTCTGAGTGGCTCTTTACTGCCATCAAACTTTTCGGCGCAGCCTATTTGCTCTACTTGGGTGCTCAACTACTGCTTACACGGAGCACCGCGCTTACAGCTATCGAGTCCCTTCCGCAGTCGAATCTTCGGCTCTTTGTTACTGGAGCAGCCTCAAATATCAGCAATCCCAAGATTGCTGTCTTCTACTTCGCCTTTTTGCCTCAGTTCGTAACATCAGGTGCCATTAATCCCACTCTCACTATCCTCGCGCTTGGCCTACTGTTTGCCGTCCTTACCTTCCTTGTTAAGGGGCCAGTAGCTTTGTTTGCCGGGCGCCTCTCATCCTGGTTCCGGTCGCGCCCCCGCGCACTGCTTTGGCTGTATCGCATCAGCGGGTTGGTAATGGTTGGTCTTGCGGTACGCCTTGCGCTTGCGAAGCGCAGTGATGCCTAACGAGTAAGCAACTGTCTTTCGAGTCAAGCGGTATGAAGAGAATCGTCCCAGGCTTTACCGGTTCTGACCATGGCGTTGAGGATAGTCAGGAGCTTGCGCATGCAGGCGACGATGGCAACCTTTTTGGGTTTGCCTGCGGCGACGAGGCGGTCGTAGAACTGCTTGATGACGGCATTGAATCGGATGGCCGCGAGCGCTGCCATGTAGAGTCCGCGGCGCACCTGCCCGCGTCCGCCGAAGATGGCGCGCTTGCCACGCATCTGGCCGGAATCGCGATTGAAGGGTGCCAAGCCGATGAGGGCGCTAATTTCCCGGCGCGACAACTGCCCCAACTCGGGTACTTCGGCGATCAAAGTGGCGACGGTGGTTGGGCCGATACCGCGCACGCTAGAAAGCCGCAGGGCCAAGTCGGCATGATGGGTTTCGATGTGCTTGGCAAGTTCAGTCTCGACCTCATCGAGTTGGGTGCGAATTGCCATGATCATGGCCTCGATGCTCTTCCTGGCAGCGGCGTGGCTGACCGACAGCCGTTGGCGCTCGGCCACCTGCATGGCGACGAGTTGCCGTCGGCGTGCCACCAAGGCCTGCAACGCCTGCTGCTCTGGCGTTGGCAAAGCAGTGACGAAACGATCACGCTCGGGACTGCGAGCCAGCACCTGAGCGAGTTCAGCCAAGGCCTTGGCGTCAATGCGGTCGGTCTTGGCGAGATAGCCCATGGCTTTGGCGAAGTCCCGCGCCTGGCGCGGATTGATGACGGCGACAGCAAAGCCGGCGGCTTGCAGGGCGCAAGCCAAGTTGCTCTCCAGGCCACCCGTGGCCTCCATGACGATCAAATCGACCGCCTGCCCGGCCAAGTTGGCAAGCAGCGTATCAAAGCCCGCGTCGTCGTTGGCGAAGGTCTTGATGCTGCCGCTCACGCCAAGGGCAGCGTCGAAGGTCTGCTTGGCAATGTCAATGCCGATAACGATTGATTCAGGCACGTTCCTCTTCTCCCATCCTTGTCAATGCGATCTTGGGTCCAACAACTGTTCGGGCTCCAAAGGAACGGTCGCGACGATGCGCCATAACGCTTATTCACGGGCTTGGTGTCCCAGGATAGAACTGGCTGCATTGCCGCGCCCGAAGCCGCCGATTGCACCCTCGACAAGGCTTTTCCTTGACAGTGCTGCAACCCTTCCCTATACTGCGCGGCTCTTGAGGGTTGGTAGCTCAGTCGGTAGAGCAGTGGACTTTTAATCCATTGGTCGAGGGTTCGAATCCCTCCCGACCCACCAAGGACAACAAGCGATGAAGCCCGGCTCACAAGGTCGGGCTTTTTTGCTTTTCGGGCTCGCGTCAGGCGCGCAGGTTGCCAGGACGGCGGCGCGGACGCCGCCTCCTGCACGTTGTGCTGCGTCGGGTCAGGCCGGGGCAGAGCCCGGAGCGGAACCGGCGCCGCCTTCTTCTGCGGTCACCGCCTTCATCGACAGGCGGACGCGGCCCTTCTCGTCGGCTTCGAGCACCTTGACGCGCACCTTCTGACCATCCTTGAGGTAGTCGGCCACCGCATTCACCCGCTCATTGGCAATCTGCGAGATGTGCAGGAGGCCGTCGCGGCCCGGCAGGATGCTGACGATGGCGCCGAAGTCGAGCAGCTTGAGCACCGTGCCGTCGTAGATCTTGCCGACTTCGACGTCGGCGGTGATCGACTCGATGCGTGCGCGGGCGGCGTTGGCGGCGTCGCCGCTGACCGATGCGATGGTGATCGTGCCGTCATCCTTGATGTCGATCGTCGTTCCGGTCTCTTCGGTGATGGCGCGAATCACCGCGCCGCCCTTGCCGATGACGTCGCGAATCTTCTCGGGGTTGATCTTCATCGTGTACAGGCGCGGCGCGTAGGTCGACACCTCCTCGCGGTGGCCGGCCATCGAACCCTGCATCTGCCTGAGGATGTGCAGGCGCGCTTCGCCGGCCTGCGCGAGGGCAACCTGCATGATCTCCCGGGTGATGCCCTGGATCTTGATGTCCATCTGCAGCGCCGTCACCCCGGCCTGGGTGCCGGCAACCTTGAAGTCCATGTCGCCGAGGTGGTCCTCGTCGCCGAGGATGTCGGTCAGGACGGCAACGCGGTTGCCTTCCTTGATCAGGCCCATGGCGATTCCGGCAACATGCGCCTTCAGCGGTACGCCGGCATCCATCAGCGCCAGCGAGGCGCCGCAGACACTGGCCATCGAGCTCGAGCCATTCGATTCGGTGATCTCGGAGACCACCCGGATGGTGTAGGAGAACTCCTCCGGCGACGGCAGCACGGCGAGCAGGGCGCGCTTGGCCAGCCGTCCATGGCCGATCTCGCGTCGCTTCGGCGAGCCGACGCGGCCACATTCACCGGTTGCGTAGGGAGGGAAGTTGTAGTGCAGCATGAAGCGCTCGCGGTACTCGCCGGACAGCGCGTCGATGATCTGCTCGTCGCGGCCGGTACCGAGCGTCGCGACGACGATCGCCTGTGTTTCCCCGCGCGTGAACAGGGCGGAGCCATGCGCCCGCGGCAGGACGCCGGAGCGGATGGAGATCGGCCTGACGGTGCGCGTGTCGCGGCCATCGATTCGCGGCTCGCCGGCCAGGATGCGGCCGCGGACGATGCGTGCCTCGACCGCGTCGACCATCCGGCGGACGGCATTGGCGTCGGGCGCGTCGTCGTCGGCGGTCAGCGTCTCGACGGCATAGGCCGTGATCTCCTTGATCCGCTGCGTGCGCAGTTGCTTGCTGGTGATCCGGTAAGCCTCTTCGAGTTCGCCCTGCACCAGCCCGTCGAGCTTGCTGTGCACCGCCTCGTTCCGCGCGGCAGGGGTCCAGTCCCACTCCGGTTTGCCGGCCTCGTCGGCCAGTTCGTTGATCGCCTCGATTGCCGCCTGCATCTGCTGGTGGCCGAAGACGACGGCGCCAAGCATGACATCCTCGGGAAGCTCCATGGCTTCCGACTCGACCATCAGCACGGCCGCCCCGGTCCCCGCGACAACCAGGTTGAGCCGGCTCGACTGGAGCTGGGTGCTGCTCGGGTTGAGGACATACTGATCGTCAACGTAGCCGACGCGGGCGGCGCCGATTGGTCCATCGAAAGGGATTCCCGAAATCGCCAGTGCCGCCGAGGCGCCGATCAGCGCCGGTACGTCGGGGTCGATCTCCGGGTCGAGCGACATCACCATCGCGACGACCTGGACCTCGTGGTAGAAGCCTTCCGGGAACAGCGGGCGCAGCGGGCGATCGATCAGACGCGAGGTCAGCGTCTCCTTCTCGGAGGGGCGGCCTTCGCGCTTGAAGAAGCCACCGGGAATTCGTCCGGCGGCGTAGGTCTTTTCGATGTAGTCGACGGTCAGCGGGAAGAAATCCTGCCCCGGTTTGGCCGTGCGGTTGCCGACGACGGTGACCAGAACCACCGTCTCGCCCATCGAGACCAGTATGGCGCCGCCAGCCTGGCGCGCGATCTCCCCGGTTTCCAGCGTTACCTGATGCGCGCCGTAGGCGAAGCTCTTCTTGACGATATTAAACATTTTTCCCTTTCTCGATGATCTGGCGCGCGCCTGCCCACGACTCCGGCAGGCGATTCAACCGACGCGCCCATTTGCCAACCAGGCTGCTGCAGCACGAACAGCGGCCAGCCCACCGGGGGCTGGCCGCTGACGGCTTTCGAGTTTGCCTGCACATGCCGACCGCGTTGCGGTTCGGTGAGCAGGCCTACTTGCGCAGGCCGAGACGCTGAATCAGGTTGCGGTACGAATCAACGTTGGTGCGCTTGAGGTAGTCAAGCAACTTGCGGCGGCGGCTGACCATGCGCAGCAGACCGCGACGCGAGTGATTGTCCTTCTTGTGTTCCTTGAAGTGGCCGGTGAGGTCATTGATGCGGGCGGTCAGCAGGGCCACCTGGACTTCCGATGAGCCCGTGTCGCCAGCGACACGCTGGTAATCCGTCATGATCTGCGCCTTTTGCGCAACACTTATCGCCATGTCAAACTCTCTTTCCTTGGAATCGGCGCCGCCCCGGTTTGATAGAGCCAACGCCCGGTTGATGAATGTGCTGCATCGCTTGGCGAAGCGAACCGCGGATTCTATCCGCTGCCGGTGTGAACGGCAAGGCTGCTGCGCCCTTTTCAGCCCATTGCGGCAGGTCGCGGTCGCCGGTGGGCGGTCCGTCGTCGCCGGCAGTTACGCCAGCGCCCGGCCAACGACTTCGCGCACGTCCTGCGACAGGTCGGCGCCTGCCTGCAGCTCGCTCAGCGCCGACCGGGCATACGCCTGCCGCTGCGCATCGACGCGGCGCCAGCGGTCGAAGCGCCGCGTCAGGCGCGCTGCCACTTGCGGGTTGAAGCGGTCGATGTCGGCGATCTGCCGCGCGAGGAAGCGGTAGCCGGCGCCGTCGGCGGCATGGAAGCGAACGTGGTTGTTGCCGAAGCTGTTGAGCAGCGAATAGACCTTGTTTGGATTGTGCAGATCGAACGAGGGATGCGCGAGCAGGCCTTCGACGACCGCCAGGGTCTCCGGCAGCCGGCTCGACGCCTGCACCGCAAGCCACTTGTCGATCACCAGCGCCTCGCCCTGCCAGCGTTCGTGGAAGGTCGCCAGCGCCTGCCGGCGCTGTTCGCAGTCGTGCTGCGCGAGGACGGCGAGGGCGGCGAACTGGTCGCTCATGTTGTCCGCCGACGCAAACTGGCGCATCGCCAGCGTCTGCATGGCGTCCGTTGCCAGTTCGCCGAGATATCCCAGGCAGAGGTTGCGCAATGCCCGCCGGCCGGCTGCTGCCGGCGTTGCCTGGTAAGGACCGTCGGTCGCCAGGGCCTCGTAGCACTGCGCGAGGCTGTCGTGCAGCCGCTCCGCCAGGAAACGGCGGAGGCCGTTGCGCGCGGCATGCAGCGCGTCCGGGTCGACGACCGCCATCTCTTCGGCCAGCGTTGCCTCGCCGGGCAGCGTCAGGACCTCTGCCGCGAAGGCGGGGTCGCCGTCGGCATGCCGCAGGATCTGCCCGAGGGCGTCGGCGAAGCCTGCCGGCCAGTCGGTTGCGCGGCCGGCAGCGGCGTCGGCGGCGCCGGCGAGGATCAACCGGCCGGCGAGGCGCTGGCCCGCTTCCCAGCGATTGAAGGGATCGCTGTCGTGGGCGAGGAGGAAGTTCAGCTCGTCATCGCGCCAGTCGTGATCGAGGATCACCGGCGCCGAAAAACCGCGCAGCAGCGATGGCACCGGGGCGGTCGGCAGGCCCTCGAAGACGAATTGCTGCTCGTCCTTGGTCAGCGACAGGACGCGCGTTGTCTGGCCGCGATCCGGCGCATCGCCCTCGCCGGCGAGATGCAGCGGCAGATCCCGGCCGTCGGCATCGACCAGGCCGATTGCCACCGGCACGTGGAACGGCGGTGCCGCGCCGCTGGCGGTCGGCCGCGACTGTGACAGGCTGAGGACATAGCGCCGCGTCGCCGGGTCATGCCGGCCGCTGGCGCGCAGGTGCGGCGTGCCGGCATGGTCGTACCAGAGCTTGAACTGCCGCAGGTCGACGCCGGCGGCGTCGGCCATGGCGGCGACGAAGTCGTCACAGGTGACTGCCTGACCGTCGTGGCGCCGGAAGTAGAGATCCATGCCACGCCGGAACGCTTGCCCACCGATCAGCGTCCGGATCATCCGCACCACCTCGGCGCCCTTTTCGTAGACGGTGCTGGTGTAGAAGTTGTTGATCTCGATGTACGAATCGGGCCGCACCGGGTGGGCCATCGGGCCGGCATCCTCGGGGAATTGCGTGGCGCGCAGCGCGCGCACGTCGCGAATCCGCGTCACCGCGCGACTGTGCATGTCGGCACCGAATTCCTGGTCGCGGAAGACGGTCAGTCCTTCCTTGAGCGAGAGCTGGAACCAGTCGCGGCAGGTGACCCGGTTGCCCGTCCAGTTGTGGAAGTACTCGTGCGCGACGACGCGGTCGATGCTCTGGTAATCGCCGTCGGTGGCGGTGTCGGCGCGGGCGAGAACGTACTTCGTGTTGAAGATGTTCAGCCCCTTGTTCTCCATCGCCCCCATGTTGAAGTCGCCGACGGCGACGATCATGTAGTGGTCGAGGTCGCATTCGAGGCCGAAGACCTCCTCGTCCCAGCGCATCGAGCGCTTGAGGGCGTCCATCGCGTGTGCGCACTGGTCGAGCTTGCCGGGCTCGACATAGACGGCCAGCGCGACCTCGCGGCCGCTGGCGGTGGTGAAGCGGTCGCGCAGGACGTCGAGGCGGGCGGCGACGAGAGCGAACAGGTAGCACGGCTTCGGGAAGGGATCATGCCAGCGCGCCCAGTGGTGATCCGGCCCGTCGTCGCCGCTGGCGACCGGGTTGCCGTTGGCCAGCAGAACCGGCAGGCCGGACTTGTCGGCGTGCAGGGTGACGACGTAGGTCGACATGATGTCCGGCCGGTCGGGGAACCAGGTGATGCGGCGGAATCCCTGCGCCTCACATTGCGTGAAGTAGCCGTCCTTCGAGCGGTACAGTCCCGACAGGCTGCTGTTGCGGTCGGCGTCGATGCGCACCAGCGTGCTCAGCACCAGGGCGTCCGGTGGATCGGCGATGGTCAGCGATGTTTCGCTGCACAGGTAGTCGGTGGCGGCGAGCGTTCTGCCGTCGATCGCGAGGGTGATCGTCTGCAGACCGTGGCCGTCGAGTTGCAACGGCTGTGCGGCGGCGACCACGGGGTTGCGCCGCAGATGCAGCCGGCTGCTGACGAGAACCTCGCCGCTGCGGAAATCGACGTCGAGCTCGACGAGGTCGACGAGGAAGGGCGGTGGGGTGTAATCCAGACGATGGATTCTCTGCGGGACTGGGGTGTTCATCGCTCGTGCATGTCCTCGTGGTGGCGCTGCGGTGACCGGCGACGGGCGCGTCTCAGGGCCTGCCCAGCACGCCGGCGTGGCGCAGCTGGGCGGCGATCTCCGTCGCCATCTGCCGGTAGCCAGCGGCATTCGGGTGGATCGGGTCGGCCTTCAGCTTCGGGTCGGAGAGCACGCCGGCGATGATGCCCGGCAGCAGCGGCAGCTTTTCCTCGCTGGCCAACTCGGCGTAGATCCGGGAGTCCGGCAACTGCCCGGTGACGGCGCCGATCAGTGACAACCGTGGAACGGCAAGAACGACGACCTGTGCTCCCGCCTGTCTGCTGGCGCGGACGATCGCCCGCAGGTCTTCCTTGACCTCTGCTTCCGGCCGTCGGCGGAGGAAGTCGTTGCCGCCGAGTTCGACGATCACCAGCAGTGGCCGTGTCGCCTGCAGGGTGTCGCCGATCCTCTCGCGGGCGGTCGCCGCGGTATCGCCGGCAACGCCCGCATTATGAACGCGCCAGCCGCTGCTCGCCGCCAGCAGGCTGGGGTAGTCTTCCCCCGGCGCGGCGCCGGTACCCTGGGTGATGCTATCGCCGAAGGCGAGGACCGGACTGCCGGCCGGCAGCGCCGCCAGCGGCGGCGATTTCCCGCAGCCGGCGAGGCAGGCGACCGCCAGCAGCAGGAGCAGGCGGATGATGGCGGCAAACGACGGCTCGGTATTGCGAGGGTTCACGGCAGCTCGTCACGGTGCAGCAGGAAGACGTACTGGTCGCCGGCGCTGGTGTCGAGCCAGGTGAAGGGTGTGTCCGGGAAAGCGGCTTCGAGCGCGTCGCGGTTGTGGCCGATCTCGACCACCAGTAGACCGCCGGGTTCGAGGTGCTGCCGCGCACCGCCGAGGATGGCGCGTGTCAGGTCGAGCCCGTCGTCGCCGCTGGCAAGTGCCAGCGCCGGTTCGTGCCGGTATTCGGCCGGCAGGCTGGCCATCGACGCCGCCCGGACGTAGGGCGGATTGGCGATGATCAGGTCGTAGCAGCGGCCGCCGAGGCTGGCGAAGAGGTCGCCCTGAAACAGGCGGACGCGGTCGCCGAGCTGGTAGTCGGCGACGTTGCGCCGGGCGACGGCGAGGGCGTCGGCAGACAGGTCGACGGCATCGACGCTGGCGGCAGGAAAGGCTTGCGCGGCAATGATCGCCAGGCAACCCGAGCCGGTGCACAGGTCGAGGACGCTGCCGATCGCCTGCGGCTCGTCGATCCAGGGTGCGAGTTGCTCGTCGAGCAGTTCGGCAATGAACGAACGGGGGACGATCACCCGCTGATCGACGTAGAAGCGATGCTCGCCGAGCCAGGCTTCGTTGCTCAGGTAGGCGGCCGGCAGCCGTTCGCTGACCCGCCGGTCGATCAGGCGCAGCGCGCCGGCGCGCTCGTCGCTGGTCAGCCGGGCGTCGAGGAAAGGCTCGAGCCGGTCGAGTGGCAGGTGCAGGTGGTGCAGCAGGAGGTAGACGGCTTCGTCCCAGGCGTTGTCCGATCCGTGGCCGAAGAACAGCTCCGCCTCGTTGAAGCGGCTGACGGCGAAGCGCAGCAGGTCACGCAAGGTGATCAGCTCTTTGCCGGCGTGCTCAGGCATCGGCGGGCAGCAACTGCTCGAGGATGCGGCGGTAGATCGCTGCCAGTTGCGGCAGGGCGGCGACTTCGACGCATTCATTGACCTGGTGGATGCTGGCATTGACCGGGCCGATCTCGACCACCTGCGGACAGATGGCGGCGATGAAGCGGCCGTCGGAGGTGCCGCCGCTGGTCGACAGCTCGGGGGTGATTCCGGTCTCGTCGCGGATCGCCTGCAGCGCCGCTTCGATCAGGGCGCCGCGGCCCGTCAGGAATGGCCGCGCGCCGAGCGTCCAGCTGATGTCGTAGCTGAGGCCGGCGGCGTCGAGGACGGCGCAGAGGCGACGCTGCAACTGCTCCGGCTCGCTGGCGGTGGCAAAGCGGAAATTGAAGTCGACGACGACGCTGCCCGGGATGACGTTGCCGGCGCCGGTACCGCCATGGATGTTGGAGACCTGCCAGGTGGTCGGCGGGAAGAACTCGTTGCCTTCGTCCCAGACCATCGCGGCAAGGGTGGCGAGCGCCGGCGCCAGCAGGTGGATCGGGTTCTTCGCCAGGTGCGGGTAGGCGATATGGCCCTGGATTCCCCTGACGGTGAGCCGGCCCGAGAGCGAGCCGCGGCGGCCGTTCTTGATCGTGTCGCCGAGGCGGGTGTTGGCCGTCGGTTCGCCGACGATGCAGTAGTCGAGCACTTCGCCGCGCCGGGCGAGGGCATCGGTGACGGCGACCGTTCCGTCGACCGCATCACCTTCCTCGTCCGAGGTGAGGAGAAAGGCGAGCGAGCCGCGGTGTGCCGGCCGCGCGGCAACGAAGTCTTCGGCCGCAGTGACGAAAGCGGCGAGCGAGCCCTTCATGTCGGCAGCGCCACGGCCATAGAGCAGACCAGCGCGCTGCGTCGGCTGGAAAGGGTCGCTCTGCCATTCCGTCGCTGGCCCGCTGGGGACGACGTCGGTGTGGCCGGCGAAGCAGAGCAGCGGTCTCTGGTCGCCGCGGCGCGCCCAGAGGTTGCTCACCGCGCCACGGCGGATGAACTCGCAGCGAAAGCCCGCAGGGCGCAGGCGGTCGGCGATCAGATCCAGGCAACCTGCGTCATCGGGGGTGATCGAACGGCGGCGGATCAACTGTGCGGCAAGCGCCACGGTCGCGTCTTCGCCTGCCGCCTGGTTGCCGGCGTGCGCCATCACGGGGTCCGCCTCAGCCGCTGGCGGCATCGTCAAGGCTCAGGCTGAACTCCTTGTACGACGGGCTGCCGGGGTTGGTCGCCAAGGGGTCGAAGCTGGGTTCGCGCGGCTTCTCGTCCATCGCGATGTTGCCGGCAGACTCGTGGTTGTTGATCAGCCAGGACAGGTTGGTCGGCGAGTCGGCGTTCTGCAGCGCTTCCTGCAGCGTGATCGCCTCCGAGCGATAGAGCCGGAACAGGTCCTGTTCGAAGGTCCGCGACCCCGGCGCCAGGCTCTGTTCCATCGCATCCTTGAGCGCCGTGATGTCGCCAGCCTCGATCAGCTCCTGCACATGGTAGCTGTTGAGCAGGACCTCGACGGCCGGTATCAGCCTGCCATCCTTGCGCTTCACCAGGCGCTGCGAGACGATCGCCTTGAGGGTGACCGACAAGTCCATGTACAGCGTCGAGCGGGTGTCGATCGGGAAGAAGTTGATGACCCGGTTGAGCGCGTGGTAACTGTTGTTGGCATGCAGCGTGCCGAGGCAGAGGTGACCCGTCTGCGCGTAGGCGATCGCCGCCTGCATCGTTTCCCGGTCGCGGATCTCGCCGATCAGGATGCAGTCGGGCGCCTGCCGCATGGCGTTCTTCAGAGCGCTTTCCCAGCCCAGGGTATCCATGCCGATCTCGCGCTGGTTGACGATCGACTTCTTGTGCCGGAAGAGGTACTCGATCGGATCCTCGATGGTCAGGATGTGCCCGGTGCAGTTGCTGTTGCGGTAGTCGAGCATCGACGCCAGGGTGGTGGACTTGCCGGAGCCGGTCGAGCCGACGATCAGGATCAGCCCGCGCCGCTCCATCACCAGGTCAGCGAGTACCGGCGGCAGCAGCAGCGATTCGAGGGTCGGGATGTTGCCCATCACGTAACGGATGACGATCGAGATCGACGAGCGCTGGCGGAACAGATTGATGCGGAAGTTGCCGAGTTTGGCGACGCCGCAGGAGAGGTTCATCTCCTTGTTTTTCTCGAAGGCCTCGACCTGCTGCGGATTCAGGAGTTCGGCGGCGATCTTGTCGATCATCGCCGGCTCCATGATCTGCTGGTTGATCGGGATCGTCGTGCCCTGGATCTTGATGTGGATCGGCGCGCCGGCGCAGATGAAGATGTCCGACGCCTGGCGCTCGGCCATCGCGTTGAAGAGTTTGTCGAGGATCATTTGCTGGCCGCTGCCTGAGGGCTGCCGGGAACGGATCAGTCGCCGCGCAGCAGGTCGTTGATGCTGGTCTTGGCGCGTGTCTTGGCATCCACCTTCTTGACGATCACCGCGCAGTAGAGGCTGTGGCTGCCGTCGGCTGCCGGCAGGTTGCCGGAGACGACGACCGATCCCGGCGGCACGGCGCCGTAGCTGACGCTACCGGTTTCGCGGTCGAGAATCCGCGTCGACTGGCCAATGTAGACGCCCATCGAAAGGACCGAGCCCTCGCCGATGATGACCCCTTCGACGACTTCCGAGCGCGCGCCGATGAAGCAGTTGTCCTCGATGATCGTCGGGTTCGCCTGCAGCGGCTCGAGCACTCCGCCGATGCCGACGCCACCCGAAAGGTGCACGTTCTTGCCGATCTGTGCGCACGAACCGACCGTCGCCCAGGTATCGACCATCGTGCCTTCGTCGACGTAGGCACCGATGTTGACGTAACACGGCATCAGCACGACGTTGCGGCCGATGAACGAGCCGCGCCTGGCGGCGGCCGGTGGCACGACGCGGAAGCCGCCGCGCGCGAACCGCTCGGCGTCGTAGTCGGCAAACTTGTTCGCCACCTTGTCGTAATAGCGCATCGCGCCGCCGTCGAACACGCGGTTTTCCTGCAGGCGGAACGAGAGCAGCACCGCCTTCTTGAGCCACTGATGCGTCACCCACTTGCCGTCGATCTTCTCGGCGACGCGCAAGCGGCCGCCATCGAGTTGCTCGATGGCGTCGGCAACGGCTTGTGTCACGGCGGCCGGGGCCGCATCGGGCTGCAGCGAGTTGCGGTTCTCCCACGCCTCGTCGATGATCTGCTGGATGTCGTGCATGTCTGCCTTCCTGAGCTTCCTATGATCCAGAAATGAATGAGCCGATGCGCCCGGCTGCCTCGAGACAATCTGAGAGCGGCGCAACCAGTGCGATGCGGACGAAGCCGGCACCCGGGTTGATGCCCTGCGCGGTACGCGCCAGGTAGCTCCCGGGCAGCAGCAGCACATTATAGTCGGCGAAGAGCCGACGGGCGAAGTCGGCATCGCTGCCCGGCGTCCGCGCCCAGAGATAGAAGCCGGCGTCGGGTTGCGTCGTGGACGGCAGGACCTGCGCCAGCAGCGGCGTCACCGCGGCGAACTTCGCACGGTACTGGCGGCGGTTCTCGCGCACGTGCTCCTCGTCATTCCAGGCGGCAACGCTCGCCGCCTGGATCGCCGGATTCATCGCGCTGCCGTGGTAGGTGCGGTAGAGCAGGAACGACCTGAGGATCGCCGGGTCACCGGCGACGAAACCCGAGCGCATGCCGGGGACGTTGGAGCGCTTCGACAGGCTCGAGAACATCACCAGCCGCTCGTAGCCGCGGCCGAGCATGGTCGCCGCCTGCAGGCAGCCGAGCGGTGGCGCAGCCTCGTCGGGAAAGATCTCGGAGTAACACTCGTCGGCAGCGATGACGAAGCCGTAGCGGTCGGCGAGGGCGAACAGGCGGCGCCAGTCGTCGAGCGTCAGCACCTTGCCGGTGGGGTTGCCCGGCGAGCAGACGAAGAACAGTTGCACGCGCTGCCATTCGGCATCGCTCAGCGTTGCGAAGTCAAACGCGTAATCGTTGTCGGGCAGGGTGTTCAGGAAGCGCGGTTCGGCGCCGGCGAGGCAGGCCGCTCCCTCGTAGATCTGGTAGAAGGGATTCGGGCTGACGACCAGCGGCGTGTAGCCGCGCGCCGGATCGACGATCGTCTGGGTGAAGGCGAAGAGCGCTTCGCGCGAACCGTTGACCGGGATCACACCGCTTTCCGGATCGATGCCGTCGAGCTGGTAACGACGCGCGAGCCAGGCGACGATGCTGCGCCGCAGTGCGGCCGTGCCGAGCGTGGTAGGATAACTCGCCAGGCCGGCGAGGGCGGCCGTCAATGCCTCGCGGATGAACGCCGGTGTCGGGTGCTGCGGCTCGCCGATCGACAGCCTGATCTCGCGCAGGTGCGCTGGCGGCGTGACGCCGGCGAGAAGCTGGCGGAACTTCTCGAAAGGGTAGGGCTGCAGTTCGCTGAGGTGGGGATTCACTGGCCTGCGGGGGTCGTGGCGGGACGGCTGATTATAAGGGGCATCGAGCAACGGTGAAAGGAAGCGCTGTGCAGACGGCAGCAGCCGGTGCGGCGGCGGCCGACAGCAGGGCGGCCGTCGCCGCCCTGCTTGCTGGCGCGCTGATCTGGGGGCTGATCTGGTACCCGTACCGGATTCTGCGCGATGGCGGGGTCGATGGCGTGCTCGCGTCGACGGCGAGCTATGCCCTTGCCTTCGCCCTTGGCTGGCTCTGCTGGCGCCGTTCGCCAGGCGCCGTCGCGCCGTCGTGGATGCTGCTCTGGCTGGCTCTGGCCGCCGGCACATGCAACCTCGGCTACGTTCTGGCGACGCTGCACGGGGAAGTGATGCGTGTCCTGCTTCTCTTCTACCTGGCGCCGCTGTGGACCGTGCTGCTGTCCCGCCTGCTGCTCGACGAGCGCCTGCATGCGGCCAACGCGCTGGTCATCGGCCTGTCGCTCGCCGGAGCGGCGATCATGCTCTGGCAACCCCGGCTCGGTCTGCCGGCGCCGCACGATCTGGCCGACTGGCTCGGGCTGCTCGCCGGTCTCGCCTTTGCCCTGTTCAACGTGCTCTCGCGCCGCGCCCGGCAGCTCAGCAGCGAGAGCAAGGTGCTGGCCGCCTTCGCCGGTGTCGTGACGATGGGCCTGCTGCTCCTGCTCGCCGGTGCCGGCAACTGGCGGCTGCCGCGCGACCCCGCGCTGTGGCTGCTGCTCGCCCTGCTCGGCGGCGTCCTGCTGCTGGCCAACCTCATCGTCCAGTTCGGCCTCGCGAGGGTGGCTGCCAACCGCGCCATCGTCATCATGCTGAGCGAACTCGCCGTCGCCGCGCTGGCCGCGTGGCTGTTGGCGGACGAGGCGCTGGCGCCGCGCGAGTGGGTCGGCGGCGCCATCATCATCGCCGCCAGCCTGTTCACGGCGCGTCGTGCGGGGGCGTCGCCGGCCTGAAGCGCGGGGCTGTGTCGCCGACGCCCGAAGCGGAAGTCGTCGCCGCTCGGCTGCCGTTTCCCCGCGGCAGCACCTCAGCTCGCCGCGGCACCGCAGCAGCGCTTGTACTTGCGGCCGCTGCCGCAAGGGCAGGCGTCGTTGCGTCCGACCTTCGGCGCCTGCCGGCGGATGGTGCCGACGCCGCGCTGCGCCAGCCAGAAGCGGTAGATGTTGCTCACCGCCTGCGGCAGCTGGTCCTCGCACTCCTCGCGCACCTGCTCGAGCTCCTCGCCCGCCGGCCACTCCTCGTTCGCCTCGCGGGCCGCCTTTTCGGCGTCGCCGACGAGCAGGTAGAGCGGGAAGAGCTGCTCGTCGAGATAGGCGACCTCGTCGCTGTCGGGGTGGTCGTCGTTGGCACCGAGAAAATCGAACCAGTCGTCGGTCGCCGTATCGACGCCCCGCAGGTAGCCCTCGCACCAGGGGACATAATCGCTCGCCGCGTCCTCGCCCTCGTCCTCCGGGTAGAGCAGCAGGAGGAGCGGCTTGCCACTCGCCAGTTCGGCTTCCAGGCCGCTGGCCAGACGGCGCAGCAAATCGGCGGCCTGGCGCGCAACCTCGTTGCCCGGCTCTTCCGCACAGCCGAGAACTTCCTCGAGCCACTGCGACTCGGGGATCGGTTGCGGACCCGAGAGTGCCGCGCACAGGTAGCCCTGGCACTCGTCGAGGCGCATCGCCTGTGGCAGCGCCGGATCGTCGAGCAGTTCCTCGAGTCGCAGCAAATGGTGGTCGGGGATTTGTGCCTGGATGCTCATGGTTTCAGTTCCGGGTGCTGGATTGGCAGGGAAAGTCGGCGAGCTGCACTGCCGGCGCCGGCGTCCAGCCGGCCATGCGCCGGTCGGCGACGACCGTCGTGAAGATGCCGCCGCGAACGTAGAAACGGGCGGTCAGCCGCATGTAGCGCGGCTGCGTGGCATCCGCCAGCCGGTCGAGGATGCGGTTGGTGACATCTTCATGAAAGCAGCCGGTGTTGCGGAACGACCAGATGAAGAGTTTGAGGCTTTTCAGCTCGAGACAGCTCCGGTCCGGGATGTAGTCGAGGAGCAGCGTCGCGAAGTCGGGCTGTCCGGTTTTCGGGCACAGACAGGTGAATTCGGGGATCTCCATGTGGATGTGGTAATCCCGCCCAGGCGCCGGATTGGGGAAGGTGGCAAGCGCATCTGCCGGGTGTTCGTTCATGGTTGGTGTCGCTGCTCGCGGTCAGGAGGTGAATCGGGCGGTTGGGGTGCTATTATAGACACCCATCATGGCGTTTCGCCGGTCGGTTGCGCTTGGTCCGCAGCCGGCGTGCCGGTGGATGCCGGCGCGACACCTCGCCCCTGACCACCTCTTTCCCCGTGCCCGTCGTCGTCACGTGCCAGTTCATGCGCCTGACCAAACTGAAACTTGCCGGCTTCAAGTCCTTCGTCGATCCGACCACGCTGGCGCTCCCGGGGCAGCTGGTCGGGGTCGTCGGACCGAACGGCTGCGGCAAGTCGAACGTGATGGATTCGGTGCGCTGGGTGCTCGGCGAGTCGAAGGCTTCCGAGCTGCGTGGCGAATCGATGCAGGACGTGATCTTCAACGGTTCGAGCACGCGCAAGCCGGTGTCGCGGGCTGCCGTCGAGCTGGTCTTCGACAACTCGCTCGGACGTCTCGCCGGCCAGTGGTCGCAGTACGCGGAACTGTCGGTCAAGCGCCTGCTGACGCGCAGCGGCCAGTCCGAGTATTACATCAACAATCTGCACGTGCGCCGCAAGGACGTGACCGACCTCTTCCTCGGTACCGGCCTCGGTCCGCGCGCCTATGCGATGATCGGTCAGGGAACGATCTCGCGCATCATCGAGGCGAAGCCGGACGAGTTGCGGGTGTTCCTCGAGGAGGCTGCGGGCGTCACACGCTACAAGGAAAGGCGCAAGGAGACCGAGCGCCGGCTGGCCGATACGCGCGAGAACCTGGCGCGCGTCGAGGACATCCGCCTCGAACTGGGCAACCAGATGGAGCGTCTCGAGAGTCAGGCCGGCGTCGCCCGGCAGTACCGCGAGTACAGCGACGAGCTGACGCGCAAGCAGCACCTGCTGTGGTTGCTGCGGCGCAACGAGGCGCAGCTCGAGTGCGACCGGCTGGGGCGCGAGGTGGCACAGGCGGGGCTCGATCTCGAGGCGCAGAACACGTCGCTGCGCGACCTCGAGGCGCGCCTCGAAGAGGCCCGCGAGGCGCACTTCACCGCCAGCGACGGTGTCCATTCGACGCAGAGCGAGCTGTTTGCCGCCAACGCCGAGGTGGCGCGTCTGGAGACCGAGATTCGCCACCGGCGTGAATCGCGGCGCGAGTACGAGACGCGCCTGGCGCAGCTCGCCGACGACCGGACACACTGGCAGGGGCAGGCGGCGAAGCTCGCCGGCGACGCCGAGCATTGGCAGGGACGCCTGGCAGACGCCGACGAAGGTGTCGAGGAAGGGCAGCTGCGCCTCGACGCGCGGCGCGAAGGACTGCCGCTCGCCGAGGAACAACACGCCGCCGCGCTCGACGGGCTCAATCGTCAGCGCGCCGGGATGGCGCAGGTGGAACAGCGCCTGCACGTCGAGGAGGCCAATCGCGGGCACGCGCAGCGCTCGCTGCAGATCGTCGCCAGCCGCCGCCAGCGCCTGGCGCTCGAGCGGCAGGCGATGCCGGTTCCGGACGCCGGGGTGGTCGCCGACAAGCAGGTGGAGCTGGCCGAATTGCGCCGGCGCAGCGGCGAGGCACAGGCCGGCCTGCAGGCGCGACAGCAGGAGCTGCCGCGCCTCGAGGAGCAGCGGCGGCAGGTGCTCGGCGAAGTGCAGCAGGCGCAGAAGGAGCGCGCCGAGGCGAACGCCCGCCGCGCCGCGCTGCAGCAGTTGCAGCAGCGCCTGCAGACGGATGGCAGGCTCGACGACTGGCTGCGCCGGCACGGCCTGCAGCACGGCCAGCCGTTGTGGAAATCGCTGCAGGTCGAGGCCGGCTGGGAGGACGCCGTCGAGGCCGTGTTGCGCGAGCGGCTGTCGGCGCTGCCTGCCGAGCGTGCCGATGCGGCGTGGAGCAAGGAGCGTCCGGGCGGTCGGCAGACCTTCCTGCTGCCGTTGCCGGCGGCGGTGGCGCCGGCGGCGCCGGCGGCCGACCGCCTGCAGGCGCGCATCCATTGTGCCGACGCGGCGCTGGCGTCGATCCTCGCTGACTGGCTCGGCGATGTGCTGACCGCCGCCGATCTCGCGAGCGCGCTGGCAGCACGCGGTCGCCTGCCGGCGAACGCGTGCTGTGTGACGCCCGGCGGCGACATCGTCAGCCGGCAGAGCGTGACCCTGTTCGCTGCCGACAGTGCGGCGCACGGGCTGCTCGAGAGGCAGCGCGAGATTGACCAACTGGCGGCCGTCATCGCCGAGCACGAGCTGCGGGTGGGCCGCGCGCAGGCCGCCCTGGCGGCCGTCGAACAGGCGCTGGCGGATGCGCAGCACGAGCTGCAGGACGCACGCCAGGAAGTCGGCGTGCTGCAGGACCGGGCGCACGCGATCCAGGTCGAGACACTGAAGCTGGCGCAGGCGCAGGAACGTTTTCGCGAGCGGCAGGCGCAGATCGACGACAGCCTGGCCGAGATGGCCGACGAGGAGGAGGGCGAGCGGGAGCGGCTGCTGCTCGCCGAAGAGGCGATCGCCGCGCAGCGCGAGCTGGTCGAGCAGTGGCGCGAAGCGATGGCGGCTGCCCGCCATCACCTCGAGCATGCCGAGCGCACGCTGCGCGACGAGCGCGAGCTGGTCAATGCCGCCGAGCGCGCGCTGCGCGAGGCCGAGTTCTCGCAGCGCGAATGCCAGGGCAGGCTGCAGGAAATCGCCGCCAGCCGCGAACTGGCGCAGCAGCAGCTCGCACGGATCGGCGACGAACTCGCCCGCTGCGAGGAGACGGCGAGTGCCCTGCAGGCGGAGGATCTCGAGCCGCGCTTGCAGGCGGCCCTCGAGCATCGCGTGACGCGCGAGCACGCGCTGGCGGCGGCGCGCGACGCGCTTGAAGCGGCGGCCGGCGCTCTGCGGGCGCTGGACGAGCAACGCCTGCGGGTCGAGCAGAGTCTCGATCCGCTGCGCGACCGGATCGGCGAGCTGAAGCTCAAGGAGCAGGCGGCCCGTCTCGCCTGCGAGCAGTTCGCGACGCAGCTCACCGAGGCGCAGGCGGACGAGGAGTCGTTGCAGGGCGAACTGGCCGGTGCACGCGCCGGCAGCCTGCAGAACGCGATTGCCGCGCTGCAGCGCTCGATCGAGGCGCTCGGTGCGGTCAACCTGGCGGCGCTCGACGAACTGCAGGCGGCGCGCGAACGCAAGGGCTATCTCGATTCGCAGTCGGAGGACCTGACGCAGGCGATGGAGACGCTCGAGAGCGCGATCCGCCGCATCGACCGCGAGACGCGAGATCTGCTGCAGACGACCTACGACGCCGTCAACCGCAGTTTCGGCGAACTCTTTCCGACGCTCTTCGGCGGCGGCGAGGCGCGGCTGATCATGACCGGCGAGGAGATCCTCGATGCCGGCCTGCAGGTGATGGCGCAGCCGCCAGGCAAGAAAAACTCGACGATTCACCTGCTTTCCGGCGGCGAGAAGGCACTGACGGCGATTGCGCTGGTATTCTCGATGTTTCAACTCAATCCGGCGCCGTTCTGCCTGCTCGACGAGGTCGATGCGCCGCTTGACGATACCAACACCGAGCGTTTCTGCGCCATGGTGCGACGGATGTCGGCCAACACGCAGTTTCTGTTCATCAGTCACAACAAGATCACGATGGAGATGGCGCAGCAGCTCGTCGGTGTCACCATGCAGGAGTCCGGCGTCTCGCGTATCGTTGAAGTCGACATGGAAGAAGCGCTGCGGATGCGCGAGCAACTCGTTTAGGAATCGACATGACGGACTTGCAGATGGGTTTGATCGGCCTCGGGGGCGTTGCCGTGGTGGGCGTCCTGGCCTACAACAAGTGGCAGGAAGTGAAGCATCGCAAACTGGCGGAGCAGTTGCTGAACGCGCGCCAGGCCGACGTCCTGCTCGACGAGACGGGCAGCGGCGGCAGTGGCGGCGAGTCGCGCACGGCGTCGGCCGCCCGCGATGCCGGTGATGCTTCGGCGGCCGCCGCCGGCCGGACCACCCGCGCCGCGAGCGAGCGAGTCGAGCCACTGCTGCAGCAGCCGGACGACGCTCCCGCGGTCAGCGAGGTGGACGGGTCCGCGGGCGTGGACGATACGGCGGCGCCGGCCGGCGCGCGGCGAGCGCGGATCGCCGCCGCGCCGCTCTGCCTGCTGTCGCCGGCGATCGACTACATCGCCGCCATCGAACTCTCCGAGCCGATTGCCGCCTACCAGATCCGCGATGCCCAGCGCGTCGTGCTGGCGCGGCTCGGCAAGCCGCTGCACTGGATCGGTTTCAATGACGAGTCGCACGCCTGGGAGCCGATTGTCGAGGAAGGCGATGGCGCCTATCAGCACATCCGCGTCGGGCTGCAGCTCGTCGACCGCAAGGGGCCGCTGCGCGACGCCGACCTGTCGGTTTTCCATGTCGCGATCCAGGATCTGGCGATCGAGCTGATGGGCGCCGTCGAGTTGCCGTTGCGCGAACCGGCGCTGCAGGCGGCGGCACAACTCGACGAGTTCTGCGCCGGCGTCGACATCCAGATCGGCATCAATGTCGTCAGCCACGGGCAGGTCTTCGCCGGCACCAAGCTGCGCAGCCTTGCCGAGTCGGCGGGGATGGTGCTCGACGGCGAAGGGCGCTTCGTCCGCCGCGACGAAGAGGGCCGGCTGCTCTACGCTCTGCTCAATCAGGAAACGCAGGGCTTCAGCGGCGAATCGATCCGCAGTCAGACGACGCACGGCGTCACCTTCCTGCTCGACGTGCCGCGGGTCGCCAATGGCGATCGCGTCCTCAGCCAGATGGTCGAGCAGGCGCGACGTTTCGCCGACGCCCTGCACGGGCAACTGGTCGACGACAACCGGCGACCGTTGTCGGAGTCGGCGATCGAGCCGATCCGCCGCCAGGTGTTGCAATACCAGTTGGCGATGGCGCATCGTCAGCTGCCCGCGGGCGGGCCGCTGGCGCAGCGGCTGTTCTCCTGAGTGGTGGTGCCGCGGCGACGGTGCGGCGAATGAGTGCGAGCGAGCGGGTCAGCCGCCTGCGCGCCGAGATCGGCGAGCACGACTACCGCTACTACGTCCTTGACGCGCCGCTGATCAGCGACGCCGAATACGACCGGCTGTTTCGCGAGCTGCAGGCGCTCGAAGCCGAACATCCCGACCTGCTGCGCAGCGACTCGCCGACGCAGCGGGTCGGCGCGGCGCCGCTCGCCGGCTTTGCTGCGGTGGCGCACGCGACGCCGATGCTGTCGCTGAGCAACGCCTTCGGCGACGACGAGGTGGCGGCCTTCGATCGCCGCGTGCGCGAAGGACTCGCTGCCGAGGGCGACGTGATCTACGTCGCCGAACCGAAGTTCGACGGCCTGGCGGTCAGCCTGACCTATGAACAGGGTGTCCTGCTGCGTGGCGCGACGCGTGGCGACGGCAGCACCGGCGAGGATGTGACGGCCAACCTGCGCACCCTGCGCAGCATCCCGCTGCACCTGCACGGCAGCGGCTGGCCGCCGCTGCTCGAGGTGCGCGGCGAGGTGCTGATGTGGCGCCGCGATTTCGAACGGATGAACGAGCAGCAGCGGCAGAAGGGCGAGAAGGAATTCGTCAATCCGCGCAACGCCGCCGCCGGCAGCCTGCGCCAGCTCGATCCGCGCATCACCGCCACGCGACCGCTGCGTTTCGTCGCCTACGGCGTCGCCGCGGCTGCCGCCGGCGCCCTGCCGGCGACGCACTTCGAACTGCTCGAACGGCTCGCCGCCTGGGGCTTTGCGGTCGCCGCCGAGCGCCGCCGGGTCAGCGGCCTCGCCGCCCTGCTCGCCTGCCAGCAGGAGATCGGCAGTCGCCGCGCGGCACTGCCCTACGACATCGACGGCGTCGTTTACAAGGTCGATGACCTGGCGGCGCAGGAACGTCTCGGCTTCGTCTCGCGGGCACCGCGCTTTGCCCTGGCGCACAAGTTCCCGGCGGCGGAAGCGCTCACCGAGGTGCTCGACATCTCGCTGCAGGTCGGCCGCACCGGCGCGCTGACACCGGTGGCACGGCTGGCGCCGGTCTTCGTCGGCGGTGTGACGGTGACCAACGCGACGCTGCACAACGAGGACGAAATCCGTCGCAAGGACGTGCGCGTCGGCGACACCGTCGTCGTTCGCCGCGCCGGCGACGTGATCCCGGAAGTCGTCCGCGTCCTGCCCGAGAAGCGTCCGCCGGCGGCCTCTGCGTTCGTCATGGCGGCGACCTGCCCGGTCTGCGGCTCGCAGGTGGTGCGCCAGCAGGACGAGGCGGTCGCCCGCTGCAGCGGTGGTCTCTACTGCCCGGCGCAGCGCCGGCAGGCGCTGCTGCACTTCGCCTCGCGGCGGGCGATGGATATCGAAGGACTCGGCGAGCGGCTGGTCGAGCAACTGGTCGAGCACGATGTCGTGCGCACGCCGGCCGACCTCTATCGGCTCGGCCTGCTGGCACTGGTGCAGCTCGAACGGATGGCCGAGAAGTCGGCGGGCAACCTGCTCCTGGCGATCGAGCGGAGCAGGCAGACGACGCTGGCACGCTTCATTTACGCGCTCGGCATCCGCAATGTCGGCGAAGCCACCGCCCGTGACCTGGCGCGGCATTTCGGCAGCCTCGATCGCCTGCTGGCTGCCGATGAAGCGCAGTTGCTGCAGGTTCCCGACGTCGGCCCGATCGTCGCCCAGTCAATCCGCCAGTTCCTCGGCGAGCCGCACAACCGCGAAGTCATCGAGCAGTTGCGGGCCGCCGGCGTCGCCTGGAGCGAGGGCGAGGCGCTGGCCCCGGCAGCCTTGATCGGCGCCGTCGCCGGCAGGACTTTCGTCCTCACCGGCACCTTGCCGGCGTTGAGCCGCGATGTCGCGCGGCAGATGCTCGAAGCGGCCGGTGGCAAGGTCAGCGCGGCCGTGTCGAAGAAGACCGACTTCGTCGTCGCCGGTGCCGACGCCGGCAGCAAGCTGCAGCGGGCGCAGGAACTCGGGGTGCCGATCATCGACGAGACGCAGATGCTCGCCCTCCTCGACGGACGGCAGGTGGCGCCGTGAGATGTCTCGTAGAGCCGCGCAGCGCCGGCGGCCGCTCGCGCTACCGGCGGGCGGCAGCGCCATGAGCGACCCGCGGCAGGCCTTGGCCATTCTCGCTGCTGCCGAGCTGATCCACTCCGCCGACAGCGTTGCCGCTGCCGTCAGCCGTGTTGCGCGCGCCATCAGTGAGCGGCTGCGCGACAGCAATCCGCTGCTCCTCTGCGTGATGAATGGTGGCGTACCCTTCGCCGGCCATCTCATGACACAACTCGCCTTTCCGCTCGACTTCGACTACGTGCATGTCAGCCGTTATGGTCAGGAGACCAGCGGCGGCGAACTCACCTGGCGACGGCAGCCGGGTGTCCCGGTGCAGGGGCGAACGGTGCTGCTGGTCGACGACATCCTCGACGAAGGACTGACGCTGGCGGCGATTCGCGAGCGTCTGCTGCAGGGCGGTGCCGCCGCCTGCTACACCGCAGTCGTCGCCGACAAACTGCTGACGCGGAAGAAGCCGATCACCGCCGATTTCGTTGCCCTGACCGTTCCCGATCGCTTTCTCTTCGGTTATGGAATGGACGTCCGTGGTGCCTGGCGCAACCTGCCGGCAATCTACGCCATGCGGGAGGACTGAGATGCTGGGAATCATCGGTGGCAGCGGGCTGGCACAGTTTGCCGGCCTCGAAATCTCGCATCGCCGGCCGGCGCCAACGCCGTACGGCGAGGCTTCGGCAGCGCTCACGTTCGGCCACATCGCCGGTCGGCCGGTGGTGTTCCTGGCGCGCCACGGCGATGCACACAGCCTGGCGCCGCACGAGATCAATTACCGGGCGAACATCTGGGCCCTGCGCGACTGCGAGCCGCTCGGCATCGTCGCGGTGGCGGCGGTCGGCAGCATCCGTGCCGACCTCAGGCCCGGCGACATCCTGATTCCGCACCAGATCATCGACTACACCTGGGGCCGCGCATCGACCTACCACGAGGGCCCGGGCAGTGCCGTCAGCCATGTCGATTTCACCGAACCCTACGATCGACAGCTGCGCCGACGCCTGTATGCCGCCGCGGCGGCGGCGGCGGTGGCGGTCAGCGATGCGGCGGTCTACGCCGCGACGCAGGGACCGCGTCTCGAGACGGCCGCCGAGATCAACCGCTTCGAGCGCGACGGTGCCGACGTCGTCGGCATGACCGGCATGCCGGAAGCGGCACTTGCCGCCGAACTCGGCGTTCCCTACGCAGCGATCAACGTCGTCGCCAACTACGCCGCCGGGCGTGGCAAACCTGGCGAGGGAATCAGCCTCGAGGCGATCCATCAGATCCTCGAACAGGCGATGGAGCCGGTACGGCGGATCATCGAAACGCTGCTGGCGAGCGATGATCATGATTAGGCCGCTGCTGCGCATGGGCGACCCGCGGCTGCTGCGACAGGCGCGGCCGGTCGAGCGCTTCGACGCGCCTGAACTGCACAAGCTGATCGCCGACATGGAGGAGACGATGCAGCACCTTGACGGCGCCGGGCTGGCGGCGCCGCAGATCGGTGTCGACCTGCGGCTGGTGATCTTCGGCGTCGAGCGCAACGCGCGCTACCCTGACGCCGAGCCGGTGCCGCGAACGGTGCTGATCAACCCCGTGCTGACGCCGCTGTCGCCGGAAACCGAGGAGGGCTGGGAGGGCTGTCTGTCGGTTCCCGGCCTGCGCGGCTGGGTGCCGCGCTGGAGCCGGTTGCGCTACAGCGGCTTCGACGACCGCGGGCGGCCGATCGAACGCAGCGTCGCCGGTTTCCACGCGCGCGTCGTGCAGCACGAATGCGACCACCTCGACGGCATCCTTTACCCAATGCGTATGCGCGACCTCAGCCGTTTCGGCTTCACCGATGTCCTCGATGCGGCTGCTGCGGACTGAGCGGCTGTGAAGAAGGTGTCGCCAGCAGGCCGGGATGCCAGGCGCGAGCGAGCCAACGACGGGACCTGTCGAATGGATGGGCGCGGGCCGATGGCAAAGCGCGGAGGAACGGCGGAGTGATGCGCCGTGACGGCCGCCGCGCCACTGGAGGGGGGGTGCGAGGTGTGCCGCCGCCGTGCGGCACAGGGACCCGCGAATGGACCTGATCAAGGGCATCGCGCTCTTTCTTGGCTGGCTCTCCGGCTCGCTCGCCGGCATCGCCGCCATTCTCTATTCCTTTGGCTACCTGGTGGCGCGGGCGCAGCTCAACCTGCTCGGGTTGCAGGGGCTGGTGGCGCAGGATCCGGAGCACTTTCTGCAGGAAGGGGCGAAGTTCTTCGTCGTCCTGGCGGCGGACTACCTGGGCCCGGTTTTTCCCTGGCTCTATTTCGCCGGCTGGCTGCTGCTCGCCGCATTGCCGCTGCTGGCGCTCATCGGCTGGATCTTGGCGCGCCGGCCGGAGGCGCTGCTGCGGCTCCGCGATCGTCTGGCGACGAGCGGTGCGCGCCTCGCCGAACAACTTCCCTGGTCATGGCGCAAGCTGGCCTTTGCCGTCCTCGTGCTGGTCCTCCTGTTGCGCCTGACGACCCATCTCAATCCGTTCGTCGACGTGCTGGCGGTCGCGGACATCCTCTATGCGGCCCCCGTGAGCGGCGAAAGCCGGGGTCCGGCCGAGATCCGGCAATGGCTGACCTCCACCGACCGCGCCGATCTCGTGCTGCTCAAGGGCCGCTTCGGCGAGTTGTTGCGTGGCGCGGCCGAGGTGGCGCTGGTGGTGGTCGCGGTGTGGTACCTCGGTGCCGCGTCCCCCTGGCGGCTGTGGTTGGCGCTGCCCTTCATGGTGGTGCTGGTGGTCTATACTCTGTTGTTGCCGATGGCCTATGGTGTTCTCGTGCGTCCGAACGAGTACCCTCTGGTTGCCGTCAGTAGCGACAGCCCGCTGCTGGCTGGAGTGCGCGGCGAGCTGTTCCTGTTGCGCAAGACCGGCGACGAGTTCGTCTTCTGGGACAAGGCTGCCCGCCGGGTTCTCTGGGTGCCGACGGCACAGGTTTCTGGTGTCAGTGCGCGCGCCAGCCGTCTGCTGTTCAAGGAGTGATGCGATGACGCTGCACCGACCGTACCGCCTGCCCCTCTTCGCTCTCGCCTGGTTGTTGGTCCTTGTCGGCGCGGCCTGCGCGCCGCTACCCGCTGGCGATGCCGGCGGTGCGGCGATCGGCACGCTGCGGGTCGCTGGACCGAATGTCTTCCTCAACGGCGCGCGGGCGCGCGATGGCGCGACCGTGCACGAGGGCGATACCGTCACCACTGGCGCCGCTTCGAGCGCCTTCGTCGCCTTCAACGAGGGTGGCTTCGTCCAGCTCGACGAGAACACCGATCCGCGCTTCTCGTTTCGCGTCGAGACCCGCGGCAGGCAGCGCTGCATCCATATCCAGATCGACATCGGCCAGGTGTTCATCGACAAGGATGTGCAGTGCTTCTCGACTCCCGACGTCACCGGCAATCTCGGCAGCCGGGTCAACATCCGTGTCAGCGGCAAGGAGACGATCGTCACCGTCCTCGCCGGACGCGCCCTGCTGTTCGGTGAGCGGGAGCAGAGCGTCCCGGCGGCGGGGGAGGCCTCCTGGCGGCGTGGTCGGCAGATCGGTTCGCTGCGCATGCTCGACGCGGCGGAACTGGCGGCCACTGTCGGCTGGCGCGAGCGCTATCCCGGCTGGTGCTGCGTCGGCGACCGGCTCGAGCAGCGACTGCCGGAGCAGTGCGACCGGCAACAGTTCTCGTTCGACCGCCGTCAGGCCGAAGCGGGTTGCCGACCGCGGGCAGCGGCCGGCTGGTGCTGTCTCGCCGGCGGCAGGTTGGTGCAGATGCCGGCAGCGCAATGCCGTGGCTTCTTCTCGGCCGATGAGGAACAGGCGCGGCAGCGCTGCCCGGCGCCGCCACGTCCGGGCTGGTGTTGCCAGGATGGCCGTCTGAGCGAGACGACGGCCAGCCAGTGTCGCGGCTTTTTCGCCGACGAACGGCGCGAGGCGCAGCGGCGTTGTCAGCCGGAGACTGGCTGGTGCTGCCTGCGCGGCAAGGCAGTCGAAATGAATGCCGAGCAATGCCGGCGTGGCCAGGGGCGTTTCGCCGACGAGCGCAGCGAACTCGGCGATTGCCGGTTGCGGGTGACCCCGCTGTTGCCCGAGAGGCAGCCGACGCGCCCGCTGCCGCCGAGCACACCGGCCGTCATCAAGTAGTTGATCGGGAGAGATCTTGTGGCCAAGGCTTATCGGGTCCTTTTTGTCTGCATGGGCAACATCTGCCGTTCGCCGATCGCCGAAGCGGTCGCCCGCACCCTGGCGCAGCAGCAGGGCCTGGGGCGCGACCTCGACTTCGATTCGGCCGGCACGCACGGCCACTATCATGCCGGCGAGGCGCCCGATCCGCGCGCGCGGCGGGTGGCGGCGCGGCGCGGCTACGATCTCTCCCGCCTGCGTGCGCGGGCGGTCATCGACGCCGACTTCGATCGCTTCGACCGCATCCTGGCGATGGACGAGGCCAACCTGGCTGCGCTGCGACGGCAGTGCCCGGACGAGAGCCGGAGCAAGCTTGGCCTCTTCCTCGGCTACGCCAGCGGCCTCGGCATCGCCGAAGTCCCGGATCCGTACTACGGGGCCGAATCGGGTTTCGAGCGGGTGATCGACCTCTGCGAAATGGCGGCGCGCGGCTTGCTGGCCGATCTCGCCGCTGCTCGCGAAGGCCTCTGAGCAGCCGCAGCGGTCGATCAGGCCGGCGCCGCCGGCGGGCCGTCGACGTCCGACCAGCGCGCGCGCACCGCCTCGCGCTGGCCGGCGAACCAGAAGAGCGCCAGCAGCGGCCACGCCGAATCGGTCTTCCCCTGTTCTGCCAGCAGCAAGGCCTCGGTCGCTGGCAGGCGGACGACGCGGATGTCCTCGCCCTCGTCGGCCAGGCCGTGGATGCCGCCGGCGTTCGCGCTGTCGATGCGGCCGAGGAAGAGGTGCGTGCGCTGCGAGGTCTTCGCCGGGCTGGTGTAGAAGCTGCTGATCGGCAGCAGATCGAGGACCGTGCAGCCGGCTTCCTCGAGCGCTTCGCGCCGCGCCACCTGCGCCGGCGTTTCGCCGGCCTCGATCAGGCCGGCGACGATCTCGAGCAGCCACGGTCCGCGTTCGTCGTCGCGGGCGCCGATGCGGAACTGCTCGATCATCACCACCTCGTCGCGCAACGGATCGTAGAGCAGCACGGCGGCGACGTCGCCCTTCTCGATCACCTCGCGGACGATTGGCGGGCTCATGCCGCCGGCGAACAGACGGTGGCGCAGGCGCAGCCGCTCAAGGCGGTAGAAACCCTGGTAACAGACTTCGCGTTCGATGATCTCGACTTCGTCCTGACGCATGCTCGACTCCTTTCCGGGATGCGGCGGAGTCTAGCGCAGGCCGGGCCGAGGCGGGGCAGCCGGCGAAACGAATTGACGGCTGCTGCCCGGCTCCATAGCATCAGCAATCTCGGGCAGGCGCCCATTCGTCGGTGAAGTGAAGCATCCATGGTCTCGATCCGTTCCCGGCTCCGGGAACTGAAACAAGTGGCGGTCCGCTTTGCCCCGGGCCTTGCCGCGCAACTCGCCGGCGCGCTCGACGCCCTCCGCCACCCGACCCGGCGCGGGGTGATCCGGGCCCTGCTGGCGCTGCCGGCGCTGTTCCTGCTCTACGTCCTGATCCTGATTCCGTTCACGCCAAGCATCAGCGACATCCGCAAGGTGTCGTCGGAGCAGCCGGCGCAGATCCTCTCGGCAGATGGCAGGAAGCTGGCCGAGTTCAAGCAGTCGAACCGGGAGTGGGTCGCACTGGCCGAGATTTCGCCACACGTCATCGACGCCCTGATCGCCACGGAGGACCACCGCTTCCGTGAGCATTTCGGCCTCGACTGGCGACGCACCATCGCCGCCGCGCTCAACACCTTCAGCGGCGATCGCCAGGGTGGCTCGACGCTGACGCAGCAACTGGCCCGCAACCTGTACCCGGAGGCGATCGGCCGCGCGCCGACGTTGACGCGCAAGATCAAGGAGGCGATCACGGCGCTGAAGATCGAGGCCGTCCACAGCAAGGACGAAATCCTCGAAACCTACCTCAACACCGTGCCCTTCCTGTACAACGCCTACGGCATCGAGATGGCGGCACGCACCTATTTCGACACTTCTGCCCGCCGGCTCGATGTCCTGCAGGCGGCGACGCTGGTCGGCATGCTCAAGGGCAACAGCTACTACAACCCGGTACTCAATCCCGAGCGATCGTTGCAGCGGCGCAACACCGTGCTGCAACAGATGGTCCGGCGCGGGAAACTGGGTGCAGAGGAGCTCGACGCGCTGCGTGAGCAGCCGCTGCGCATCGACTTCGAGCGCCAGAGCGAGCCGCCGGGACCGGCGCCACATTTCGCCAGGCAACTGCGCAAGTGGCTCATCGCCTGGGCCGACCGCAACGGCTACAGCATCGACGGCGACGGGTTGATCGTGCGCACGACCATCGATTCCCGCCTGCAGGCGGCGGCGAACCAGGCCGTCGCCCGCCAGGGCAGAACGCTGCAGAAGATCGCCGACGCCGCCTGGAGCAGCCGCTCGGCATGGAGCCCCGACGCCAGCCTCGTGCAATCCTTCGTCCGCGAATCGCCGGAGTACGGCGCCGCCATCAGCCAAGGCCGGACGCCGCAGCAGGCGATGCAGGAGCTGCAGGCCGACAAGGCCTTCATGCGCGCGCTGCAACGACAGAAGACGCAGATCCAGATCGGTTTCCTGGCGATCGACCCGCGCAACGGCCACGTCAAGGCCTGGGTCGGCAGCCGCGACTTCGAGCAGGACGCGTTCGACCATGTGCAGCAGGCGCGCCGCCAGCCCGGTTCGACCTTCAAGCCCTTCGTCTATGGCGAAGCGTTCCGCCAGGGCGCCAGCCCGAACGACAGGCTGATCGACCAGGCGGTGGAAATCGCCGTCGGTGGCGCCGAGGTCTGGCGGCCGACGGATGGCAGGCCGCCCAGCGGTGAGTCGATGACCCTGGGCGATGCGCTCGCCCAGTCGAAGAACACGATCACCGCGCAGCTCATGCAGCAGGTCGGCGCCGACAAGGTCGCCAGGCTTGCCCGCGACATGGGCGTGCGCGAGAGCAAGCTCGAGGCCGTGCCGTCGCTCGCCCTCGGCACGAGCCCGGTCACCCTGAAGGAAATGGTCACCGCCTACGGCACGATCGCCAACGGTGGCGCCTACCTTGAGCCGCTGCTGGTGAGCCGCATCGAGGACCACGACGGCCGCCTCATCGAGGAATTCGGCCCGGCAGAGGCCGAGGTTGCGCTCAAGCCGGAGGTCGCCTACACGCTGCTCGACAGCATGCGCGGGGTGATCAACCGCGGCACCGGCCGCGACATCCGCAGCCGTTACGGTATCCGCGCCGATGTCGCCGGCAAGACGGGGACGACGCAGGACAACGCCGATGGCTGGTTCATCCTGATGCACCGGCAACTCGTCGCCGGCGCCTGGGTCGGTTTCAACGACGGCCGCGTCACGCTGCGCAGCGACCACTGGGGGCAGGGGGCGCGCAGCGCCCTGCCGGTCGTCGGCGATTTCTTCCGCAGCGCGCTGCGCGCCCGCATCATCGATCCACGGCTGCGTTTCACGGCACCGGAAGAGACGGGTTGGTGGGCGCGCATCAAGCGCTGGTGGCGCGACCTCTTCGCGCCGGAGCCGGTCGCCGCGCCCGAGCGGCGCCGCCCCATGGAAGCGGCGCCGAAGCCGGAGGCGCCCGATGCGCCGGCAGTACCCGCAGCGCCCGCAGCGCTCGCCGTGCCGGAGCCACCCGAGAGCGATCCGCTGCAGGAGAAGATCGACCAGATCCTGCGCGAGAGCGACGACAGCGAAAGGCTGCGCGAGGATGCGCCAGCGGCGGCCGAGGCGGCAGGTCCGCGGTGAGGCGGGCGTGCAGCGTTCTGGTGCCGAAGGCGATCGGGGGCGATCCGGGGCGGTATCGTGGGCAGCACCGGAGGCGAAGACATCGAGCGCGCTTTGCGACAGTTCGGCAGGCAATGGCGCTTGTCTGCCGTCGCCCGGTTGCCGCGGCAAGCGGAGGTCGAGGGCGCTGCTTTTGCCAGTTTGATCGGGCCGTTGCTGAGGTGACCCCTGTCGGGTTGCGGCCATGAGCCGCGCTCAAGTATAGTGCTTGAAACGGAGGCGGTGGGCGAGCTGCTCGAGAAGCCGTCGCGGCGGTGGAGCGGGGGGTGCATTGACGCAATCGACGCAATTGCCGGAATTTTAGTGGACGGGCCGATGGCGTACCTCATTGTTCTGCTGGAAGAATTCAGTTCCGATTGGCATGCATACCGGATGTTGACGCGAAGGTCTGCGTCAAAATGGGCTTGCTCCATCGCGTTGGGCGCTGACGGTGCTGAACCGCTACAATTGAGGAGTGGCTCAATCTACTATCGTCCGAATC
>ERZ761607.1260-NODE-1260-length-32996-cov-8.498740_pt1 | contig 32996 bp, 33 predicted proteins | sample MGYA00511164_ERZ761607 | MGnify/ENA primary metagenome ERZ761607 (study PRJEB28899, sample SAMN02445080) | bioreactor sludge metagenome | biome: EBPR sludge | place: Australia: Brisbane, Thorneside Wastewater Treatment Plant | collected 2011-06-22 ... | reverse complement strand
CGCCGTCAAGGATCCCGCCGAACTGAAGTGGAACGAAGTGGGCGCCGACATCGTGATCGAATCCACCGGCCTGTTCCTGACCGAGGAAACCTGCCAGAAGCATATCGCCGCCGGCGCCAAGAAAGTCATCCAGAGCGCTCCCAGCAAGGACGACACCCCGATGTTCGTCTACGGCGTGAACCACGACAAGTACGCCGGCCAAACCATCATCTCCAATGCGTCCTGCACCACCAACTGCCTGGCCCCCATTGCTAAGGTTCTGAACGATACCTGGGGCATCAAGCGCGGCCTGATGACCACCGTTCACGCCGCCACCGCCACCCAGAAGACCGTGGACGGCCCGTCCAACAAGGACTGGCGCGGTGGCCGCGGCATCCTGGAAAACATCATCCCCTCCTCCACCGGCGCTGCCAAGGCGGTGGGCAAGGTCATCCCCGAGCTGAACAAGAAGCTCACCGGCATGGCCTTCCGCGTGCCCACCTCCGACGTGTCGGTAGTGGACCTGACTGTGGAGCTGAACAAGGAAGCCAGTTACGATGACATTTGCGCCGCCATGAAAGCGGCCTCTGAAGGCCCGATGAAGGGCGTGCTGGGCTACACCGAGGACAAAGTGGTCGCCACCGACTTCCGCGGCGAGAGCTGCACCTCCACCTTCGACAAAGACGCCGGCATCGCTCTGGATAAAACTTTCGTCAAGGTCGTGGCCTGGTACGACAACGAGTGGGGCTACTCCTGCAAAGTGCTGGAAATGGTCCGGGTGATGGCCAAGTAAGCGGTCGCCACGCCGTGGCGGTTCGCAACCACTGAGAGTTTAACCCGCCCCCGCCGACTCGCGCCTCGCGCCCAGTCGGACGGGGGTTTTGTTTGGAGGATTGAAGACCATGAATTTCAAGCGCATGACCGACCTGGAGCTCGCCGGCAAGCGGGTGTTCATCCGCGCCGACCTGAACGTGCCCGTCAAGAATGGCAAAGTCACTTCCGACGCCCGCATCACCGCCTCGATGCCCACTATCGAGCACGCGATGAAGGCCGGGGCGAAGGTGATGGTAACCTCGCACTTGGGGCGTCCAACCGAAGGGGAATTCAAGGAAGAAGACTCGCTCAATCCGGTGGCCGAGGTGATGGCCGCCAAGCTGGGCAAGCCGGTGCGCGTGATCCGCGACTGGGTCAACGGCGGCTTCGAAGTCGCCGACGGTGAAGTGGTGCTGCTGGAAAACTGCCGCACCAACAAGGGCGAAAAGAAGAACAACGAGGAAACCGCCAAGAAATACGCCGCATTGTGCGACATCTTCGTCATGGACGCCTTCGGCACCGCCCATCGCGCCGAGGCCTCCACCCACGGCGTCGCCAAGTACGCGCCGGTCGCCTGCGCCGGCATCCTGTTGACCGAGGAGCTGGACGCGCTGACCAAGGCGCTGGCCAAGCCGGCCCGGCCGCTGGTCGCCATCGTCGGCGGCTCCAAGGTCTCGACCAAGCTGACCGTTCTGGAAAGCCTGTCGGAAAAGGTCGACCAAATGGTGGTCGGCGGCGGCATCGCCAACACCTTCCTCAAGGCGGTCGGCAAGAACGTCGGCAAGTCGTTGTGCGAGGACGATCTGGTGCCGACCTCGCAGGCGCTGCTGGAAAAGATGAAGGCGCGCGGCGCGAACATCCCGATCGCGGTCGACGTGGTCTGCGGCAAGAAGTTCGACGCGGCGGAACCGGCGGTGCTCAAGGACGCCGGCGCGGTCAGCGACGACGACATGATCTTCGACATCGGCCCGAAGAGCGCCCAGGAACTGGCCGACATCATCATGAAGGCCGGCACCGTGGTGTGGAACGGCCCGGTCGGCGTGTTCGAGTTCGACCAGTTCGGCGACGGCACCAAGACCGTCGCCATGGCGATCGCCAACACCAAAGCGTTTACCCTGGCCGGCGGCGGCGACACCATCGCGGCCATTCAGAAGTACGACATCTACGACAAGGTGTCCTACATCTCCACCGCCGGCGGCGCGTTCCTGGAATTCCTGGAAGGCAAGGTGCTGCCCGCCGTCGAAATTTTGGAGGCGCGCGCCAACGGTTGATTTCCGACGAGCGCTGGGCGGACACCCAACGGGCGGCTCATGGCCGCCCGTTTCCTTTGGCGAACCATGGAAACAACTTCCAAAAAGCGCGATGCGGCAGCGGCGATTTTGTCATAATACCCAGTCCATCCGCGCGGATGGTTAGAGCGTGCAAGACATTTTCATTCATTAGTCATCGTTAGAAAAACCACTATGACCGCTATGCTTAAATCTCATGCCAAGGTTGGCGTTTACGTGGACGCCGCCAATATTTCCCGTAATGGCGGGCAGCGCATGCAATATGACGTATTGCGCGAGTTCGCCTGCCGTGATCATGCCGAACCGCTTCGGTTGAACGTTTACCTGACCTACGACGAGGAACGCGCCGAAACCAACGCGGTCTATCGAGACAAGGCCCGCGCTTACCAGTCGGCCTTGCGCGAACTGGGCTACAAAGTCATCGAGAAACGGGTCAAATGGTTTCAGGACGAGGCCGGCAACCGCTACGGCAAGGCCAACGCCGATCTCGACATGGCCGTGGACGTACTGCTGCAATCGGAGAATCTGGATCGGGTGCTGCTGGCGACCGGCGACGGTGATTTCGTGCAAGTGGTGCGCGCCCTGCAGAACAAGGGTTGCCGGGTCGAAGCCCTGGCGTTCGACAACGTGTCCGAGGAGTTGCGCCGGGAGTCGGACATGTTCGTGTCCGGCTATCTGGTGCCGGGCCTGCTGCCGACCCGGGGCGATGACTACTTCGCGCCGACCTGGGGGGCGATGGGGTCGCGGGTGCGCGGTTACTGCTACCACCATGACGACAACAAGAGCTTTGGCTTCATGCGGTTTCTGGTCAAGCTGTCGCCCTATCTGTGGAAGACCGACTCGCGCGATCCCGACTCTCCGTATCGGACGGCGTTCTTTCACGACTCCAGCCTGCCGGATGGATTCAACGTGATGAAACTGCCGTCCCGCAACCATATCTTCGAATTTACCCTGGCCGAACCGAACGGCAAGCAACCGGTCGCCACCGATATCCTGCTGGTCCATCCCACTTCACCCTGAGGAGAAGGATATCTGGAGCGGCGTGTCGAGGCTCATTTCCGTCGAGAACCATCATGCGTAATTTCCGAATCCCGAAATCCCTGGCCTGGTTCCCCCTGATTCTCGCGCTGAGCCTGACGGGGGCTTTCGCCAAACCGGTCGAACCGACCGGCGCGGAGCTTGCCGCCGGCGCCGCTCCAACCCTCACCCCGACCGACCGGCAGGCCGCGCTCGACAAAACCATCGCCGAACTGTTGTCTCAGCATCATTATCGCCAGAGCAAACTGGACGATCGGCTGTCCGCTCTGATCCTGGCCAACTATCTCGACGATCTTGACTTCAGTCGCGCCTATTTCCTGGCCAGCGACATCGCTGGTTTCGAAAAGTACCGCGCCACCCTGGACGATGCGCTGAAAAAGGGCGATTTGCAGCCCGCCTACGACATCTTCAACGTCTATCTGCGCCGGCTGACGGAGCGGACCGCCCGGATTCAGGCTTTGCTCCGGCAGGATTTCCGCTTCGACGTGAACGAGTCGCTGGACGTGAACCGCAAGAACGCGTCCTGGGCCAAGACGTCGGCCGAGCTGGACGATTTCTGGCGCAAGCGGCTCAAGCACGAGCTGCTGACACTGCTGCTGTCCGGCAAGGATCGGGCCGCCGCCCGCGAGTTGCTGGTCAAGCGTTACGACAACCGCCTGCGACAGGCCCAGCAAACCGCCAGTGGTGACGTGTTCCAGTTGTACATGAACGCGGTCGCCCAGGCGTTCGATCCGCATACCGCCTATTTCTCGCCGCGCAACACCGAAAACTTCAACATCCAGATGCGGCTGTCGCTGGAGGGCATCGGCTGCGTCCTGCGGATGGATGAGGAAATGGTGACGGTGGTTGAACTGGTCGCTGGTGGTCCCGCCGATCTCAGCCAGCAGATCAAGGCCGGCGACCGGATCGTGGCGGTGGCGCAGGGCGACAGCGAACCCTGGCTGGATGTAGTGGGCTGGCGATTGGACGATGTGGTGGAGCGCATCCGCGGTCAGCGCGGCACGGTGGTGCGCTTGAAGGTGCTACCCGGCAAGGCCGGCGCGACGGCGGCGGAGAAAACCATTCGGCTGGTGCGCGACACCATCAAGCTGGAGAAGCAGGCCGCCAAGAGCGAGGTCAAGACGCTGCGCGGCGCCGATGGCCGCGCGTTGCGGATTGGGGTGATCACCATCCCGACCTTTTACAGCGACTTCGAGGCCGCCCGCCGCCGCGATCCCAACTACCGCAGCACCACCCGCGACGTCCGACGGTTGCTGGACGAGATGAACGGCAAAGTGGACGGCCTGGTGTTGGATCTGCGCGAGAACGGCGGCGGTTCCCTGCAGGAGGCGGTGGATCTGACCGGGCTGTTCATCGGCGAGGGGCCGGTGGTGCAGGTGCGCGACGCCAGCGGCGGCGTGGAAGTCGAACAGGACAGCGAACCCGGCCAAGCTTACGACGGACCGCTGGCGGTGCTGGTGGACCATGCCAGCGCCTCGGCCTCGGAAATCTTCGCCGGCGCCATTCAGGATTACGGTCGCGGCCTGGTCGTGGGCGATCCCACCTTTGGCAAGGGCACGGTGCAAACCCTGGTGGATCTGAACCGGCTCACCCGAGCCAAGGATCCACAGGGTCAACTGAAGCTGACCATCGCCAAATTCTACCGGGTCAGCGGCAGCAGCACCCAGCATCGCGGCGTTCGACCGGATATCGCCATTCCCTCGGCGGTGGACAGCGAGGAGGTCGGCGAAAGCGCGCAAAAGAACGCGCTGCCCTGGGACGAAATCGCCGCCGCTCGCTATCGCGGCGACCGTGGCGTCCCGGCCCTGGCGCCCGAACTGGCGCGGCGGCATCAGGCGCGGGTCGGCGGCGATCCCGACTATCAGGCGTTCCTGCGCGATCTCGAATTCACCCGGCAGCAGCGCGACAAGACCATGGTCTCGCTGCTGGAGAGCCAGCGCCGGCTCGAACGGGAGCGCCTTGAAGCCTGGCAGCGGGAACGCGAGAACCGCTACCGTGTCGCCAAGGATCTGCCGCCGCTCAAGGCCGGCGACGAAATCCCGGAAGGCAAGGACAGCGCGATTCCGGACATGGCGCTGGAGGAAAGCGCCCGTATCGTCGCCGATCTGATCGTGTTGAGCGGTTCCGGCAACGCGCTGGTCATGAGTCGCTAGCGGCATGGCGCCGGTGGCGCTGACGCTGGATGGAACGCTGGCCGAGCGGCTGACCACCGCGCTCGAGCGATTGGCGACCGCCTTGCCCAGCGCGCCGGAACCGCCGGACTGGGCGCGCTATCGGGCCTTTCGCTGGCGGCGAACCGGCCCGCGTGGCTACCTGCAACCGGTGCGGCATCCCCACCGGCTGCGGCTGGCCGACCTGCAACGGATCGACCGGCAAAAGGCGGCCATGGATTTGAACGCGCGGCAATTCCTGGCCGGGCGGCCGTGCAACGACGTGCTGTTGTGGGGCGCGCGCGGGACCGGCAAATCCTCGTTGGTCAAGGCCCTGCTCAATGAATACGCCGACCGGGGCTTGCGGCTGATCGAAGTGGACAAGCACGATCTGATCGATCTGCCGGACATCGTCGAGCCCTTGTTCGAACGACCCGAGCGGTTTCTGCTGTACTGCGACGATCTGTCGTTCGAGGCCAACGATCCCAGCTATAAGGCGTTGAAGGCGATGTTGGACGGTTCGATCAACGCCGCGCCGGACAATGTGCTGTTGTGCGCCACCTCCAACCGCCGCCACCTGTTGCCCGAATACATGCGGGAAAATCAGGATGCCCGGATCGTCGAGGGCGAGTTGCACCACGGCGAGGCGGTGGAGGAAAAAATCTCGCTGTCGGAACGCTTCGGCTTGTGGCTGTCGTTCCATCCGTTCAACCAGGATGATTACCTGGCCATCGTCGGTTACTGGCTGGAACAGCTTGGCTGGCCGGCGGGTCTGGACCACGCGGCACGCGAGGCAGCGTTGCGCTGGGCCTTGCAACGCGGGTCGCGCAGCGGCCGGGTGGCCTGGCAGTTCGTCCGCGACTGGGTGGGTCGGAGCAGCGTCTGATCCTCAGTGGGTCCGATGCTGGGCGAAGGCGATCCGGTCGATCACCGCCATGACCAGCGCCGACACCACGAAGGTCAGATGAATGACCACCAGCCAGAACAACTGGTTATTCCACAGCGATACATCTTCTTGTCCCTGCACGGCGGTCATGAATGCCTTGAGCAGGTGAATGGAGGAAATGGCGACGATGGCGACCGCCAGCTTGATCTTGATGGTCGCCGCGTCGATCCTGCCCAACCAGGACGGTTTTTCCTGGCCCTCGGTCACGTCGAGACTGGATACGAAGGTCTCGTAGCTGCTGAGAATCACCATCACCAGCAGATTGGCGACCAGCGCCATGTCGATCAGGGCCAGCGCCGACAAGACCAAATTCACCTCGGTGACGGTGGCGATGACGGCGAACAGATGGGCGACCTCCTGAAAGGCCTTGACCGTGAATAGGATCAGAACGGCGATCAGCGCCAGGTAGATCGGCGCCAGCAGCCAACGGCTGAGCAGGATGGTGCGTTCGAGCAGGGTTTCAAGAGTTTTCATGGCTTGTGCAAAGGGTGATGGCGCCGAGTTTTTTCGGCGGTTCTTGGTCAGGGTGGAATCCAGCGGGCGTTGCCCTCGAAGCCCGGTTTGGCGCTGACGGCGCTCGCGTTGGACCCGTCAATCATCCAGGTTCTGGGGTGGGGTTCGCAGCCAAAAGGTGACTGGGCCGTCGTTGGTCAGGCTGACCCGCATGTGGGCGCCGAACCGGCCGGTCGCGACCGGCGCGTGTCGACGCTGGGCTTGTTCGACCAGATAGCCGAACCGTCGTTCGCCCTCGGCGGGCGACGCGGCCGGGGCGAAGCTGGGCCGCATCCCCTTGCCGGTGTCGGCCGCCAGGGTGAACTGGGGGACCAGCAGCAGGCCGCCGCCGATCTCGCGCACACTCAGGTTCATTTTACCCTCGGCGTCGGCGAATACCCGATAACCCAGCAACCGTTCCAACAAGCGGTCGGCCTGGGTTTCGCCATCGCCGCGCTCCACCCCGACCAGCACCAGCAGTCCCGGCCCGATCGCGCCAACGAGATCGCCGCCGACCTCGACCCGCGCCTCCGTGACCCGTTGCAACAACCCGATCATGCCAGCCGATCCGCGAAGCCCTGGGTTGCGGTGATCAGCGCGTCCACGATGCCCGGTTCGCTGGCGGCGTGGCCAGCGGGGGTGACGATGCGCAATCCCGCCTCCGGCCAGGCCCGCAGCAGGGCCCAGGCGTTGTCCAGCGGACAGACCACGTCGTAGCGACCATGGATGATGATGCCGGGAATGCCGCGCAAGCGGCCCGCGTCGCGCAGCAGTTGATCCGGTTCCATGAAACAGTGATTGATGAAGTAGTGGCACTCGATGCGGGCCAGGCTCAGCGCCCGGCGGGCCTCGCCAAACTGTTCGACCAGGGCCGGATTGCTCTCCAGCGTCAGCGTGGCGCCTTCCCATACCGACCAGACCTTGGCCGCTCGCAGCCGTTCCAACTCGTTGTCGCTGGTCAGCCGCCGATAATAGGCCCGAACCAGATCATCCCGTTCCGCCACCGGGATCGGCGCCAGGAAGTGTTCCCACAGGTCGGGGAACAAGCGGTTGGCACCGGCCTGATAGAACCAGTGAATGTCCCGGTCGCGGCACAGGAAGATGCCGCGCAGGATCAGTCCCAGCACCCGTTCCCGGTGGGTCTCGGCGTAAGCCAGCGCCAGGGTCGACCCCCAGGAACCGCCGAACACCAGCCAGCGATCGATGCCCAGGTGCTCGCGCAGCTTTTCGATATCCGCCACCAGATGCCAGGTGGTGTTGTCGCGCAACTCGGCGTGCGGACTGGACTGACCGCAACCGCGCTGATCGAACAGCACGATACGGTAGCGCTGGGGATCGAAGAACCGCCGGTGCAGCGGCTCGCAGCCGGCGCCGGGACCGCCGTGCAGAAACAGGACCGGCAACCCGTTCGGAATGCCGCACTCCTCGACCTGCAGGGTGTGCCGGTTGTCCACGGCCAGACGCTGGCTGGCGTAGGGCTTGATCTCGGGAAACAGGACGCGCATGGGGGCTCCAATTCGAGGCGGAGGGAAGGGCTTCGGTTGAATCTCGTCGTCGCCGATTTTACCCGCAATCCGCTCGGACCCGACACCGCGCCTAGAGGATGTAATCCACCACCGCGTCCAGATCGTCGAATACTCGACCACCCCGTGGCTCGACCTTGGCCTCGTCGCCATGGCGATATTTGCCGGTTCGCACCAGAACACCGCGCAAGCCAGCCGCCAGCGCGCCGCACACGTCCATTTCGGCGTCGTCGCCGACCATCACCACATCCTGCGGCGGCAGGTCGAGGCTGGCGACCGCCGCCTGGAAAAAGTCGTCCGAGGGTTTGCCGAGCACCACCGCTTCCAGTTCGGCGGCGTATTCCAACGCCGCCATGAATGGCCCGACGTCCAGATTCCAGCCGCCGCCATTGCGAAAATAGCGGTTGGAACCCATCGCCAGCAGCGGCAACCCATCCAACAACAGCCGGAAGCACTGATTGAGCGATTCATAGGTAAATTCGGGCCCAGCGTCGCCGAGCAGCACCGCGCCAGGCGCTGGCCCGGTCAGGTCGGCAAACTCACCCCTGATGTCGGGATGGACCAGCAGGTGTGGCGTCAGGTTGCGGGCGATCAGGTACTGGCGGGCCGCCACCACGGGCGTGAACAGGTGCTGGAGCGACACTTCCAAGCCCATGCGCGTCAGTCGGTTAACCAGGCTGGCGCGGGTCAGACGGGTGGTATTGGTTACGAAGCGCAGCGGAATACCGGCCGCGCGCAGGCTAAGCAAGGCCTCGCGGGCGCCGGGCAGGGGATAGCCGCCGACGTATAGCACGCCTTCCAGGTCAATCAACACGCCATGAATCATGAAATTCCCACTGGATCGGATTTGGGACCGCGACTGGGGCCACTGACGGGGCGGCCGTCGTTTCCAGTGAGTATAGAAGGCGCTGAGTTAAGGAGAACTCAAGTGGTCCCGTTTGCCGGATTCAAGTCGCCGCGCCCAGGGCCAAGGCTCGCTGGCGAGTGGCGGCGCGTTCGGCGGCGAGGGTAGCGGCATCATGGTCGGCGGCGAATTCCGGCCAGCCGGCGGCATGACGACCGATCAGCGCGGCCAGGGTCGTGATATGGGCTGGATCGTCGTTCAGGGCTGGAAGGTAGCGGTAGCGTTCGCCGCCGCCGGCCAGGAACACCCGACGGTTTTCGATGGCGATTTCCTCCAGCGTCTCCAGGCAGTCGGCGGCGAAACCGGGGCAAGCCACATCCACGCTTTTGATCCCGGCCTTCGCCCAGGTGGCCAGCAGGGTGCTGGTATAGGGTTGCAGCCATTCGGCGCGGCCGAAACGGGACTGGAACGCCACCGCCCATTGATCCGGTTGCAGATCCAGCCGTTCCGCGACCAGCCGGGCGGTTTTATGACACTGGCAATGATAGGGGTCGCCGGCCAACAGGTTTCGCTTGGGCAGACCATGGAAGGAAAACAGGAGTCGCTCGCCGGGCTGGTCGGCGCGCGCGGCGCGCAGGTGGGCGGCCAACGCGTCCAGATAGCCGGCATCGTCGTGGTACTGGGTGATGAACCGCAATTCCGGCAACCAGCGCCAGGTCCGCAGTTCGGCGGCGACCGCGTCGAAGGTCGAGGCGACCGTGGCGGCGGAGTATTGCGGGTACAGCGGCAGCACCAGCAATCGCCGAACGTCGGCGGCCCGCAGTTCCGTCAGCGCGGCGGCGATGGAGGGGTTGCCGTAGCGCATTCCGACCGCCACCTGGATCGGACCGGGATAGCGTTCCGCCAACTTCGCCGCGACCGCGACCGCCTGCCGTTGGCTGATCGCCAGCAGTGGCGAACCGCCCTGAGTCCAGATGAGCTGGTATTTGCGCGCCGAGCGGGCTGGCCGAACCCGCAGAATAACCCCGTGCAGAATCAGCCACCACAACGGCCGGGGCAATTCCACCACCCGTGAATCCCAGAGGAACTCGGCCAGATAGCGGCGCACCGCGGTGGGTGTGGGCGCGTCGGGCGTACCGAGATTGGCCAGCAGAATGCCGGCGCGGGCGGGCTGGTCGTGGGTAAAGAGGGAGGAAGCGTTCGATTTCATCGGGGGTTCGGTTTCCGTTGATGACGCGAAATGACAAGAGCGTTCCATTTTTCGCCAGGATAATTACAAATCCAATACGATTTCATGAGCGGTGGAGAATGCTTTTCGGCCCGGTGAGAGGTCATGACAGCTACTACCTCGGCGCGAATCCGAATGGGAAAGTGGCAGCGAAGATCAGGAAAGCCGCGAAAAAGCCGATCGGATGGCAACGGTTCGAATGAATGCCGGTGATTGAAAGGGGCGGTACCCAACCGTCTCCGTACCGATGCCAACACCGACCCGCTTCGATAGGGCTATATTGAATAGGTAACACATCCTTTTTTAAGGAGGATTATCATGCAGGCCAAATTCTGGCGAACCACCCTGATGTTCGCCTTGCTTTCACCCTTGACCGTCAGTGTGGCCATCGGCCAGGACAAGGCCCCGACGCCCACTTCGGTTCCACCACCGGCTCGGACCGGTGCGTCCAATCAAGTCCTGGAGCAGGGCGCGCTCGATCTGGTGAAGAAGATGAGCGCCAAGCTGGCGGCGACCCCGGCGTTTCTGGTCCGCACCCGTAGCTCCCTCGAAGCGCCGGGCGGCACTGGCCAGCTCCTGACCTTTTTCACCGAATCCACGGTCGCGGTCAAGCGCCCGAACCAGTTGAGCGCCGAGATTCGTGGCGATGCTCCGCCGTTCGATTTCCATTACAACGGCGTCAAGATGACCGCCTACGAACCCACGCACAAGCTCTACGCCACGGCGGACGCGCCCAAGACCCTGGACGAACTGGTGCCGTTCGCGGCCAAGACCGCTGGCATCCTGCTGCCGTTCGAGGACGTGCTCTACAGCGATCCCTACGCGGTTCTAACCAAGAATCTGACCAGCGCGTTCTACGCCGGGTTCTCGGTCATTCGCGGCGCCCGCTGCGAGCATGTGGCGCTGACCACGCCGGAGATCGAAGGGCAAATCTGGATCGATGCCAAGACCGATTTGCCCTGCCTGATCGCCGGCACCCTGCGCAATGTACGGGGCGCTCCGCGCTTCACGGTGGAGTTCTACGACTGGAAGTTGAAACCGGAACTTCCCGACAAGCTCTTCACCTTCACCAAACCCGAAGGCGCCAAGCCGATGGATTTCCGCGCCCTGACCGGGACGAAACCGTAACCCTTTGGAGGTGACATCATGCGGAAACAGCTATTGATGCTCGGAATGGCCGGACTGTCGCTTCTGCCGTTGCAGGCTCACGCCTGGGGCGGCTTCCACGGTGGAGGCGGGTTTCACGCCGGCGCGGGTGGCTTCACCGCCTGGCACGGCGCGGGCTGGGGCGGCGGCGGCTTTGGCGGGGCCTATCACGCCGGCTATGGCGGCGTCACCCATGTCGGCTACGGCGGCGTCACTCATGTCGGCTACGGCGACGCCTATCACGCTGGTTATGGCGGCGGCGCCTACTACCATCCTGCTTACGCGGCGGGCGGCTGCTGGGGTTGCACCACCGGCTACAGCGCCGGCGCGGTCGCGGCGGCCGGCGCGGTGGGGCTGGCGGCGGGCGCGGCCATCGGCTCGGCGGCGGCCAGCCCGACGGTGGTGGTGCAACAACCGGTGTATGTCACGGGACCCACCATCGGCAGCGAGGTGGTGGCCCTGCCCGGCGGCTGCAACAGCGTCGACGCCAACGGCAACACCTACTACAACTGTGGCAGCGCCTACTACCAGCCGCACTTCGGCAGCAACGGCGTGTACTACACGGTCGTGGCAAGCCCGCTTTGATCCAACGCAACCGTTTGCTCCCATCGCCCGCTGGCGGAAGGGGGTTGGGAGAGGAGGCAATAATGCTCGAAAGATTTGCAATCCTTGTCTTGGCATCCTGGCTTGTGTCCGCCTGCGTCTCTCCCGAGGAGCAACACGCGGCCGACGCCCAGCGTTGCACGGGTTTCGGCTTTACCATGGGAACCACCGCCTTTGCCAACTGCATGATGAGCACGGCGAACCAACGTGAGGCGCAGCAGGCGGCCATCCTGAGTCAGCGAACCGCGCGGGACGCTGAAGAAGCGCGAGCCCGCCAGGCCCGGGACCGGGCAGACCAGGATGCCTGGGATCGACGAACCGGGCAGGGGATCTATGCGTCACCCTCGGTAATGCCCAACGAGCCGACCCGCTCCGATCATTCCAAATCCGAGTGTCACAAGGATGAAAACACCACCACGCTACCGGACGGGACGGTCCGGATGACCAGCAACGAACGTTGCTCATCATCATCGTTTTAGCAATCTTGCTCCAATCCGAAGGAGGTTGGCATCGATGAAAAGATCCTCGCCTTCGTCGCAGTCGTGGAAGTCAGTACCGGACAGTTAACCTTTCCCCAACGAACCACCCGGGGATTCGCACATGATGAACCAACGTTCCCTGATGACCGCCACGGCGTTGTTGGTGTCGCTGATCGTGGCTCCCGGCCTGGCGCGGGCCGAAATGAGCGCCGAGGAACTGGCGAAGCTGGCGCAGAACCCGGTGGGCAACCTGATCAGCCTGCCGTTCCAGAACAACACCAATCTCAATTTCGGGCCGGAGAAGGGGACGCAGAACATCCTCAATATCCAGCCGGTGATTCCGATTTCGGTGAACGACGACTGGAACATCATCACCCGCACGATCATCCCGGTGATCTCGATGCCGTCGCTCTATCCGGGCGATGATCGGACCAACGGCATCGGCGACATGCAGATCACCGCGTTCCTGTCTCCGGCCAAGCCCGGTCACTGGATTTGGGGCGCGGGGCCGGTCGTCCAGTTACCGACCAACCGCAACGCGGAACTCGGCAACAAGAACTGGGGTATGGGTCCGTCGCTCGTGGTGCTGCATCTCGACAAAGGCGATCCGTGGGTGTACGGCGTGCTGGTCAACAACATCTGGTCGCTCACCAGCGACCAGCGTGGCGGCTCCTACAACAATGGCCTGATCCAGCCCTTCGTCAACTACAACTTCGATGGCGGCTTCTACCTCACCAGCGCACCGATCCTCACCGTCAACTGGAAAGCTGACAGCGGCCAGCAGTGGACCGTGCCCTTGGGCGGCGGCGTGGGCAAGATCTTCCACCTCGGCAAGTTGCCGGTGAATACGCAGTTGTCGGCCTACTACAACGCGGTCACGCCCGATGACGGCGCCAACTGGCAGATTCGCGCGCAGGTGCAATTGATGTTTCCCAAATAACGACCGTTCAAGCTGGAACGACAGGTTTATGACCATAAAATAACCTATTGATAAATATCTAAATAGATATATGTTGATTGCCATGAACGGGAACGAGGTCATCAAAAAACTGCAAGCCGCTGGCTGGACGCTGGATCGAATTAACGGCAGCCATCACATCATGATGAAGGATGGCAAGATGGTCCCGGTCCCCGTTCACGGCAATCGCGACCTCGGCCCTGGCTTGGTGGCATCCATCGCCCGGCAAACCGGCGTCAAACTGAAATAAAGAGGCCGTTATGGATATTCGCTATCCCGCTGTGCTGGAAACTCAAGAGAACGGCGCGCTCCTGGTGCGCTTCGTCGATTTGGACGACACCTTTACGGAAGGCGCAACGCTGGACGAAGCGTTGTTTAATGGCGCCGAAGTGCTGTCGGCCATGCTGGGGTGCCGGCTGGATCACGATCTACCCGTTCCCGTCCCGTCCCCCGCTGGCGAAGGGATGTATTTGATCGCCCCGGACGCCCGAACCCAAGCGGCCCTGCTGATCCGTCGGGCGCGGGGGGATCGGTCGCTGGCGGAACTGGCCCGCTCGCTGGAAACCTCCTGGCCCTCGGCTCAGCGGTTAGAAAATCCCCGCCACTCCCCGACGCTGCGCCAACTGGAAAAGGCGGCGGCGGCCTTGGGCAAACGCCTGGTGTTGGCGCTGGAGTGATGCGGCGCTCCGGTTTAATTCCCTTGAAATCGGAGGAATCGAACCGATCGAATTCCACTCGCTTGGAATCGCCCGCGCCGCGTCCTGCTCCCCCGCTGGCAACGAATTCGGGCCGGACGCCCGGACGGGCCGGTCGGACCCAGTATCGAATGGACCGAACCGACCTGGAGCCCGGTCGCCGGCCGCGCCCCAATATGCCGAAGCGATGGGCGGTTCAATTACCTATCCTTACCGCTGGAACGCCGCTTTCCAGTCGCCATTTTCAAGAGGAGTGACACCAACATGACCAACGCCCGTTTCAATCATCGGCGCGCGATGCGCACGTGGCTAGCGGGGGTGGGCCTTCTGGGCCTTTCCGCCTGCGGTAGCCTGCAACCACCCCCCACCGCGCAGAGTATTGCCGGCCTGACGCCCGCGGGCACCGTGACCCTGACCGAGACCGTCGCGGCGGGCATGACGGGGGGAACCGGTGCGCTGACGTTCCAGGGGCGCACCTATCCGTTCAAGGTCGTCGGTACGGTGGTCGGACCCGGCGGCGCTTCGCGGGTCCAGGCCAGCGGCGAGGTTTACCGGCTGAACCGTCTGTCCGACTTCGAGGGGACTTATTCGGAGGGAACGGGGCATGCCGGACTCGCTACGTCGGGTAAGGCGGAATTGTGGATGCGGAATCAGGCGGGCGTGATCATGCACCTGACCGGCACCAGCGAGGGCGTCGTGCTCTCGCTTGGGCGCGATGAGGTTCTGGTCCAACTAGCGCACTGAACCCACGCAACCGAACGGGACCAGCGGGTCCGACCCCTTCGAGACGACGCGGGCCGGCCCGCCGGGCGCATCAGCGAGAGGTGAAACATCATGAAGTGCGTCAAAAAACGCAGCAGCGTTCGGTAACTCCCCTGCTGGGAAAAGCAGTGCGAGTCCCGGTCCCACCGGGAAAACCATAACGTTAATGAGGAGCCACCTATGCAGATACGTTCATTGAGCGGCCTTCACCGGGAGCGTTGTCCCGGGTTGGGGCGAGGCATCTGCTCGATCCTGATCATCGTGGCCGGTTTCGCCGCCAGTGGCGCTCAGGCTGACCGGCCACCGCGCCGGCGCGGTGGCCGCCGCCGGGGCCGTGGGCTTGGCCGCCGGCGCGGCGGCGGCCAGCCCCACGGTGGTGGTGCAACAGCCGGTGTATGTCACGGGGCCCGCGATCGGCACCGAGGTGGTCGCGCTGCCTGGCGGTTGCAACAGCGTCTCCGCCAATGGCATCACCTACTACAATTGCGGCAGTGCCTACTACCAGCCGCATTTTGGCGGCAACGGCGTGTAGTTGTAGCGAACCCGTTTTGATCCAACGCAACCGCTTGCTCCCGTCGCCCGCTGCTGGAAAGAGGCCAAGATGCTCGAAAGATTGGTAGTCCTTGTCCTGGCCTCCTGGCTCGTGTCCGCCTGCGTCTCTCCCGAAGAGCAACGCGCGGCCGACGCTCAGCGTTGCTCCGGTTTTGGCTTTACCATGGGAACCAGCGCTTTTGCCAACTGCATGATCAGCATGGCGAACCAAAGCGATGCGCAGCAGGCGGCTGTCCTGAGTCAGAGAACCGCGCGGGACGCGGAAAGCGCGCAAGCCCGCCAGGCCCGGGACCGAGTAACCCAGGATGCCTGGGACCGGCGCACCGGGTTTGCGACCCCCTGGGCCACGTCCAACAAGCCGACCAGCTTGGATAATTCCAAATTCGAGTGCCATAGGGAGGAAAACACCGTCACGCTACCGGACGGGACGGTCCGGATGACCAGCAACGAACGTTGCTCATCATCATCGTTTTAGCAATCTTGCTCCAATCCGAAGGAGGTTGGCATCGATGAAAAAAACCATCATTTCAGCCTTGGCGTTGGTGGCCTGTCTCGCTTTGGGCGGCGCCCAGGCCGCCGATACCCCACACGTTACCGGCGTTCCAGGTTCGCCCAGCGCGACGACGACCATCAGCGGCGAGCAACTGCCGCCGCCTGATCCGAAATTCGGCGGGGTGATCAAGGACGATGCCCTGCAATCGAAACCCTGGTGGGCGCCGCGCGTGGTGCCGCCCAAGGGTGCGCCCAACGTGTTGCTGATCATCACCGACGACGCCGGCTTCGGCGTGCCCAGCACCTTCGGCGGCGTGATCCCGACGCCGACCATGGACCGCATCGCGAACCAGGGTCTGCGCTACAACCGCGTGTTCTCCACCGCGCTGTGCTCGCCGACGCGCGCCGCGCTGATCACCGGCCGCAATCACCACTCGGTCGGCTTCGGCGTGATCTCCGAGCAATCCACCGGCTTCCCCGGTTACAACAGCATCATCGCCAAGGATAAGGCGACCATCGGCCGCATCCTGAAGGACAACGGCTACTCGACGTCGTGGTTCGGCAAGGATCACAACGTACCGGCGTTCCAAGCCAGCCAGATCGGCCCGTTCGACCAGTGGCCGACTGGCATGGGCTTTGAGTACTTCTACGGCTTCGTCGGCGGCGACGCCAACCAGTGGCAGCCGAACCTGTTCCGCAACACCACACAGATCTATCCGTTCCAGGGCAAGCCGGGCTGGAACCTCATCACCGGCATGGCCGACGACGCCATCGACTACATGACGCGGATGCACCAGACCGATCCGTCCAAGCCGATCTTCATCAAGTACGCGCCCGGCGCCACCCACGCGCCGCACCACCCGACCAAGGAGTGGGTGGACAAGATCAGTGCGATGAAGCTGTTCGACGACGGTTACGAGAAATTGCGCGAGCGGATCTTCGCCAACCAGAAGCGCCTGGGCGTGATCTCACAGGACGCCAAGCTGTCGCCCTGGCCGAAAGACGTGCTGAAGCCTTGGGACCAGCTCAGCGCCGACGAGAAGAAGCTGTTCATCCGCCAGGTGGAGGTTTTCGCCGCCTACGCCGCCTACAACGACCACGAGATCGGCCGCGTGATCCAGCACTTCCAGGACCTCGGCCGACTCGACAACACGCTGGTCATCTACATCAACGGCGACAACGGTACCAGCGCCGAGGGCGGCCCGCTGGGCACGCCGAACGAGGTCGCGTTCTTCAATGGCCTCAACAAATTGCCCGCCGAAGTGCAGTTGAAGTTCTACGACGTTTGGGGCACCGAGCAGACCTACAACCACATGTCGGCCGGCTGGTCGTGGGCCTTCGACACGCCGTTCTCGTGGTTCAAGCAAAACGCCTCGGCGCTGGGCGGCATCAACCAGAACATGGTGGTGTCGTGGCCGGCGCGCATCAAGGACCAGGGCGCGCTGCGCGAGCAGTTCGTGCATGTGATCGATGTCGTGCCGACGATCCTGGAAGCCGCCGGCATCCGCGCTCCCGAAGTCGTGGACGGCATCAAGCAGGCGCCCATCGAGGGCACCAGCTTCGCCTACACCTTCGACGCGGCCAACGCCAAGGCGCCGTCGCGGCACAAGACGCAGTACTTCGAGATGATGGGCCAGTGGGCGCTGTACGACGACGGCTGGTTCCTGAGCACCAAGGTCAACCGCGCGCCCTGGGAAGCCTTCGGCCCGGCCAACCCGGACCCGTTGAACAACCAGGTGCTCGAACTGTTCGACCTGAACAAGGACTTCAGCCAAACCGAGAACGTCGCGGCGAAGTACCCGGACAAGGTCAAGGAACTTAAGGAGAAGTTCATCGCCGAGGCTCGCAAGCACCAGGTGTTCCCGATGGATGCCTCAGTGGCGGGGCGCATCGTCGCGCCACGCCCGAACATCACCACCGGGCGCACCGAATTCGTCTACACCCGGCCGATGGTCGGTCTGCCGCAGGGCGATTCGCCGAATATCCTGAACGCCTCGTACACGATCACCGCTGACATCGAGGTACCCGCAAGCGGCGCCGAGGGCATGATCCTGACCTCGGGCGGGCGCTTCGCCGGCTACGGCTTCTATCTGCTCAAGGGCAAGCCGGTGTTCCTGTGGAACCTGGTGGACCTGAAGCGGGTGAAGTGGGAGGGTTCCGAAGTCCTCGCACCCGGCAAGCACACGCTGGAGTTCGACTTCAAGTACGACGGCCTGGGTATCGGAACCCTCGCGTTCAACAACATGAGCGGCGTCGGTCGTCCCGGCACCGGCACGCTGAAGGTCGACGGCAAGGCGGTGCAGACCATCGCGATGGAGCACACGCTGCCGATGATCCTGCAATGGGACGAGAGCTTCGACATCGGCTCGGACACGCTGACCGGCGTGAACGACGCCGACTACAAGCCGCCGTTCCCGCTGACCGCCAAGCTGAACAAGCTGACGATCCAGGTGAATCGGCCGCAACTGTCGCCCGAGGACATCAAGAAACTCGAAGAAGGGATGGCGAACGCCGCCGATGCGAAGTAATTTTTTTCAGTCGTGAACCGCGCGGGCCGTTCCGACCATTCCGGGACGGCCCGCGCATTCAATCAACTGTTGTGAGACCAATGAGAGGAAAGAAACGATGAAGCGAGTCCTGTTCAATTCGATACTGGCTGCCGGCTTGATGACGGCTGCCTTGTTCGTTTCCAGCAGCCAAGCCAGGGAGAGCGCCTTTGAAGCCGTGCCATTGGGCGTTGAAGCCTACATCTATGGTTATCCGCTGGTCACCATGGAAATGACCCGGCGCGTGATGACCAATGTCGAGAAGCCGGAAGGCACACGCGCTCCGATGGGGCAGTTTGTCCGGATGCGCCAGTATCCTTCCGCGACGTTCAGAGACGTTACTGCCCCGAACGCCGACACGCTGTACACCACCGCCTGGCTGGACGTGGGGCAAGAACCGTGGGTGTTGAGCCTGCCGGATGCACAGGACCGTTATTATCTCTTCCCCATGCTCGATGGCTGGACGGAAGTGTTCCAGGTACCGGGCAAACGCACGACCGGCACCGGCCCGCAGGTCTACGCGATTACCGGTCCCGGCTGGAAAGGGACGCTACCGGAGGGCGTCAAGGAATATAAATCGCCCACCGCCATGGTCTGGCTACTGGGCCGCATCTACTGCACCGGCACACCGGAAGATTACGCTGCCGTCCACAAGCTGCAGGATGCGATTTCGCTCGTCCCGCTCAGCGCCTACGGCAAACCTTACACCCCGTCGCCCGGCAAGGTCGATCCGTCCATCGACATGAAAACCGCCGTGCGGGATCAGGTGAACGCGCTCAGCGCCGACGACTATTTCAGTCTGCTGGCCAAATTGCTGGTGAACAATCCGCCCGCCGCCGCGGACAAGCCCATCCTGGAAAAGATGGCCAAGATCGGGATCGTGCCCGGTCAGCCGTTCGATCGCGGCAAACTCGCCCCCGTGGCCCACGAAGCGTTCTCCCTCGTGCCCAGGATCGCCAATGAAAAGATCATGCTTTGGCTGAAGGAAGGTATCCTTGAGGGCGACATGAAATTGGAGAACGGCTGGCTGTTCACCACCAAAACCGGCAACTACGGTACGAACTACCTTCAGCGCGCCTTGATCACCGCCATCGGGTTGGGAGCGAATCGTCCGCAGGACGCCGTCTATCCCACCTCGGAAGGACCCTCCGCGATCAGCTCGTATACCGGCGAGAAGAAATATGTGATGCACTTCAACAAAGGCGAACTGCCGCCCGCGAACGGGTTCTGGTCGCTCACGATGTACGACAAGGACTATTTCTTCGTCTCCAACCCCCTTAACCGTTACAGCATCAGCCCCCGGCAGAACCTCAAGGCCAACGCCGATGGTTCGGTGGACCTCTACATCCAGAACGAAAACCCCGGCCCCGCCAAGGAATCGAACTGGCTCCCGGCTCCCAAGGACAAGTTCATCCTGATGATGCGGCTCTATTGGCCGAAGGAGAAAGATCCCTCGATCCTCGATGGCTCATGGAAAATTCCGCAGGTCAAGGCCGTGGAGTAACTTTCAATCATGAACCGCGCGGGCCGTTCCGGTCATCTTGTAACGACCCGCGCATGCCAATTCTGCAAGGAGATCGAAAGCCATGAATCGCATGTTAGTTGGCGCCGCGCTGGCGGTTGCCGTTGTCGCCGCGCCATTCACCGGCCATGGAGCGGAGAAAGACGCCATCTCCCAGGCCGAGAAGATCGAAAAGGGCAAGCCCGGTATCCTCGAAACCAAGGCCATCGCCGAGGAAGGCTTCATCTACGGCCTGCCGCTCGTGATGAACTATGCCGTGATGAACGAGTTCTCCGTGGACAAGAATTCCGGCCAGTACAAGGGGCCATTCAATCACATCGTCAACGAGGCGCGCGTCTTCACCTACAAGGACACCGCGGTCGTCACGCCCAACAGCGACACCCCGTACTCGATGCTGTGGCTCGACCTGCGGGCCGAACCGATGGTCATCTCCGTTCCGGCCGTCGAAAAGGAGCGCTATTACTCGGTGCAGTTGATTGACGGCAACACCTACAACTACGGCTACATCGGCAGCCGCGCCACCGGCAGCGACGCGGGCGATTACCTGGTCGTCGGCCCGGATTGGAAGGGTGAGAAACCCGCCGGCATCAAACAGGTCTTCCGGTCCACGACGCCGTTCGGTTTGACCATCTTCCGCACGCAACTCTTCAACCCCGAGGACATGCCCAACGTCGTGAAGGTCCAGGCCGGCTACACGGCCCAGCCGCTTTCCGCTTATCTGAAGCAGCCCGCGCCGCCGGCCGCGCCGAAGATTGACTTCGTCCCGGCCAACACCAAGGGCATCAAGGAGAACTTCTATGAGTATCTCGATGCCGCGCTGGAGTTCATCCCTGTGACCCCGCGGAACAAGCCCATTCGCGACCGGCTGGCGAGCATCGGCATCGGCCCCGGGAAGCAGTTCAACTTCAAGGACCTCTCGCTGGAGCACAAAGCCGCCCTGCTCGTGGCCATGAAGGAAGGCGACGACAAGGTGGACAAGTTCCTCAGCTCCGGAATGAAGAACATCAACGGCTGGAAGGTCGGGGCGATGTTTGGCGACGAGGCCTTTTTCAAGGGCGACTGGCTGATGCGCGCGGCTGCCGCCAAGGGCGGCATCTACGGCAACGACGCGGTGGAGGCCATGTATCCGATGGCTCGCGACGATGCTGCCGGCAAACCCCTTGATGGCGGCCAACACAACTACACGCTGACCTTTGCCGCCGGCCAGCTTCCACCGGTCAACGCCTTCTGGTCGGTGACCATGTACGACGGCAAGACGCAGTTGCTGATCGAGAATCCCATCAACCGCTACCTCGTCAATTCACCGATGCTGCCTGGCATGAAGAAAAACGCCGACGGTTCGCTGACCCTTTATATCCAGAAGGACTCGCCGGGCAAGGACAAGGAATCGAACTGGTTGCCGGCTCCGAACGGCCCGATCTACCTGGTCATGCGCCTGTACTGGCCGAAGGAATCCCCCCCCTCGATCCTGCCGCCCGGCAAGGGCACCTGGAGTCCACCGCCGGTGGTGCAGGCGAATTGATGAACTCGTTTCGGCTATGAACCACGGGGTCCGCCTCTGTCATAGCCTCAACCTGCACACCGACGATCGAAGTATGTTGAAAATAAAACGAATTTCTAGTGTGGTCACGCTAAACGCGCCACTCCGGCTTTTCCTGGCGTCCCTGCTGGTCGCCACCTTGGGACTCGGCCTGCAAGCCTGCGCGCCGGCACCCGTGTCCCAATCCCAGGTCGATGAACAGCGCGCCGAGATTCGTGCGATGGCCAACGAGACTATTGCGCAGCTCCACCAGCAATATCCTGAGTCCCGTCGGCTGCTGCAACGGTCGGCCGGTTACGCCGTCTTCAGCAACTTCGGCTTCAAGGTGCTCTTCATGGGCAGCGCCACCGGCAAAGGGCTGGCCGTCAACCACGCCACCCGGCGGGAGACTTTCATGCGGATGGTCGAGCTGCAACCCGGCTACGGCTTCGGCGCGCAGCGGTTCCGGCTGGTGTTCGTGTTCGAGAACCCCCAAGCCTTCGACCAGTTCGTGTATTCGGGCTGGGAGTTCGGCGGCAACGTGATGGCGTCGGCGCAAACCCGCACCCAGCAAATGGGCAGCCAGTTGGGCGTGTCGGTTTCGCCAGGCGTGCTGATGTACCAGCTCAGCGACCAGGGCGCCATCGTCGGGGTCAGCATCACCGGCGCCAAGTACTACCCGGACCCCAATTTGAACTAGCCGCGTTCGATACGTCCCCACCGTGCTCGAAAACCGCCCCGGCCATGTCGCCACTTGCTTCGTCGAAGTCCCGAATGGCGATACCCCTTACCGCGGCGGACGCCAGTTCCGGGGTCTTCCGCTTCTCCGTCGCCTATTTTCTGGTCGCGCTGGTATTGCTGTACGTCACGGCGCCGTTCGTGCAGAGCGTCCGAAACGGCATTCTGATCGAAGCGGTGCTGATGACGCTGGTGCTGCTGTCGGCGGTGCTGGCCGTGAGCGGTCGTCGGCGGATGCTGGCATGGGCGATGGTGTTGGCCGTGCCGGCACTGGTGGAGAAATGGGTGAATTATTGGTGGCCGGATTTGCTGCCCCCACAAGCTTCCCTGTGGACGGGCCTGGCGTTCATCGGATTCATCGTGCTACGCCTGTCGAACTTTATCCTGCGGGCACCCCGGGTCAATTCCGAGATTCTGTGCGCGGGTGTCGCGACCTACCTGCTGTTGGGATTGCTCTGGGCTTTTGCTTACCAACTGGTGGACCGATTGGTACCCGATTCCTTTGCTTTCACGGTCGGCCCCTCTTCCAGCCGTTCGCTGGTGGGTTTCAACAGCCTGTACTTCAGCATCACCACGCTCGCCACCTCGGGTTACGGCGACATCGTGCCGGTATCGGGCCTGGCGCGGATGCTGGCGATGACCGAATCGGTGGCCGGCCTGCTCTATGTGGCGCTGCTGATCGCCCGGCTGGTCGCGCTCTATTCGTCCCAGGGTCTTGCCCATGACGCGAACCCGCCGGCGGAGCTGGACTGCAACTCCGTTGAAGGACTGGCCGAGACCTCGGAATCACCGCCAGGTTCTTTACGGATTCCTGACTGAATGCCTTGTCCGGAAACAATCGATGAAAACAACAGCCGCAAGCTGGACGACGAGCAGAACTATCGGCCTGCTCGCCCTCGGCGCGACTCTCGCCGGGCCGGTGCGGGCGGAACTGAGCGCCGAGCAACTGGCGAAGATGGCGCAGAACCCCATCGGCAACCTGATCAGCCTGCCGTTGCAGGACAACGTCAACTTCAACGTCGGACCGGAAACCGGCACTCAGAACGTGTTGAACATCCAGCCGGTCATCCCGATCGAACTGAACGCGGACTGGAACCTCATCACCCGCACCATCATCCCGGTGATCTCCCAGCCCGGCTTCGCGCCGGGGCAAGACCGCAGCAATGGCCTGGGCGACATCCAGTTCACCGCGTTCCTGTCGCCGGCTAACCCCAGCGGGTTGATCTGGGGCGTGGGCGCCATCGCGCAACTGCCCACCAACAGCAACGACCGGTTGGGCAACGACCGCTGGGGGCTGGGACCCTCCTTCGTGGCGCTGCATCTGGACAAGGGCGATCCCTGGGTTTACGGCGCGCTGGTCAACAACCTCTGGTCGGTCGGCTCGGGCGACGATCCGAGCTACAACAACTTTCTGCTCCAGCCCTTCCTGAACTACAACTTCCCGGACGGACTGTACCTGACCAGTTCGCCGATCATCACCGCCGACTGGAAGGCCGACAGCGACGACCGCTGGACCGTCCCGCTCGGCGGCGGCGTGGGGAAAATCTTTCACTTGGGCAGGCTGCCGGTGAACACCCAGATTCAGGCGTTCTACAACGTGGTCACGCCGGACGACGGTCCCGACTGGACGCTGCGCCTGCAAGTGAACTCCTGTTTCCGAAGTGACTTTTTGAAAAGTCCAGCGGATATCAAAGCGTTATGGCCTTTCAACCCCCTTGTCGACCTTGGAGAACCCGCTACCACCGCGGCAGCGCCTACAACCAGCCCCACTTCGGTGGCAACGGCGTCTATTCCACCGTTGTCGCGAACCTGTCTTGATCCAACCTAACCCAACGAGGAGAGCAAGCCGCATGAAGAAGAAAATGATGACGTTGACCGCTCTGGCCGCCGCCAGCCTGTTGGCGATGCCGGCGCTGGCGCAGGACAAGGCCCCGGCCACGGCCGCGGCCGCCGCGCCCACCGTCTCGGCGATTGCCGACGCCATGGGGGTCCGCGAAAAGGTGACCGCCACCGCGATCGTGCAAGCGGTGGATCAGAAGAATCGGACGCTCACCCTGAAGGGCGAGGATGGCAAGGTCTTCACCATCAAGGTCGGCGATGAAGTGCGCAACCTGGCCCAGGTGCGGGCCGGCGACACGGTCAAGGCGACCTATCACCAGGCCCTGGCCTTGTCACTCGACATGGTCCAGGGGACGGGCGTCAACCAGCGGATCGTCACTGTGAGCGCCAACCGCGCGCCCGTGGGCGCGATGCCGGCCGGCGCGGTGGAGGAGAAGGTAGAGATGATCGGCACCATCCTGGCCGTCGACAAGGCGAAACGCACGGTTCTGGTCCAGGGCGCGGTGCATCACGTGACCCTGCAGATCCCGCCCGACATGGACGTCAAGGATCTCAAGGCGGGCGATCAGGTGCGGGCGACCTATACTCAGGAATTGGCCGTGGTCGTCGAGCCGACCGGCGCACGGCCGTGGTCGTCGTCGTTCGAAAGCAAGCAGAACTGAGGCAGTAGTACCCCCACTCCTCCTCCCGGCGCGGGAGAAGGAGTGGAAGCAGTTTTTCAGGCGGTTATCCCAGGAAAATTACGTATCTTGAGGGTGATTGCATGATGAAGAACCTGTCATTTCAGCTTTGGTCCTGCTGGCCGGTCTCGTCGCCGGCGGCGCCTAGACCGCCGACAAGGAGGCGCTTTTCCCCCAATTGACCATTCGACCAGTCTCGCCCCTGAATCGCCCTTACCACCATCCTTGAGGAGATCCGCCAATGACCGTTCGCAAGATTGCCCTATCCCTTCTGATGTCGGCCGCCGTGCCGGCCTTCGCCCAGCAACCCTCGCAACTCGACCAGGAACTTGAGATGCTCCGCGCCTATTGCAAGCCCGACATCGAACGGCTTTGCCCGAACGTGCCGCCGGGCGGCGGCAAGATCAAGGAGTGCCTGATACAACAAAAGATGGGGTTGTCGGTCGGTTGCGCCAAGGCCCTGGAGGAATTGAAGAAGAAATAGCTCGATAACTACCAGTGGGGGCTGGCCTTTGCGCGAGGAGTCAGCCCCTTGGCTCAATCCTGAGGGGGATACAATGATTCGAAAAAAGCTATTGCGGGCTGGACCTTGGGTGATGGTTATCGGCGTTCTGGCGTCGGCCGGCGCGGCCTCGGCCGCCGATGTGAACATGTACGATGGGCAGTGGCACTACAGCTTCACCCCGTATGCCTGGTTCCCGAACATCTCTCAGACGCTCCAGGTCAACACGCCGCTGGGGAGAGGCAAAACCGTCGAGGTCGAGGTCGAGCCGGACAGCTATCTCAGCAACCTGGATTTCGCCCTGATGGGGACCTTCGAGGCGCGCAAGGGTGACTGGGCCTTCGCGATGGACTTGATCTATAACGATTTCAGTAACCAGAAGGGAGAGATCAAGACCGTGCGGGGACCGGGCGGCAACCTGTCGCTGCCCATCGACACCAGCTTGGGCGTGGATCTCAAGGTGCTGATCTGGGAGGGCATCGGTGGCTACACCGTGGCGCGAAGCTCGGCCGGGACGCTGGATGTTTTCGGCGGCGTCCGTTACCTGGGCCTGAAAACCTCCACGGATTTAAGCTTTTCCGGGCCAGACGGGATCATCGGACGTTCGGGCAGTACCTCCGACAAGATCAACGTATGGGACGGGATCGTCGGCGTGCGCGGCGCGGCGCGGCTTGGCGACGGCAACGACTGGTTCGTGCCGTATTATCTCGATATCGGCGCGGGTAACTACTCAAACTGGACCTGGCAGGGATGGGCGGGGATCGGCTATCGCTTCGACTGGGGTGATGTCGTGCTGGTGTACCGCAATCTTTCCTATTCGACGGACGGCGATGAGACCGTTGAGGATTTGCGCCTGGCGGGTCCCGCGCTGGGCGCTACCTTCCGCTGGTGAGACCCCAGCCAACATTCATGCCCTGCGCACTCTCGATCATCGCCACGCCGCTCGCCATTTCGCCATGCCCGCGCCGTGGGTTCCGTCGGAGCTAGAAGCCGTTGTCGCTGGCTGGTTGCTCGCCGCCTCCGGCGACGGCGGCAGTAGGTTTGGATTCCGTCCACACTTTTACCCATGGAGTTCTGAATCATGCGTCGACTGTTCTTTCCCGGCCTGGCATCGCTCACGCTCCTTGCCGCTTGCGCGACCAGCCCCCATATCAGCGAGCAGGCGCCGGCGCCGACGGCGTATGCCGGGTTTCTAAGTCATCCTGACCGGCTTCAGCCCGTACCCGGCGACAGTGGCGCCTACCGCTGGAGCGAGTCCGACGCCAAGCTGGCCCAATACAACCGGATTTTGCTCGAACGCATCCAGGTTCAACTTGCCAGCGACGCCGCCTACAAGGCGATTGATCCAACTGAACTGAAGACGCTGACCGATTACTTTCATCAGTCCATCGTGAAATCGCTGGGCGACGCTTACCCGGTCGTGACCCAGCCTGGGCCAGGCGTGCTGCGGGTGCGGATCACCGTCGTCGATCTGGTGCCGACCAAGCCGGAGATGAGCGTGGTCGCGTTGGTCGTGCCCTACGCCACGGTTGCCGACGTGGCCTCGGGAGCGGCGACGGGTGGACCGGTCGGGTCCGCGCCCTATCTGGGCCGCACCGGTATCGCCGCGCAATTCATCGACGGCAAGACCAGCCAGGTGATCGCCGAGTACGCCGATACCCAGGTCGGCCGGAAATACGTGGTCGATACCTCGAAAGGCGTCGGCAACGCCATCACCACGGGCTTTTCGGATTATGCCAAGGCTTATTCGACCTGGGCCTACGCCAAGCAGGCGTTCGATGGTTGGGCGCAACAATTTCGCGCGCGGCTGGACCAGATCCACGGTCGATAAAGCCTGGCGGAAGAAAACCAGCGTCCACGGTGCATCTTGCTCGGCTCGACGCGAACCTACGCGGGAGCTTTAAAGGGGCCGCGATGACCCGCCAACTCCCAACCGCACCCGAAACTGCATGAGGAACGACCCATGATGATGCGACGCTTCCCGATGATCGCCGCGACGCTGCTGGCCTTGTTGATTGCTGCTCCTGGCGTGGCCTGGACTGCCGAGGAGCCGGTCAGGAAAACCGAGACGAAGACCAAGAAAGCGGCCAAAAAAGCGGACTTCCTGTTCGTCCAAAATGCGCGCGGCATCCAGTACGCCGATGGCAAATTGACCCTGAAGGACGTCAGTCCGACCACGATAGTCTTTTCCGACCGCCCGGAGCGCCTCGCCGGTCACATGTCCACCGCGGAGTTCGTCCCGTTCTGGAAAGAGGGGAAGGGCAGCTTTCTGTCCGATCCGCCCAACGCCACCCTGTCGATCCTCGGCATGGGCAAGGTCACGGACGTGGTCGTGGTGCTGCGCGATCCGGTGCTGAAGGGCGATGAATTGAGCTATGACATTCGGGTTCTGCAAGGGGAAATGCCCGCCGCCGCCGGCGTGGCCTCCCTGTTCATCGATGCCATCGGCAGACCGCTGACGCCTATGTCGATCGCCGGCGTCGATCGCCGGATGTGGCGGCGGGCGGATTACGACGCTGCGGACGACGGCGATTCGGATAGCGGCTGCTCGAATGACGACGATTCGGACAACGGCTGTTCGGACGAGGGCAATTGATGCTGGCGCCAACGCCGATCAACCTTAAGCACCCACCGGGTCCGACGACGACCAGGAATCCGTAACCATGCACCCATCCTCCTGGCGGTTTTCCTCATTGGCCGCGCCATGGTGGTTCCGCGTCCTCCTGCTTGGTGGCTTGGTCCTGTTCGCCTCTTGGGCGCATTCCGCCAACGAACCCATGGAACCCCTGCCCGTAACCTTGCCAGCCAGTCATCCCCCGGTCGCGCCAACCGGCAGCGGCTACGTCGGCGCGCAAAGCTGCGCCGAGTGTCATGCGACCGAATATCGGCACTGGCAAGGCTCGCAGCACGCCCAGGCGATGCAACCCGCCCTCGAATCGACGGTGCTCGGCGATTTCAACGATACGTCCTTCACCGACGTCGGCGTCACCTCCACCTTTTTCCGCCGTGACGGCCAATTCATGGTCCGCACCGACGGGCCGGACGGGCAATTGCGGGACTACCCGATTGCCTACACCTTCGGCGTGTATCCCTTGCAGCAATACCTGATCGGTTTCGCCGACGGTCGCTATCAGGCGCTGGGCATCGCCTGGGACTCGCGGTCCAGGGAGCAGGGTGGACAGCGCTGGTTTCACCTCTATCCCAATCAGAATCTCACCCATCAAGACCCGCTGCACTGGACCGGCTTGCAACAGAACTGGAATTACATGTGCGCCGAATGCCATTCCACCAATCTGCGCAAGAATTACGACGCCAAACTCAAGCGCTTCCACACCACCTGGTCCGAAATCAACGTCTCCTGCGAAGCCTGTCACGGTCCCGGCGCCGATCACCTCGCCTGGGCCAAAAAAGAAGGCGACTGGCAACCGCTGAACCGAACCAAGGGGCTGGCCATCGTCCTTGACGAGCGGCGCGGCCTGCGGTTTCACTTGCGCACGCTGGCCATGAAAGGTCTGAATCTGGCGACCGCCACCCTGAATCCACCACTGAGCGAACGGTGGACCGCCAAGCCGGCCACGAGCAACACTCCGGGTGGCGCGCCGCGTTCGTCCAGCCGCGAACTGGAGTTGTGCGCCCGCTGTCATTCCCGACGCGGGCAATTCTGGGAGGATTACGTCTTTGGCCAGCCTTTGCTGGACACCCACCGACTGGCGTTGCTGACGCCCGATCTCTACTACCCCGACGGGCAGATGAAGGACGAGGTGTTCAACCACGGCTCCTTCCTGCAAAGCAAGATGTTCGCCAAAAGGGTGAGTTGCGGCGACTGCCATGAACCCCACAGCGGCAAGCTGCGCGTCGCTGGCAACCCAGTTTGCCTGCAATGCCACCTCGCGGCGAAATACGAGTCGCCGCAACACCATTTTCACCCCACTGGTTCCCAGGGCACGGATTGCGTCGCCTGTCACGCGCCTCCCACGACCTACATGATCGTGGACCCGCGCCACGACCACAGCTTCCGCATTCCCCGCCCGGACTTGACGGTGAAGCTGAATGTCCCCAATGCTTGCAATCGTTGCCATGGCGACAAACCGGCCGCATGGGCGGCGGAGCAGGTCCGGCAGTGGTATGGTCAACCCCTGCCCGGTCACCAACAGTTCGCCGAGGCGCTGCACGCTGGCCACACCGAGGCCGCCGGCGCGCGGGAGTTATTGCGGGCGCTGCTGAACAACCCGGATCAGCCCAATATCGCTCGGGCCAGCGGGGCGATGCTGCTCGGCGAGCGACTCGATCCCGCCGGGTTCGAGGCCCTGCGCCCCTTGTTGACCGATCCCGATCCGCTGTTGCGGAGCGCGGCGGCGCGGGGGTTGGAAGCGTTGCCGGCGGAGTTGAAGGTCCGCCATTTGTCGTCACTGCTCGACGACCCGGTACGGCAGGTGCGGATCGACGCGGCGCGCGCGTTGGCCGCGGTGCCGAAGGAAATGCTGACCGAGCACCAGCGTCAAGCGGTTCAGCGGGGAGTGACCGAGTACATCGCGGCTGAACAAACCAACGCCGATCGCCCGGAGTCGTATCTGAACATCGGGCTGATCCAGGTCGACCAGGGCCAGTTCGACCGGGCCGAAGCCGCCTATCGCGCCGCTCTGGACCTGCAACCCGCCTTCACCCAGGCGGCGGTCAATCTCGCCGATCTGTACCGAATCCAGGGACGCGACGCGGACGGCGAAAAGACGCTGCGCCAGGCGTTGGAACTTGATCGGCGCAACGCCACCGCGCATCATGCGCTCGGACTGTTGCTGATCCGCCAGCAGCGGCTGCCCGAGGCTTTGACCGCGCTGGCGGAAGCCGCCCGGCTGGGTGGCGACAACCCCCGCTACGGCTATGTGTACGCGGTGGCGCTGAACGGGACTGGCCAGCGCGCGCCGGCGATCCGGACGCTGGAAACGGTGCTGGCGAAACACCCCAACGATCGCGATACACTGATGGCGCTGGTGGCGTTTCAGCGCGATGCGGGAAACCTGGATGCGGTGCGCAGCCATGCCCAGCGTCTGACGGCGTTGGAACCGGACAACCCCGAGGCGCGGGCGCTGCTGCGGCAATTGAGCGGGGCGACACCCTGACCGTGCTGGCGACAAAAACAACTTGGAGGACGTTGAATCGAACCCTCCTGATCCATTGCAACCCGGAGTTGGTCATGGCTCATCGAAGATAACCGTTCAGACCCCTCTCGTCCCGCACCATGCGGGGCAAAACCGCCAGGGGATATGAACGGTTACCATCGAAGCAATACCAACCATCGGGTTTCATTCCCCGACCACTGTCTGGCAACAGGCGGTCAATCCACTCGTTCAAGTTGTACTACTTCCAAGGAGAAATCCAATGATGCAAAGCCTTTGTAAAGTGACCGGCGGCGTTCTACTGGCCGTGTCGTTGCTGGTGGGCGGTCTGACGCGGGCGGCCGACATCGACAAACCGGTCGGCGAGGTCACGATTGAGGAGAAGCAGTTTGGGCTGGTGCTGGGCGGCAGCGAGGGTAGTGGGACGCTGACCTTCAAGGGTAAGAAATATTCATTCAATATCAAAGGCTTGAGCGCCGGCCTCAACGTCGGCATCTCGAAGATGAGCGCGGTCGGCGAGGTGTACGCCTTGCAGGATGTTTCCAAGTTCCCGGGCACCTACACCAAGCTGGAGGCGAGCGTCGCCGTGGGTGGTGGCGTGGGCGGCCAGCGCCTACAAAACGAGAATGGTGTGATCATGAACCTGCGCTCGCGGACCAAGGGGTTGGATCTCAACCTTGGAAATGTGACTGGTCTTACGGTCAAGATGCAGTAAAAGACGTTATATACGGCCTCTCGCGGGCTGATTGGTTGAAAAGCACACACCACCTGCCCTTCCCCCTATGCGGAGAGGGGCTTTTTTCGTCGTCGCTCAGCCCAGAGTCAACCACCCGTCAAAAACCGCGTTCGCCACGCGGCCGGCGTGGTTCCCGACCAGCGCCGGAACGCCCGAGTGAACGCGCTGGCGTCGCCATAGTCGAGGGTCGCCGCGATCTGGCAGATGGACATTTGCGTGTTTTCCAGCAACTGGCGCGTGATTTCGTAGCGGACTTCATCCACCAGCGATTGAAAAGTGACGCTCCGCTCCTCCAGCCGCCGATTCAAGGTGCGGCGGTGCATCGAGAAAAGCTGCGCGACCTCGGCCAGGGAAGTTCGGTGAGTGACCAACAGGATCCGCAGGACGCGGCGCAGCCGGCCGGTCAAGTCGCCGCTGTCCAGGTTTGCGAGCGTGGCGACTTGCTGTTCGATCTGGTGGCGCTGGTTGGGATCAGCGCCCGGCAGGGGACGATCAAGCCACGTTGCCGGGAACGCCAGCGCGGTTTGCTCCACATCGAAGCGAAGCGGCGCCCGAAAGAAGCGGCGGTACGGTCCGACATCGCTCGGCTGGCGATGAGAAAACAGCACCTCGGTCGGCCGCCAGGCCGGGCCGCACAGCGCCCGCATGATATTGAAGGTGATGGCGATGGCGCCATCGTAAATCTGGTCGGCGCCTTCCACGCCCCGCTGGTAAATCGCGTAGCCCAGCGTTGCCATGCCCTGCTCGACCGATAACAAGGGCACTCCCCCCTGGTCGTGCAAATGCAGGTTCAGGACCAGGCCGCGCAGCGCCGAACCGACATCCGGCAGGTGTTGGAGCAGTTGACCGACCAGGCCCAGACAGGCTGGCCCCATCCTCTGTCCGATCAGCAATCCGAAATGGGGGCATTGCGTCCATGCTGCGCACCGCTTCAGCAACCGGCCCATGGTGGCGAAGGCGATCGTGTTCTCGGGATCGTCGAGCAGGTCTGGATCAAGGCCGAGGCTGGCCATGAGTTCGACTGGGTCGACACCGAACGCCCGCAGCACTTGGGGAACCTCGACCAGCGGGCCGACCCGCAGCCAGCCTTCGCTGACGGGATGCGTTTGGGGCGGGGAGCCGTCGGTGCTCCAGTCCCTGGTCAATCGGTCGTGGTGGTTCATCCTGGACAGTTAAGGTGAGAATGTCGCGTTTTGTCAAGAAGATGGATCATGTTATGAAAATTTCAAAAATTACCTAAAATCGCCGGTCGGGATCGAACGAATCCCCATGCGTCCCTTCCATTCCGCTACCCTACGAATTCAGCCCACATATCGAGGATCGAAACATGTTCAAGATGCAACGAATATTCGGCGCGGTCGCGCCATTCCGCGCCTTCATGGCGTTGTCGCTGATGATTGTCCTGGGTCTTGGCTTGCAGGCGTGTTCGACGGCGCCCATGTCCCCCTATCAGGCCGACGAGCAGCGCGCCGAGATTCGCGCCATGGCGAACGAGACCATCGCGCAGCTTTACCAGCAATATCCCGCCGCGCGCCGCCAGATTCAGCAGGCGGCCGGTTACGCCGTCTTCAGCAACTTCGGCTTCAAAGTGCTCTTCATGGGTAGCGCGACCGGCGAAGGACTCGCCGTCAACCATGCCACCCGGCGGGAGACCTTCATGCGGATGGTCGAGTTGCAGCCCGGCTACGGCTTCGGGGTTCAGCGGTTCCGACTGGTGTTCGTGTTCGAGAACCCCCAAGCCTTCGACCAGTTCGTCTATTCGGGCTGGGAGTTCGGCGGCAACGTGATGGCGTCGGCGCAAACCCGCACCC
>ERZ761607.1259-NODE-1259-length-33012-cov-4.735929_pt1 | contig 33012 bp, 30 predicted proteins | sample MGYA00511164_ERZ761607 | MGnify/ENA primary metagenome ERZ761607 (study PRJEB28899, sample SAMN02445080) | bioreactor sludge metagenome | biome: EBPR sludge | place: Australia: Brisbane, Thorneside Wastewater Treatment Plant | collected 2011-06-22 ... | reverse complement strand
CGGTGTCGGTCTCCGTCTCGGTCTCGCATCGAGTCTCACGCACCGGACCGAACGTCGCCCCGATCGCCCACGGGTCGAGCAGCTCGCGCCGCATCACCACGTCGAGCCGTTCGCCGGTGACACGCTCCACCCACGCGCCGAGCGCGAGAAAGTGCAGGTCTCCGTACCGCGGGGGGCCGCCACGACGTCGCTCGCGCGCTTCCCGAAGCGAACGTGCGATGCGCTCCTCTCGCGTTCCCTCGTAGTTCCCGAGCGGATCGACGCTTCGCAGACCCGCGCGGTGCGTCATCAGATCCCGAAGTGTGATCCCGGAGCCCGCGAGCTCGACCAACACGTCGTCCGCTGGAGCGTCGAGCGACGTGCCTCGCGTCTGCGCGACGCGCAGGGCCGTGAGCGCGGTGAAGGGCTTCGTGAGCGACGCGAGATCGAAGACGGTGTCCTCCGTCATCGGCAGCACGCGTGGCTCCTGCATGCGTAGACCGTACGCGCGGCGAAACACCCATCCGTCGGAGCGACCCACGAGCACCACCGCGCCCGGCACTCCGTCACGCGTCATCGCGCGGCGCACGCTCGCCTCGATCGCGCGCTCCACGTCGAGCGGCAGCCGAACCGCAGGCGGGTGCTCGGCGCCGCGCGACGAGTCGTGCTCGCGCTCGGATCGCGCCGGAGGGGTCGCCTCGCCGGTGTCCGCCGCCACCGCGCTCGTCGCGCGCTCCACGGGTGTCTCGACCGCGGGCTCGTTCGGGACGCGGGCGGCGTCCCGCGCGCCACACGACGCGAGCACCAGGAGCAAGCCGAGGACGCGTGACGCGCGCACCCGATCGAGGGTACCCCTGCGCGACCACCCCGGCGAAACCGTAACGCCCGCGAAGCCATCACGTCCGAGGTTCCGATGTCGATCACGCTCTACACCGCGCCCACGCCCAACGGCTGGAAGGCCAGTATCGCCCTCGAGGAGCTCGCGCTCCCCTACGAGGTGCATGCCTTCGACCTCGGCAAGCTGGAGCAGAAGGAAGAGTGGTTTCTGAAGATCAACCCGAACGGTCGCATCCCCGCGATCGTCGATCACGACGCGGATGATTTCGCGGTGTTCGAGTCGGGCGCGATCCTCATCTACCTCGCGGAGAAGACCGGGCGCCTGCTTCCGAACGATCCGAAGGGCCGCAGCCGCGCGCTTCAATGGCTGATGTTCCAGATGGGCGGCGTCGGTCCGATGATGGGTCAAGCGAACGTGTTCTTCCGGTACGCGCCGGAGAAGATCCCCTACGCGATCGAGCGTTATCAGCGCGAGAGTCGGCGCCTCTTCGAGGTGCTCGAGCGACGTCTCTCCGAGAGCGAGTACCTCGCGGGCGACGAGTACTCCATCGCTGACATCGCAAACTGGTCGTGGGTCCACACGTACGCCTGGTCGGGGGTGTCGGTCGAAGGGCTCCCCTCGGTCGAGCGCTGGCTCGCGGCGATCGCGGCGCGTCCGGCGGTGGCGAAAGGCCGCACGGTGCCAATGCGCTCGAAGGTCGAGACCCCGAAAGACGAAAAAGAGTTCGTGGATCGCGCGCGAAAGCTGCTCGCGTGAACGACGCATGAAGCGCGAGGTGGTGGAGCACGCTTCCGTTTGCTCCGCGCCCCGCGATATCCTCGCGCCGTCATGCTGAACGGCCCCATCCGTACCGCGTATCGCGCGGCGCATCTGATGCTTCGGAGCTACTGGTTCGTCCGGCGGCCCGAGACGAGCGGCGCGCTCGCGGCGGTGTGGTGGGACGAGCGGTTGCTGCTCGTGAAGAACAGCTACCGCAGCTTCTACACGCTGCCTGGAGGCTACGTTCATCCCGGCGAAGATCCGCGCGTCGCCGCGTCGCGCGAGCTGCGCGAAGAGACCGGCATCGTGCTGGAGCCCTCGACCTTCACGCACGCGTACCACGGCACGCACCCCTTCGAGTTCCGCAAGGACACCCTCGACATCTACGAGACGCGCGTGAGCTCGAAGCCGAGCATCCACATCGATCGCCGCGAGGTCGTGTGGTCCGACTTCGAGCCCGTGGACGCGATTCGTCGTCGCAAGATCGTGCCTCACCTGCGCGACTACCTCGACGCGAAGGCGCGATGACGTCCGGCTGGGTGCGCCCTCGCACGAACCTGCGGAGATGCGATGGGTGCGCTGGACACCGTGCGAGCGGAGACACGATGAGCGCGCTGGACACCGTGCAGGCGGAGGCGGGATGAGCGCGCTCGACACCGCGGAGGCGCGATGAGCGCGCTGGACCCGGTGCGCGCTTCGGCGCTCGAGCGCGAGGCGCGCCGCATCTACGAGCGCTACGAGGTCGAGGTCGTCGAAGCGTTCGGCTTCTGCCCGTGGGCGGAGCGCGCGCGCAAGGACGGAGAGGTCGAGGTGCGCGTGGTGCTCGACGACGACGACGCGCTCGCGGTCGATGCGACGCCCGCGCTCGCGGCGGTCGAAGCGCACGCATCTCTCGCGCACGTCGCGGTCGGGCTCATCGTGTTTCCACGCGTCACGTGGTCGCGCGACGTCTTCGCGCGCTTCGTCGCGCGCCTTCGGGAGCTGCACGCGGACTCGCACGGTCGCTCGCCGCCGATGGCGCTCGCCGAGTTTCATCCCGACGCCCCGGCGGATCTCGGGGCGGCCGCGCGCCTCGTGCCATTCCTTCGCCGCTCGCCCGATCCCACGATCCAGTGCGTGCGCCTCTCCGTGCTCTCCGCGCTTCGTCGCGGTGAAGAAGGCACCGACTACGTCGACCTCTCGACCACTTCGCTCGCCGAGCTCCTCGCGCGGCCGGTGCGCAAGCCTCTGCACGAGCGCGTCGCGGAGATGAACCTCGAGAGCGTCTGCGCGCACGGGGTCGCCGCGATCGAGGCGTTGTTGGCGGACATCCGCGCGGATCGAGACGCCGCGTACGCGAAGGTGCTCGGGCTCTAACCCGCGCCGCTCGAACCGTCGTTCGCGCACGGACGCGCTACAGGCCCGCACGTCGTTTCGAGCACCGCGCGAGCCACGCACGCCGTGCTGCTGGAATCCTCGTTCGAGCACCGCACGAGCTACGCGCGCCGCGCTGCTGGATCGTCGTTCGAGCGAGCCACTGCCCGGCGCCGCGCGAGCCCTCGTTCGAGCACCGCGCCGCACACCTCCGAAAGAAAGTTGGTCCGTCCACGCAACTGCGCGACGGCCCGCGCGAAGACCCCGCCGCAACTGGGACCACGCACCTCGTCCCGCCGATCCGCTTCGGACCTCCGCGCTCTTCCCCCGACGCGAGTCCGGAGCGGATCGGCGGGGCCGAGGGTGCGCGCTCCCTCCTCATTCTCATCCCTCACCGGAGGTGCTCTCGATGTTCGTCCGTTCCCTGTTCTTCGTCGTCGTGCTCGGTTTCGGCTCCGCCTGCGGAGGTTTCCAGCTCGACCCCGTCACCCCCACCGCCACGTCCGACGCCGTCCGCCCCGTCGGCCAAATCGTCGTCTCGCTCGATCCTTCGATGGAACAAGATCAGCGCGAGGTCTGCGAGAAGAAGGGCGTCGCCACCGAGATGCAGCGCGTCCTCGCGGAGAGCCTCGGCGCCACCGGATCTGCCGAGCACCCGCGCGTCGAGGTCCGCATCACCTCGATCCGTCACGCCGCGTTCGGTCCGAGCCGCATGCACACCGAGACGCGCCTCGTCGCGCCCGACGGCTCGGTGCTCGAAGAGGTCTCGCTCGACTCGACCAGCATTCGATCCAAGGCGATCGGCCGCGTCGCGCAAGACATGGTCCGCCAGCTCGCCGACGCGATCTGATCGCGCGTGCTCGTCCACGAAGAAGCCGCGTCCTGCAGAGGGCGCGGCTTCTTCGCGTTCGTCGCGCGAGTTGATGACGAACCCGCCGACGCGGCCTCGAACGAAGAGCCCTCGGACACCGAGGCCTCCGTGAGCGTCTCGTCGACCTTCGGCCCACACGTGCCATGCTCGCCGCGTGAAAGGCGGCGACCACCTCGAGCTCGAGGCCACCCACATCGATCTCGACGGACAGGGCATCGCCCGCGCCGAGGACCGCGAGGTTCGGGTGCCGGGGCTCTTCGGCGGCGAGCGCGGCCTCGTGCGCATCGAGCACGTCTCGCGCGGTGGCCCGGTCGCGCACGGGCGGCTCCTCGAGCTGCGCATCGGCGAGCGCGCGCCGATCCCGTGCACGCAGCACGAGGCCCGCGAAGGAAAGTGCAGCGGCTGCCCGCTGATGCCGCTCTCGGGCGAAGCCCAGCGCCTCCAGAAGAAGGAGATGCTCGCGTCGCTCGGCCTGCACGTCGATCGCGTGATCGGCGACGGGCGCGAGCTCGGCTACCGCGTGAGCAGCAAACGCGTCGCCTTCGGCGGCCCCGGTCGCCTGATGCTCGGCAGCTTCTCGCGCGGCTCGCACGTTCCCGCCGACATGCACGGCTGCGTCGTCGAGCACCCCGCGCTCTCCGCCGCGGCTTCGGGCATCGTCCGCGTCGCGCAGCGTCTTCGCGTTCCCGCCTTCGACGAGCGCCGCGGCGACGGACTCCTCCGGTCGGTCTGGCTTCGACTGGTCGCGCCGGACGTCACGTCGCGCGTCGGCCACACCTCACAGGTCGTGGTCACGCTCGTCGCGACCTCGGAGCCGTCGCCGGACTTCGTGCGCGGCATCGCGGAGCTCGCGGGCGTGCGCGTCGTCGCGTGGTCCAAACACGAAGGCGTCGGCAATGATCTGCGCGGCGAGGCGCCGATCCTGCTCCACGGATCGTCCGACGATCACGGCCTGCTCGGCTTCCTCCAGCCGAACGCGCCCCTCGCCGAGCGTATGTACGAGACGCTCCTCGCCGACGAGCACGACGTCCCGCTCGAAGGCGCGCACGCCTTCGATCTCTTCGCCGGCTCCGGCGCCACCACGCGCCGCCTGCGCGAACGTTTCGCGAAAGTCGACGCGTGCGAGAGCTACCCCGAGAGCGCGGCCGCCCTCGGCGTCGCGCCCGAACGCGTCGAGGACTTCTTGGCCCGCACGAACGTCGCCCCCGACCTCGTGATCGCGAACCCGCCCCGCAAAGGCCTCGGCGATCGCGTGGTCGATCAGCTCCTCGCCTTCGCGCCGCCGCGGGTTCAGATCATGGCCTGCGGCCCGAAGGGCCTCGCGCACGACCTCGAGCGCCTCACCGCGGGCGGCTACCGCCTCACGCAGCTCCTCGCCTTCGACACCTTGCCGCAGACCCCGCACGTGGAGCTCGTGGCGAAGCTGGTGTGGCAGTGAGCGTCCCGCTTCGCGGCTCGCCGACGTCGCTCGCGCCCGCTACGATCAGGTTATGAGCACGTCCGAGAAGCTCCTCGACGAAGCGTTGCAGCTCCCGCGAGCCGAACGAAGCCGCCTCATCGCGGCGCTGGTCGCCAGCCTCGATGACGCGGCGGACGACGTCGATGCGACCGACGAGTGGGCGAGCGAGATCGCGAGCCGTGTCGCGCGCGTCCGCGCCGGCAGCGCGGGCATCGACGCCGCGGAGGTCCACGCGCAGATCCGCACCGCGCTGCGCTCCCGCTGATGCGCGTTCCATGAGCACGAAGCGCAAAGAGAGCCCCACGAAGAAGTCGGCGGCTGACCCCGCCGACCCGGTCGAAGAGTCGGACACGATCCGCTTCCATGCGCCGATGGAGACGCTCGGATCTCGCACGATTCTTCGACTTCCGGAGGCCGCCAGCAAAGCGCTTCCATCCCGTGGACAGGTTGCGGTGTGCGGCACTTTCGCGGGACAGATGTTCGAGACGGTGATCGAGCCCGACGGCGAGTTCGGTCATTGGATGAACGTCGACGCGCGGCTTCGAAGTGCAGCTGATGTCGAGAACGGAGCCGAGGTCACGGTGGAGATCACACCGACCAAGGACTGGCCCGAGCCGGTCGTCCCGCCCGACCTCGCCGACGCGCTCTCGACCGCTCCGAGCGACGTTCAATCACTCTGGCGCGCCATCACACCCATGGCCCGCTGGGAGTGGGTGCGCTGGGTGAACGAGACCAAGAACCCCGAAACCCGGAAGCGCCGCGTCGAAGTCAGTCTCTCCAAGATGAGCAGCGGCAAACGCCGCCCGTGCTGCTTCAACCTCGCCTCGTGCACGGACCCGGAGCTGGCGAGGAGCGGCAAGCTCCCGCGGAGATGAGCACGGTCAATCGATGCCGTGCGAGGCGACGCGGCATCGGTATCGACAGGGCTTCATACGCGGTGTGAGCACCGGTACGGGTTCACGCGAAGGCTTCGGCGACGAGCGCGAAGCTGTGCATCCGCGCCTCGAAGGAGTGCGCGCTCGTCGTGATCATCAGCTCGTCCGCGCGCGTACGTTTCGCCAGCGCCGCGAGCTCGTCGCGCACGCGCGCCGGCGAGCCAATCACGTGCGACGACATGAACGACTCCGCGGCGGCCCGCTCGGCCGGCGTCCACGCATGCGCGAGCGCCTCCTCCACCGTCGGGATCGGCGTCGGCGCGCCGCGGGTCAGCCGCGCGAAGGCGAGCGCCATCGACGTCGACAGCCGCCGCGCTTCTTCGTCAGTCGGCGCGCAGAGCACCGCGACGGCCACGATCGCGTGCGGTGTCGCGTCGCCGGCGCCCACGAAACCTTCGCGGTAGAGCCGCATCGCGACGTCGGTGCCGGCCGGCGCGAAGTGGTGCGCGTACGCGTAGGGCAGGCTGCGCTGCGCGGCGAGCCGCGCGCCGTAATCGCTCGATCCCAGCACGTGGATCGGAGGCCGCGCGCCTTCCCCGGGCACCGCGCGAATGCGCGCGTACGGGTGTCCCTCGGGCCAGCGCCCGGAGAAGAAACCCTCGAGCTCGTCGAGCTGCGCCGCAAGATCGCCCGCATCGCGTGGGTCGTTCGGCCGTCGCAACGCGAACGCGGTCAGTCGATCCGAGCCCGGCGCGCGCCCGACCCCGAGATCGACACGACCGGGGAAGAGCGCCTCCAGCGTGCCGAAGCGCTCCGCGACCATCAGCGGCGCGTGGTTCGGCAACATGATCCCACCCGAGCCCACGCGAATCGTCGAGGTCGCGGCGGCCACCTGCCCCGCGAGCAAGTCCGGCGCCGCGCTCGCGATGGTCGGCATCGCGTGATGCTCCGCGAGCCAGAAGCGCGTGAACCCGAGCGCCTCCACGTGGCGCGCGAGCTCGATCGAGCGACGCAGCGAGTCCCCGATCGACACCCCCTGGGACACGGGCGCGAGATCGAGCACGGAGAACGGGACCGGCGGCTTCATGGATCTCTTCTGTCGCACGGACCGCCGACGCGTCACGCGGGCGTCAGCGCGAGCGCGTGCGCGTCGTTCTCGACGGTGCCCTCGGCGCACGCTCGTCGAGCTTCCGAGCGGTGCCTTTCACCGGTTTCGGCTGGCGCTTCGAGGGACTCCGAGCGGCGGTCTTCGCTTCTTCCGTCTCGCGCCTCGAAGCACTCCGAGCCGCGCCCTTCGCGGCTTCCGTCTCGCGCTTCGAAGCACTCCGCACCGCGCCCTTCGCCGGTTTCGGCGCGCGCTTCGAAGGACTCCGAGCGGCGCTCTTCGCCGGCTTCGCCTCGGGAGCGTCGGCCTTCCGCGGCGAACCTGAGACCTTCTCGGCCAGGCCGGCGGGGTCAGCCGCCGACTTCTTCGGAGCACGCCCCTGCAGCGCGTCGAGGTAGTCCCCCAATCGATCGAAGCTCGCCTCCCAGAAGCGCCGATAGCTCTCCGTCCACTCGGCGACCTCACGAAGCGGCGCGGCTTCGAGCTGGCACGGACGCCACTGCGCGCGTCGGCCCTGCGTGATGAGCCCAGCGCGCTCCAACACCCGAAGGTGCTTCGAGATCGCCGGCCCGCTGACGTCGAAAGGCTCCGAGAGCTCTTTGACCGTCGCGGAGCCCTCCGCGAGGCGCGCGAGGATCGCGCGGCGCGTGGGATCCGCGAGCGCGGCGAACGTCGTGCTCAGCGCGTCGCTCACGTCCGCATCCCCGCCACGTGCGCGGCGAGCTTGTCGAGCGTCTGGAACCCGAGCTCGACGGCGCCGAAGCCGATCACGTGCGCGCGCTGCTCGGGCGTCGGGTGGAGCTGACGAAGCGTGACGACGGTCTTGCCGTTGCTCTGCTCGTCGAAGGTCACGGTCACGAGGAAGCGCCCCGGATCGTCGTCGATGTCGGAGCCGTGCTCGAACACGATCAGGGAAGGGCGCTCGATCTTCTCGAACACCATGCGGTTCCCCCACACCGTCCCGTCGGGCCCCCGAAAGTCGAAGCGCCAACGCCCGCCGACGCGAATGTCGATCTCGTGCGTGGTCACCTCGAAACCGTGCGGCCCGAACCACCGCACGATGTGCTCCGGCTTCGTCCACGCCTCGAAGACCAGCTCCCGCGGCGCGTCGTACACCCGCGCGATCACGGCCTCGCGATCCAGTGCCCACTCGTTTCGTGCGTCGCCCATCGTCTCCTCCAGGGTCGAGTTAACCGAACGGTTATCTAACCGATGGGTTAGATCAGACGCGGGACGAGGTCAAGCGAGCTCGAAGATGTGCGACGCTGCCGCGTGACGGGCAGTCAGGCCGGCAGACCGCCCGAAGCGGCGACGCGCGGCCCGGCCCCAGCTCGAGCCGCGCATCGGTGCGTCGGTCGTACGGAACGAGTCCGGAATCACGTGGAGAATCCAGCGTGATCAAGCCGAGTTCGAAGGAGACCTCGCAAATCGTGCCGCGGAAGCGGCGCGGGTTCTGGAGCGGGAGCGTTCTCCCCGAGCCCTCGTACGGTACTCTTCGAGGCGGGGTGAACGTCGAGTCGGCAGAGCGATACGTGCACGACAACGCGGGGCGCCGACCGCCGAGTGTCGCGATGCGGTCCTGCGCATTCCTATTGTTGTTCGCGTGTGCCGTGCCGCGCGCGAGCACGACGGTGCGGGCGACGACTCCACCGCCGGCCGCGCCATCCGAGCCCACACGATGCCGCGAAGTCACCGAGGGCGACGGCTGGACGCGCCTCGAAGACTGCCCGGCCTCGGGGTGGTGGGGAGCGAACGCTCTCGACGCCTCACGAGACGACGCCTCGCGACGCGAGACGCGAGCGCCCCGCGCCGAGGCGCGGGAGCGACTCGCGGCGCTCGGGCTCACGGTCCCCGTCGGTGCGAGTTTCCGCGAGGTCGAGATCGTGCGTTACGACGTCTGGGGTCAGGCGCAGACCGAGCGCGCTCGCGGGATCCTGCTTCCGCGGATGCCGGGCGAGCCTGCGCACGCGTTCGTCGACTCGTGGTCGCCGTGGCCCGTGCGCGCGTTTGGCCCGGAGATCGACGCGCTGTCCGAGTGTGAGCGAGCCGAGCTGATCCGGGAGCGCGCGCGCGAGCTCCGTCGAGCGCGCGAGGCTCGCCGTGAAGCCGGTGACGAAGACGCCGAGTGGTCGAGCGAGGAAGAAATGGAGCTTCCGAGGTTGGCGGCGGCGGCGTGTCAGGTGTGGCTCGTGTGGCCGCTGCTCGACGACCTCGGGCACCCGGAGGTCGCGGACCGAGCGTTCGGTGACGCGTCGGCGAGCGAGATCTTCGGCTGGGCCGTCGGCTCGATCGTGGTCCGCGTGTTCGAACGCGCCGTCACCCACTACATGCAGGCCGAGGACGACGTCGCCCGCGCCGACCTCACACTGCTCGCGCGCGTGATGCCGTTGCTCGACGGTCTTCCTCACCCACCTCGGAGCGACCACCTGGAGACGGTTCCCACCCTGCTGGCGGAGCTGGAGCGGCGTGTCGGCACGCCACGGGCCACCACGCCCGACGTGCCGACCGAAGGCCCCGTGGATGCCTCGTCGACACACGCGTTGATCGCCTCGCTGGAGGAAGTCGGCGCTCGGCAAGGCGGGCAACCGGGAGGGGTCGAGCTCTCGCGTGATCCAGGGGTCGACGCGCTGATCCGCATCGGGGAGCCTGCGGTACCTGCGCTCTTGGAGTGCCTGGAGCACGACGCGCGCCTCACCCGCTCGGTTCACTTCTGGCGGGAGTTCGTGCCGAATCGAACGGTGCTCGGTGTCTTCGAAGCCTGCTACGTCGCCCTCGCGAACATCCTCGACGAAGACTTCTACGAGGTCGTGGCGACCGGCGACAACCTCACGTCGTCTCGGCGTCGCGGATTGGTCGTGCAGGCCGTGCGGGCGCATTGGGAGCGTTGGGGCTCCGTGCCGCCCGTCGAGCGGCGCTGGCAGATCCTGTCGGACGACGCGGCGGCTCCCTCCCGCTGGGCCGCGGCCGCCGAATGGCTCACCACCGGCGGCGATCGGCGGGAGTCCACGTACGTGTTCGTGTACCCCGAGCCGGAGCGAGAGATGGGCGCACAGCTTCGTCGTGACCGGGACGAGGCGCTCCGGGCGCTTCTGGTTCGTCGCGCGGATGAAGCGCTGCTGCGGGGGGCGTCGGAGGCTGCCTGCACCTTGGTGAGCGCAGCACTCGTGTGGGCGAACGGTCCCTCCGAGGGGGTGACTCCCGTGGCGCGCAGTTGTGTGCGTGATCGCTGTGTGTGCGGTGGCTGGCTCGCGGAGACGCTCGGTCCGGGCGATGCGGTGCTCGCCGAGGAGTGGGTGCGTTCCGCGCGCATGCTCGAACCGTGGAGCTCAGACGAGACGGCGATTTCGACGGCGATTCTTCTCCAAGAGCACCCGAGGGTCGCGCGTGAGATCGATCGCCAACTGCGCATGTGGCGTCCGGAAGCCGTCGTCGACGGTCATCTCGACACCGCGAATCGCTCGCCGGTGGTCGACCGCGTGTGGCAGCTCGCGCGGCATCGGGCGAGCGCGCGGGAGGCTCTCCTTCGTGGGCTGAGATCCCGCCGACTGGTCGCGCGCTTGGAGCTCGAGGCTGGAGAGCCGATGCTTCGATGGGAGGACGGTGGTGCGAGCTTCGAACCGTCGACGCCTTTCGACGCGCCGCGTTCACTTCGAGTCGCGGACTTCGTGGCCACCACGATCGCGAACGACCTCGGCGTGCCGTTCTCGTTGACGTGGGCGCGGCCAGAACGCGACGCGGCGATCACGGAGCTACGTCGGCGAGTCGTGCGTCACCCAGATCCTTCCGTGACCCCAATGACGCCGGGCGCGGACGGGAGCCCCGCTGGCGACGCGCGCTGAGCGGAGGAGAACGCGCCATCGGAGGTGCGTGATCCCCCAAGTGCCTCGTTCGGTGCTCTTCCGCCGCGGAGCCAACGACCTGCCTGGTGGCAGACCAAAGCAGCTGCGCGGCCCGGCCCAGCCCGAGCCGCGCGTCGGTGCGTCCGTCGTGCGGCTTCTTGGCGGTGGGCATGAGCTCCAAGAAGCACGTGCCGGCTTCAGCGCAGATGATCGACGCGCTGCAGCGTGCGGGTATCGAGCTCTCCAGAGAGGGATCGAAGGTGTCGTTCGAAGCGACGTCTCTCGAGATCGAATTCTTGTGCGAACGGCTGGGCGCGATGTCGAAGTTCCTGGGCTGAGGAGCGTGGTCGAGTGCGCGAAGTGAAGGTCGTGGCGAACCAAGACTTGATTCGAATGTCGCGCAAGCGACCGTCGACCCTCTACGAGATGAAGGCTCTCGAGGAGTTGGCGCGGCGAGCCACGCGCGGCCAGGTCGACCTGGCCATCGCGATCGAGCTCACGGTGGAAGCGTGTCGCTTTCACCCCCCGATCTTCAGCGGATCGCCGGGGGTGCTCGCGGCAGCGGTTTTCGATGCAGCGGAGCCGTAGGTGGCAAACGCTTTCTGGGCGATGGCGCGTGCGCGGCTCGACCCGCTGAGCTTCGAGGTGCTGGAGTCACGCTTCCGGTGACTCCAGCACCGCTCACATCCGCTCGATCACCTCGATGCCCATCAGCCCGAGCCCCGTCTCCAACTGCCGCGCCGTGAGCACGCAGAGCCCCAAGCGGCTCTGGCGCTGCTCGGACTCCAGCACCGGGCACTCCGTGTAGAAGCGGCTGAACTCCGACGCGACCGCGAAGAGGTGCTCGGCGAGGACGTGCGGGGTGGAGTCTTCCGCGGCGCGTGCGACGACGTCCGGGAAACGCAGCAACGTGCGCGCGAGCGCGAGCTCGGCGGGCTCTTCGGGGACGACGGTGGAGGTGAAGCCCTCGTACGCGACGTCGCCCTTGTGCAGGACGGACCGCACGCGCGCGTACATGTACTGGAGGTACGGCGACGCGTTGCCCTTGAAGCTGATGAGCTTCTCCCAGTCGAAGCGGTAGTCCGTGGTGCGGTTCTGCATCAGGTCGGCGTACTTCACTGCGCCGATGCCGAGGATCTTCGCCGCCGCCGGCCACTCTTCTTCCGGGATTCGCAGGCCGCCTTCTTCCGCCTTTTCCCGAATGGTCTGCAGCGCGCGCTCTTCCGCTTCGTCGAGCAGGGACGCGAGGGTGAAGGTCTCGCCGTCGCGCGTCTTGAAGGGGCGGCCGTCCTTGCCGAGCACGGAGCCGAACGCGACGTGCTCGAGGCGCATGGTCTCCTCGAGCAAGTGCGCGAGCGCGAAGAGCTGCTCGAAGTGCAGCGACTGCGGCGTGCCCACCACGTAGACGCCGCGGTCCGCGTTCCAGCGCTCGCGCCGGTACTGGATCGTCGCCACGTCGCTCGTCGAGTAGAGGAACGCGCCGTCCTTCTTGCGGACGATGAAGGGCTCCTTCTGCTTCGCGAGCCGCTTGGGCACCGGCAGGCCCTTCTCGGCGAGCTCGTTGAAGAAGACGCAGATCGCGCCGTCGTCCTCGCGCGCGAGGCCCTTCTCGAGGAGCTGCTCGACCACGCCCGGGAGCCGCGCGTCGTAGGCGCTCTCGCCGAGCCACTCGTCGAAGCTCACCCCGAGCCGCTCGTACATGCGGTCGAGCGTCGCGCGCGTCGTCGCGACGAACTTCTCCCACATCGCGCGGTTGGTGGCGTCGCCTTGTTGGAGCTTCGCCAGCTCCGCGCGCGCCTCGGCCGCGAAGGCTTCGTCTTCCTTCGCGCGTTTGCTCGAGAGCTTGTAGACCCGCTCGAGCTCCACGAGCGCGTCGCCCGCGAGGGCGGCTTCGTCGCCGTACTCGCGCATGCCGACGATGAGTAGACCGAACTGCGTGCCCCAATCGCCGAGGTGGTTGTCGCCGATCACGTCGTGCCCGACGAAGCGCAGGAGCTTCACCAGCGAGGCGCCGAGGATGGTCGAGCGCAGGTGGCCGACGTGCATCTGCTTGGCGATGTTCGGGCTCGAGAAGTCGACGACGATGGTCTCCTTCTTCGCCACCGGATCCACCCCGAGGCGCGCGTCGCCGAGCATCGCGGTGAGCATGCCGCCGATCCAACCCGCGTCGAGCGTGAGGTTCACGAAGCCAGGCCCCGCGACCTCGGCCTTCGCGATCTCGGGCCGCGCGAGCAGCGCCGCGGCTACCGGCTCCGCGAGCTCGCGCGGGTTCTTCCCCGCCTGCTTCGCGAGGGCGATCACGCCGTTGACTTGGTAGTCGCCGAACTTCGGATCCTGCGTCCCGCGCAGCAGCGCGTTCGGCGCCTCCGGCAGCGAGAGGGTCTCCTTCAAGACGTGCGCGGCGACGTCGGCGAGGTGCTTCTCCAAGAACATGGCCGCGTGGCATAGCCATGGATGCGCGCGCCGTCCACGTGGTGGCGCGAGCGAGCGTGGGCTCTACGAAGCGACGATGCGCTCTGCTTCCGCCTTCGTGCTCTCCCTCGCGCTCGCGTGTGGGACCTCCGAACCCTCCTCGCCTCGCCCTTCGACGGAGCGTGAAGAGCCCGCGCCCGCCGTGCGCGAGGAGACCCGCGACGGTGCGTCTCCTCCGCCCGCGGCGTGGGTCGAAGCGCGCGTCGAAGAGTCGCTCGCCCGCATGAACGCCAGCGACGCGGGGCGGCTCGTCGCGCAGAGCATCGAAGCGCACGGAGGTCTCGCGACGTGGCTCTCGAAGGGCACGATCGCGTTCGAGTTCGACTACCGCCCCCTCGCGCAGCCCGAGCGACGCATGCGCACGTACCAGCGGGTCGATCTGTGGAGCGCGCGTGCGCACCACGAAGAGATCGGCGCGCTCCCGTCGACCCCCGTCGGCGGCGCCGTCGCGCCCGACGCCACGTTCGACTCACCGCTCGCGACGTTCGGCTGGGACGGCCAGGAAGCGTGGATCACGCCCAGCGCAGAAGCGTTCCCGTCGACCGCGCGGTTCTGGTCACTCACGCCCTACTTCTTCCTCGGCATGCCCTTCGTCGCGGCCGATCCGGGCACGCGCTACGAGCGGCTCGCCGACGCGGAGCTCGACGGAATCACGCACCAGCTCGTGAAGCTCACGTACGAAGACGGCACCGGCGACGCGCCCGACGACTACTACGTCCTCTACCTGCGCCCCGACACGCATCGGCTCGCGGCGCTGCGCTACGTCGTCAGCTACCCCGGCTTCTTCGCGCCGGGCGCGCATTCACCCGAGAAGCTCATGCGCTTCACCGAGCCGACGACGGCGGCGGGGCTGCTGCTCGCGACGCGCCTCGACACCTACGCGTGGTCCGAGGCCGGTCCGGGCGAGAAGGTCACCGAGATCGGGATCTCTCGGATCACCTTGGGCGAGTCGTGGCCGGACTCGATCTTCGTGCGCCCCGAAGGCGCCGAGGTCTCGGCGCTCGCACCCGCCGAGTGATCGGCATCCCGCGCTCGAATCCAACGGAGGGCACGAACACGAATCGATCGGCGGCGCCGGGGAACCCGGTTCATGAATCGCCGTTCATCGGCTTGACGCGGTGCGGCAACGACGCCAGCCTTCCCATCCTCGACGACCTCGGCGCAACCTCGCCGACACCTGGAGGAAACACGTGGCGCAGCCGATCAACCGCTACAAGACCGACCTTCGTGACTTCTCGTTCCTCCTCTTCGAGCAGTTCAAGCTGCAAGACGTCCTCGGGGCTGCGCCCTACTCGGACTGGGACGAGGACACCTGCAACACCGTGCTCGCGCAGGTCTACGAGTTCGCTCAGAAGGTGACCGGTCCGCTCAACCGCGTCGGCGACACGCAGGGCTGCAAGCTCGTCGACGGCAAGGTGATCGTCCCCGAAGGCTTCAAGCAGGCGTGGGACAAGCTCTACGAGGCGGGCTGGCGCGTGCTCGGCGCGTCGTCGGAGCACGGCGGCATGGACGCCCCGATGGCCATCTCGGTGCTCAGCGACGAGCTCCTCAGCGGCAGCAACACCGCGTTCAACATGTACCCCGGTCTGTGCCTCGGCGCGGCCGAGGTCATCGCGGAGTTCGGCACCCCGCATCAGAAGCACGAGATCGTGCCGAAGATGATGAACGGCACCTGGGGCGGCACGATGTGCCTCACGGAGCCGCACGCGGGCAGCGACGTCGGCAGCTCGTCCACGACGGCGACGCCGAAGGGCGACGGCACCTACGCCATCAAGGGGACGAAGATCTTCATCTCCGGCGGCGACCACGACATGGCGGAGAACATCATCCACCTCGTGCTCGCGCGCATCGACGGCGCGGGCGCCGGCACGAAGGGGCTCTCGCTCTTCGTCGTCCCGAAGATCCGTCTCGACGGCACGCCCAACGACGTCGCGGTCGCGTCCATCGAGCACAAGATGGGCATCAACGGCTCGGCCACCTGCGTGATGAACTTCGGCGACAACGACGGCTGCCTCGGCACGTTGGTCGGCGAGATCGAGCACCAGGGCATGCGCCAGATGTTCAAGATGATGAACTTCGCGCGCATCGGCGTGGGCATCCAGGGCCTCGCGGTCGCGTCGAGCGCCTACTTCAATGCGCTCGAGTACGCGCGCGACCGCAAGCAGGGCAGCTCCATCAAGGAGTGGAAGAACCCCGAGGCGCCCCGCGTCGCGATCATCGAGCACCCGAACGTCCGCCGCGATCTGCTCGAGATGAAGTCGAAGGTCGAGGGCATGCGCGCGCTCATCACGAAGCTCGCGGTGCACGCGGATCGTCTGAAGGCGATCGGCGCGAAGGACGATGCGAGCGCGGCCTACCATCAGGGACAGATCGACCTGCTGACGCCGCTCGTGAAGGCGTATTGTTCGGACGAGGCCTACCGCGTTTGTGAGAAGGCCATCCAGGTCTACGGCGGCGCGGGCTACCTCAAGGACTGGCCGGTCGAGCAGTACGCGCGCGACTCGAAGATCTTCTCGATCTATGAGGGCACGAACGCGATCCAGGCGCTCGACCTCGTGGGCCGCAAGCTCGGCCAGGGCGGCGGCAAGAACACCCAGGCGTTCCTCGGCGACGTCCAGAAGTGGATCGGCGCGAACAAGGAGCACCCGGACCTCAAGGACAGCGTCGCGAACCTGCAGAAGGCGCACGAGGCGGTCGGCGCGTCGGTGATGCAGTTCCTCGGCTGGTTCCAAGCCCAGAAGATGCCGAACATCACGCTCATGGCGGAGCGCTTCCTCCACATGATGAGCAAGCTCGCCATCGGTTGGCTCCTCCTCGACGGCGCGGCGATCGCCATCGAGAAGCTGAACGCGGGCGGCCTCTCGGAGCGCGACCGCGCATACTACGAGGGCAAGAAGTTCAGCGGCATCTACTACGCGATGAACATCGTCCCCGAGGTGATCGGCGATGCGAAGACCCTTCGCGCTTGCGACGAGAGCCCGGTGAGCATCGCGGACTCGGCGTTCGGGCCCACCTGAACGAACGCCTCGACTGGGGCGTATCCCCTGAATGAGGGAGGCTTCGGCCTCCCTTTTTCATTGGCGCGCGCGAAGGATCCGCGTGCGAACACGACGCGTTGCGCCACGGCTCGGGGGTGGCTTTCGTGCGCTCGCTCTCGGTCATGTCGCCCACGATCCACGGGCGGTCTGGTTTACCGCTTGGAGCCCTCATGGGAGCGCAGAAAATGCGCTTCATGTCCGCGCGGTTTCCGGTGGCGTGACGGAGTCGTGGCTTCACCCGGCAGGCGTTGACAGTCGTCCGCCGTGCTGAGAAAGATCGGCTCGACATGGGAGGGAGTCGGCCCGCGAGCCTCTCCACGAGCGAAGTCGGCACCGCGCCGGCCATGCTCGGGGACACGAGCTTCGGCAAATACACACTGATCGCGAAGATTGGGCACGGCGGCATGGCCGAGGTGTTCCTCGCCGCGGTGCGTGGCCCGGCCGGCTTCACGAAGCTCTGCGTCCTCAAGCGTCTGCACCCCCATCTGGAGGAGGAAGACGCGCTCGTCGGGATGTTCCTCGACGAGGCGCGGCTCGCGGCGCGGCTGAACCACCCGAACGTCGTGCAGACCTACGAGGTCGGCGACGTCGAGGGGCTCCACTTCCTCACGATGGAGTACCTGGAGGGGCAGTCGCTCGCACGCGTCCTGCGGCACCTGCGTCGGCTCGATCAGCCGCTCCCGCTCGGGGTGGGCACGCGCATGTTCGTCGAGCTCCTCGACGGATTGCAGTACGCGCACTCGCTCAAGGACTTCGACGGCACGCCGCTCAACGTCGTCCACCGCGACATCTCGCCCGGCAACGTCTACGTCACGTACGACGGCCAGGTGAAGCTGCTCGACTTCGGCATCGCGCGCGCGGGCACGCAGCTCGTCGAGACGCGCGCGGGTCAGGTGAAGGGCAAGTTCGCCTACATCGCGCCCGAGCAGGCGTCGACCGACGGAAAGCACGATCAGCGCGCGGACATCTGGAGCCTCGGCGTCGTGATGTGGGAGGCCTTCGCGGGCAAGCGCCTCTTCAAGGGCGACAGCGAGGTCGCGACGCTGCACAACGCGCTCACGAGCGAGATCTTGACGCTCGACACCGAGATCGACGTGCCGAACGAGCTCGCGCGCATCGTCGACCGCGCGCTGCAGCGCGACCCCGACGCGCGTTATCCGAGCGCGCGCGCGATGAAGGAGGACCTCGAGCAGTTCATGCACTCCGAGGGGCTCCGCGCAGGACGCAACGACGTCGGCTCGTTCGTGACCGAGCTCTTCGAGCGCGAGCGCGACGATCAGCGCCGCGTGCTCAGCGCGTACATGCGCGGCGAGTCGCCGGGCATCTCGATGACGCCGATCTCGATCAGCGGAGGCACGGGCTCGGGCGTGTCGAGCCGTTCGTCGATGCCGAGCGCGGCGAGCGCGGTCGTCGCGACCGACGCGGGCGACAAGAAGAAGCAGATGTTGGTCGTCCTGTTGCTCCTGCTGCTCGCGGCGGGTCGGGCGATCCGGTGGCCGACGCGGGGACGGTCGGCGCGGCGAACGGCGATCCGAGCGGGCAGGGCACGAACGCAACCGGCGCGAGCGGCACGGCGGGTACGGGCGCGGTCGGTCCGGGTACCACGGGCGCCGACCCGACGGGCGCCGACATGACTGGCACGGGCACGACGGGCACGGCGGCTGGAACGACGGGTGCGGACACGACGGGCACGGGCTCCGTCGGCACCGAGGACTCTGCCGCGAACCCGCCGACTCTTCCCGAGCCCGTGACCTCGATGGCCGAGCCTCCCGCGATGGTGGAGGCGGTGACGACGAGCGCGATGAGCGAGCGTCCACGCAACTCGACCACCATGCGCCCACGCAACCCCACGCCGGTCGAGGCGACCACGCCGCCGCGCATGGAGGAGGCGCCTCCTCCGCCGGCTGCGGAGGACGGGTTCCTCACCCTCGACACCATCCCGTGGTCGAACGTCGCGCTCGGGAACCGCCGCCTCGGCACCACGCCCTTGATTCGATTCCGGCTCCCGCCCGGTGAGCACAACCTCACGCTCACCAACCCGGAGCAGGGCATTCGCTCCACGTACCGGGTGGTCGTGCAGCCCGGTCAGACCACGGCTCGTAGGATCGCGATCCAATGAACGCTCCGCGTGTGCTCTCTTTCCTCCACGTTCGGTCGGGTCGATCGGGCAGGACGTCCGAAGGGCCTCCTCGAGACGCTTCGTCCGCTGGTTCACGGGCCCGCAAGCTCGTGAGTCACGTCGCCTGCGCGATCGGCTGCACGATGCTGCTCGGGAGCTGCGGCGATCCCGATCCGGGGGTGCGCGGCGAGCCGATCCGCATCGGCGTCATCGTCTCGCTGACGGGAGGTTTGGGCTCCGTCGGCCCGCACCTCGCCAACAGCGCGCGCCTCGCCGCCCGCGAGGTGAACTCGGTCGGTGGTCTGCTCGGCGGGCGCGAGGTGGAGCTCGTGGTGGTCGACGACCGCACCGATCCGGCCTTCGCACGAATGGAAGCGCAGCGGCTCGTCCAAGAAGAAGGCGTCGTCGCGATCGTCGGCTCGCTCGCGAGCAGTGCGTCGCTCGAGGTCCAAGCGGTCACGGCGGAGGCGCAGATCCCGCAGGTGAGCTGCTGCTCGACCTCTCCCGATCTCACGAACGCGCAGCCGGAGATGGATCGTTTCCTCTTCCGCACCGTGCCGGCCGACGATCTCCAGGCGGTGGTCGTCGCACGTCAGGCGGATTCGATCGGCTGCACGCGGCTCGCGGTCCTTCACCTCGACGACAGCTACGGCAACCCGTTCGGCATGGCCATCGAGGAGCGCTTCGAGGCGCTCGGCGGCACCGTCGTTGCGCGAGTGCCGTTCCCAGCCGAACGACCGAGCTACTCGACGCAGGTGCAGATGATCGCGGACGCCACGCCGGACTGCGTCGGGCTCGTCGCGTTCCCCGCCGAAGGTGGCGCGATCCTGCGCGACTGGAACGCGCTCGCGAGCGCGCCTGACGTCACGTGGATCGGCACCGACGGCATCAAGGACTCGGGCTTCCCGATGGCTGCCGGCAGCGCCGCGCTCGTCGATGGCGTCACCGGGACCGCACCGATCGTCGAGCCGGTCACGCCCGCGTTCAACGCGTACGCCGCGCTCTACGAGGCGACCTTCAGCGAGCCGGTGGGCATCTTCGGCGGCAGCCAGTACGACGCGATGGCGCTCGTTCTCCTCGCGATCGAGCAGGCGGAGACCACCGACGGAGTCGCGATCCGCGATGCGCTCTTCGACGTGTCGAGCGCGGACCAGGCAGGCGATCGTTTCTTCGGGCCCGGGCAGATCGGGCTGGCGCTGCAGCGCATCCGCGACGGCCTCGGCGTCAACTACGAAGGCGCGGGCGGCCCGGTCGACTTCGACGCCTTCGGCAACGTCGTGAGCGACTACGAGATCTGGCGCTTCGACTCTGCGACGAGCTCGTTCGTGCGTACCGCCACCATCGGAGCTTCGACCATTCAATGACGAGTCACTGGGCAACGATCCGACGCCACGCGACCGAGCGGGCGACACGTGCGTGCGGGCACTTTCGAGCGATCGGCCTCCTCGGGCTCGCGGGACTCGCGGGGTGTGGGGGGGAGACCGTCTCGATCGAGCTGGCGTTCCCCTCGTCCGATTCGTTCGTGCGCTCCGCCAACGCGCGCCTCTTCGTGGTGGACGTGGGGGAAGACCTCGGCGCTTGCCCGGACCTCGTGATGCAGTCCGAGCTCGGCAACCTCACGGGCGACGTGTTCCAGTCGGAGGCGGTCAGCGTGTGCGACGCCTCGGTCGGTCGGCTCACGGTGCCCGACGTCGACGAAGGGCTCTACGCGTTCGTCGCGGCCGCCACCAACGAAGCGGGCCAGGTGCTGCTCACGGGCTGCACGATCGCGGACCCCTACGTCGACGACCACCCCCTGCAGATCGTGCTCGCTCCGACCGAGCGCTACCGAACCACGTACCCGGTCGGAACCGATCCCGAGGTCTGCTCCGCCGACGACAAGTGCCTGCGAGGGTGCCGATGACGTTCCCCATGCGAGCCGTGCGCGGCGCCTTCGTGGCGCTGTCGGTGTGGGTCCTCTCGCTCGTCGCGCCGGTCGCGCACGCGCAGGATCTGCTGGGCCAGGCCGAAGAGGCCTACATGAACGTCGACTTCGAGCGCACGCTCGATCTCGCGCGTCAGGCGATGGCGACGGGGCGGCTCTCGCCGGATCGGCTCGCGCGCGTGTACGAGCTGATGGGCGTCGCGTACGCCGCTTCGGGCGACGAGGACGCGTCGCGCGAGGCGTACAAGAAGATGCTTGCGCTGCGACCGGACGCGCAGGTCGACACGAACCTCGCGCCGCGGCTGCGCAGCCCCTTCATGGAGGCGCGTGGGTACTGGGCGACGCGCAGCGATCGGCTCGCGGCCGACGTCGTGCTCTCGCGCCCGGATCGTGGGTTGCGCGTGTCGATCGTCGATCCGCTCGGGATGGCGCGCCGCATCGTCGTGCGCACCCGCATCGCGGGCGAGATGACGCCGCTCGACGAGCAGACGTTGCCGGCCGAGAGCGGCGTGTTGGCACCGGTGGCGGGCCTGCCGGAGGCCGACCGCATCGAGTACGTGGTCGAGCTGCAAGACGAGGCGGGCAACCGGCTCGTGCAGCTCGGGACCAACGACACCCCGAACGTGGTCGGTCGCGAGCCGGTGGTCGCGGGCGGTGGCGGCGGCGGGACGACGCGCGAAGAGGGCGGCGGCGTGCCCGGCTGGGTGTGGGGCTTGGTCGGCGGCGTCGTGGTGGCGGCAGCCGTCGGCACGGGCCTCTACCTCGGACTGCGCACGGAGCCGATCACGCTGCGGAGCGCGGTCGTCTTCGAGTGAGATCGCGTTCGCTTCGAGTGAGATCGCGTTCGCTCGTGCATTCGATCGCGGGCTTGCCCTCGCAGTCCTCGGCTCGATAGGGTCCGCCGCGAGGCACGCAGGAGGATCCGATGGGCGAGAAGGTCGAGTTTCGGGCGAACGGTGGGACGTGCGCGGGGTACCTCGCGAAGCCGGCGAGCGGGAAGGGGCCCGGGCTCCTCGTGATCCAAGAGTGGTGGGGCCTCGTGCCGCACATCCAGTCGCTCGCGGATCGTTTCGCGGAGGCGGGCTTCGTCGCGCTCGCGCCGGACCTCTACCACGGTGAGAAGACGACGAGCCCCGACGAAGCGGGCCGGCTCATGATGGCGCTCGACATCGCGAAGTCCGCCAAGGACCTGAAGGGTGCAGCGGACTACCTGCTCGGGCTCGACGCGGTGAGCCCGAAGAAGGTCGGCGCGTTGGGCTTCTGCATGGGCGGACAGCTCGCGCTCTTCGCGGCGACCGAGCACCCCGAGATCGCGGCGTGCGTCGACTTCTACGGCATCCACCCGCACGTGAAGCCGGACTTCGCCAAGCTCTCGGGCAAGGTGCTCTGCCATTGGGGCAAGACGGATGGCTTCGTGACGACGGAGGCCGCGGAGGCGCTCGTGGCGTCGATGCGCGAGGCGGGCGCGGACGTGGAGTCGCACCACTACGACGCGGGCCACGCGTTCTTCAACGACAGCCGCCCCGAGGCGTTCGACGCGACCGCGGCGAAGCTCGCGTGGGATCGCACGCTGACGTTCCTGCGCGCGAACCTCTGATCGCGCTCGTTCACGTGGCTCAGAAGTCGCGAGGTGCCGGTCCGTGCTTGGCGAAGCCTCGGTCGCGTCGCCAGCCCGCGAGCGCGACGCCGGTCGGGGCGAGCACGCCGACGAGCCAGACGTAGAAGCCGATCCCGAAGTGTTGGAGGTGGAGGTTGTTGACCCCGCCCTCGTTCTGCCAGACCTCGACGCCGAAGAGCGAGGCGCTCGAGAGCGCGAGCACGGCCGCGATCACGAGCACGATCGACGCGCCCGCGTAGCGTCGCAGCGCGAGCAGGATCCACCCGAGGATCAGCGTCGGGTTGGCGTACCAACCGCAGATCGGTCCGCCCATCATCGGCCCGAACCAACCGCAGAGCAGGAAGGTCGCGCCGCGCCACGTCACGGGGGTGCCCGACTCGTCGGTGAAGTGTCCGGACGGGAGCGCGGTGCCGGACGCGAGCGCGATCACGCTGATCGCGATCGCGACGAAGCGCGCGCGATCGAAGGGTTCGAGCGGTCGGCGCGCGCGCCGGCCGGTCGCGCTGGCCGTCGCGTTCGACCCGCTCGACGGCGGGGGATCGTCCGGGCTGGTCATGCCTCTACACCCGTGGGTACTGGGGCCAGGCGGCTCACATGCACATCGGGTCGATGTCGACCGGCACCGGCGCGCCCCACCGGATCGGGTGTGGTTCCGAGAAGCGAATGGCCAGGCTCACCGAGTTGCACGCGAGCCCAGCGCCGTCCTCGGTGCGATCCGAGCGCACGTCCGCCGCGCGGGCGAGCAGGTTCGCGGCCACCGTCCGGACCGTGACGTCGGCTGGGCACGGCGCCAAGAGCTCGACCGCCGCGGTGGCCTCCGCGACCGACCACCGACCGTGCACGGTGAAGTCCGTGGGGCCCTCCGGACCCATCCCGAGCACGAGGCGCGCGTCGCGCAGCGCGATGCTCAGACGACGACCCTCCGCCGCGAAGTCGAAGGGCAACGCCTCCGGGATGACGGCCACGAGCGTGCCGTCGGCGACGTAAGCGGTGAGGTCACGCGCGAGCGGCATGCCGCCCGCGTTGAAGAAGCCGTCCGCCGGCTGGACCTCGACGTCGCCCGCGCTCCAGTCGGGGGAGTCGGGGCCCGCGAGGTCGGCGCCGACCGCGAAGGTGACCATCACCTGCTCGTCGTTCGCGAGCCCGTTCCAGTCCTCGATGCGCACCATCGGCACGCCCACGCCGCGCTCGCGTGCGCTCGCCGCGAACTCCCCCTCGATCGCCGGAGCCACCGCGCGCAGGCCCTCCATGATGATCAGCCCGAACGCGTTGTCGGTCCCCGCAGCCGTCGAGTCGGGGATGGTACCCATCGTGTTGGAGCAGCTCGAGACGCCTTCGAGCATGGTGCAGTAGCCGTCGAGGTCGTAGCCGACCGAGGCGCGGAAGTCCGGCATGACGAAGCCGACCTCCAAGGGCGGCACGTCACCGGCCTCGTCGCAGAGCGGGCGTGGTGGGGGGCGCACGAGCGCGCAGCCATCCGGCATGCCGGTGAGATCTTGGGTGCCTCGACACGGATCGCCCGCGTCGGGTGGGCCGACGTCCACGCCGATTCCCACGTCGGACGCTGCATCGACGGATGCGTCACGTTCGGGCTCGCCCCCGTCGCGCTCGTACACGATGAGCGCTTCGGTGCAGCCGATCAGAAGCGCAAGCGATAGGTACAGCCACCGAGCCCGCACGCGACCTCGTCGTTCTCGTCGTCCCACGTCAGACGAAGGATACCCACCGTCGCCATCGCGAGCCCGGCGGCGCCCACCAGAAACGTGGTCGCCGCCGCCGCGCGGCTCTGGCGTCGCAACGTCCCGAGGTTCAGGCAGCTCGCCCCGGGCGTCGCCTCGGCCTCCTCGCAGCGCGAGACCTCGTGGCGGCGATCGACCCACCAGAAGACGTCGACCACCGCCGCGACCACCAACGCGCCACCCGCCGACACGAGACCGATGCCGAGCGCGTCGAGGCCGGTCTCGCGTGGTGGCTCCACCGCGATCGGATCCGGGCGTGGCGACACCAACGCGTCGGCGTTCGGCGGCTCGTCGCGCTCGAGCACGATGGTCAGATCTTCGAGCTCGCCACCGCGCACCGCGAAGCGACGATCGACGGGGACGAAGCCCTCCGCGCGCGCGGTGATCGTGTGGTCACCCACCGCGAGCAGCAGCGTCCCGTCCTCTTCGGGTTCGGGCGCGCGCAGATCGATCGTGACCTCGGCGTCCGCGGGCTCGATTCGCAGGCGGAAGCGGCCGAGGAAGGTGTCGGTGCGCGCGAGGAGATCCTCGGTCTCGCGACGCTGGCGCGGGGTGAGCGCGCGACGCGTCTCCGCGAGCGCTTCGCGGAGCTGGCGGTGCGCGACCACGTACTCTCGGAGCTCGAACGAGGCCATGCCCGCGCCCCGCAGGAGGCGAGCCGAGGGCTGCGCGTCGTGTGCCTGGAGGAAGAGCGCGCGGGCCTCGGCGTAGTTGCCGCGATCGAACTCGCGCACCGCCTCGCGTGTGGTCGTGCGTGCGTTGGCCTGGGCGTCGACGTCCACGGCACCGAGCACGAGCACCGCGATCAGCGACGCGACGAGCGAGGGGAGGGACGAGGTCGAACGGCGCACTCGACGTCGATGCTCGATGGAATCGGCGCGCGGTTCAAGCCGGTCGCGTCGGGCGAACCCCTGCGAGAGCTGAAAGGAAGCTCGGCCGATTTCGCAAGCCGCCCTACCGGACGGCGCGCAGCGACCGAAGGGAGCGAAGGCTCGTGGGAGGGGTTCGGGGCTTCCTGGGGGAGGGTCTGGCGACAGACCCTCAAAGAAGCTCAGAAGTCGCCGAGGCTCACACCGCCCGTTCGATGGCGTCGTCGAGGCGGCTCGCGCCGGGTCGCGTCGGAGGCTCGCTCGATCGCGGTCGTCTCCGTCGATCCCGTCGGCGCGGGGCCGGTGGCCGCCACGTCCACTTCGTTCGGTGTGGCGGTCGTCGAGGGCACGGTAGCACCCGTTTCGTTCGGCAGTTCCGGCGAATCCGGGGACGTCGCGCTCGCTTCGTTCGGTGGGCTATCGCTCGTCGACGAAGAGTTCGACGGGGCGAGCGAGCGTGCGTGGCCGGTCGGGCTCGGCGCGTCCGACGATCGCATCGCCCAGCCGATCGCGACTCCGATCACGACGATCACGGCCGCCGCGAACCACAGCGTGCGGGGGCGACGGATCACCGTTCGCTCGAGCGTCGTGGTCGCGCCCGAGAGCTCGAGGTCGTCGAGGGTCGGGTTCGTAGGGCCCGCCGAGGGGAAGAGCCCCGAGACGTCGGCGTCGTCGGAGAAGCGCACGCCGGTGGTGATGGGCTCGAGCGCGGCCGCGAAGCTCGCGAGGTCGGGGAAACGATCCTTGGGCAAGGTCGAGAGCGCGCGCATCACCGCCGCCACGAACGGCGGCGGCACGCGGGCGCCGAACCGGCGTGGCGCGGACTTCAGCTTCGACGCGGCGAGCTCCGCGTAGGTGTCGCCTTCGTGCGGGCCGACGCCTTCGACGAGCTCGTAGAGGATGCACGCGAGCGCGTACTGGTCGCAGCGGCCGTCGAGATCCTTCAGCCCTCGGAGCTGCTCGGGCGCCATGTAGAGCGGCGTGCCGAGCACGACGCCCGTCTGCGTGAGGGCGAGCTCGGGCGGTCCGCCTTCGAGCTTCGAGATGCCGAAGTCGAGCACCTTCAGCGTGGTGTGGCCCGCACCGTCCTCGGCGAGGAAGAGGTTGTCGGGTTTGAGGTCACGGTGCACCACGCCTGCTGCGTGCGCCGCCGCGACCGCGCGGAACGCGGGCATGAGCAGGCGCACCGCGTCGGCGGGCGAGAGCGGCTCGCGGGCCTCCATCGCGTCGCCGAGGCTGCGACCGACGAGGCGCTCCATCACGAGGAAGACCGCGTCGTCGTGTCGACCGACGTCGTGGACCTTCACGACGTTCGGGTGCACCACGCGTCCTGCGGCGCGCGCTTCGCGGAAGAGCCGCGCGCGCTGTTCGGTGTCGTGGCCCGCCGCGGAGAGCCACTTGAGCGCGACGGGCGCTCCCGTGACGACGTGGCTCGCGGCGTACACGACGCCCATCGCGCCGCGGCCGAGCAGGCCTTCGATGCGGTACTTGCCCGCGACGACGGAGCCGATGCTCGGCAAGCCGGGGCTCGGCGACGTGGCGATCAAAGAGGGCCTCCGCTCGTCACGGGGAGAGGATAGCAGGGACGTGCCTCCGCTCCACGCGATCCCTCGACACGCACCGCTTCCTGGGGCCGACGCTTCGAGCGGCCGACTGTTCGAGGGGCCGACGCTTCGAGGGGTCGACGCTTCGAGGGCCCGACCACGCTCACAACGTCCGCTCGTGGGCCTCGTGCTTCGGGGTACGATGCGCGGCCATGCGCGTTTCGATGATCCCTTCCATGCTCGTGCTACTCACGCTCGCCTGCGGCGGTGGTGATCGACGTCCTGGTCGCGACGGCGGGGGAGGTGGGGGCGTCGACTCCGGACCGCTCGACGACGGCGGCATGGTCATGCGACCGGACGCACCGATCGTCCCCGACTGCACCGAGATGGCGCGTTGGATCTACCTCGTCGACAGCGACGACGCGCTCCTGCGCTTCGAGCCCGACAGCGGCGCGCTCACCCCGATCGGCACGCTCTCCTGTCCAGCCGGCAGCGCGTCGCCCTTCTCGATGGCCGTCGACCGCAACGCGAACGCGTACGTGCTCCACAACGACCACCGCATCTACCGCGTGAGCACCACCGACGCGTCGTGCACCGCGACGACCTTCGCGCCCGATCAGATGGGCTTCGAGCTCTTCGGCATGGGCTTCGTCTCCGACGCCGCGGGCAGCGCGAGCGAGACGCTCTTCATCGCGGGTGGACCAGAGTCGGGCATCGGCGGCGGGAGCTCCGTGCTCGGTCGCGTCGACGTCGCCTCGTGGACGGTCTCGCGTGTGAACACGGTCGGCGGCTCACCGGAGCTCACGGGCACCGGCGCAGGAGAGCTCTGGGGCTTCTTCCCCGACGCCTCGCCGATGGCGGTGCGGCAGCTCGACAAGAACAGCGCGGCGACGCTCCGTTCGATCGACGTGTCGTCCATCGACTCGACGGGGCTCGGGCTCGGCGCGAGCGCGTGGGCCTTCGCGTTCTGGGGTGGTCGCTTCTACGTCTTCTACCAAGGCGTGCTCGACGACTCGACCGGCATCTACCGCGTCACGCCGGACACCGGCGCGGTCGAGACGGTGCGCGCGAACATCGGCTACCGCATCGTCGGCGCGGGCGTCTCGACCTGCGCACCGACCGAGCTGATCTGAGTCGCGAAGAGGCGCGAGCGCGCCCGTCGTGAACGTGAACGTGAACGTGAACGGTCAGTCAGTCGTGAATGGCCGTGCTCATCCGCCCGTCGCGCCCTCCTGATCCGTCGCGAGCTCCAGCTCCAGCTCCGCCGCCGCGAGCCCGTCGCCGTCGGCCGCGAGCTCGAACGCACGGCCGTCGTAGCCGTACCAGCCCTGCGCGATGAACGGGTTGAGCGGTCCCGAGTAGCTCGCGGAGAAGTAGACCATTCCCGCGCGCGGGAAGTCGCCGTCGACCAGCACCCACGTGGTGCATTGGAGATCCGCGCAGCGCAGCGGGTGCTCGCCGTCGTACTCGGGGCCTTCGGGCGAGTAGTACCAGTTTGCGCTCGTGCCCGGCACCGGCGCGCCCGGATCCGTCGGGTCGGCGGGGTCAGCCGCCGGAGCGCGCAGCCGCAGCACGATCGGGCCCGAGGGCGGCGCGGGCGCGGCGAGGGTGTCGACGTCGTCGCTCACGTCTTCCGCGTGCGCGACGTTGATCACCGCGCGGCCGCTCTCGGCGTCGATGCAATACGTGCCGTCGCTCGGCAGTGTGAGATGCAAGACCTGACGCGCGACGTCGTCGTCGCCCGGGTGCACGATCGCGAACGTCGACGCGTAGGGCTGGCAGCTCTCGGTCGGCGTCGCTTCGGTCACGCGCTCGGCCGTCACCGCGATCGCGGTCGTGATGGGCGCGTCGAGCACCCAGGTCGTGCACGGTGGCTCGCCTTCTTCACAGCGCGCCGCGGTGGCTTCGAGCCAGAACGCGTCCGCGGGCTGCGGCTGCCAGAGCACGCGGCGCGACGGGACCGGCGCTCCGTTCTCGTCGACGGTGATCACGCGCAGCGGCGGGCCGTCCTCGGGCGGCGCGGAAGAGCCCCCGCACGCCAACGCCAACGTGGTCCACGCCGCCGCGAGATGGCCTGCGGCCGCACGCCCGAAACGCCCACCCTCGTTCATCCGCGGCAGCGTATCTGGCGCGCGAAGTGGAGCACGTCGGCTTCGTGCGAACTCGTCTGTCGGCTCCGCGCGTTCGTGTGCGACGCCTCGAGGGCGACCCGACCCCGTGGCTTCGTGCGTCGTACGGACGTCGAGCGTGAGCGGTGGGACTTGCGCGCGCCCCTCCTTTTCAACAATGTTTCGCGATGGCGCTCCCCCTCAGCTTTTTCGAGAAGCTTCCGAAGACCGACCTCCACGTCCACCTCGACGGTTCGATGCGCATCGAGACCGTCCTCGACCTCGCGGACAAGGACGGCATCCAGCTCCCCTCCGACACTCCGGACGGCCTCAAGCGCGCGCTGCACCTCGGTGAGAACACCGGCTCGCTCGTCGAGTACCTCAAGGCGTTCGACACCACGCTGAAGGTCTTGCAGACGAGCGCGTCGCTCTACCGCGCGGCCTACGAGCTCGCGGAGGACGCCGCGCGCGAGAACGTCCGCTACATGGAGGTCCGCTACGCTCCGATGCTGCACACGCGGCAGGGGCTCCCGCTCACGACGGTGGTCGAGGCGGTGCTCGAAGGTCTGCGCGACGCGCAGAAGGACTACGGCATCCGCGCGAACATCATCATCTGCGGCATCCGCAACATCTCGCCCGCGTCGTCGCTCGAGATGGCGCAGCTCGCGGTGGCCTACAAGAACCGCGGCGTGATCGCGTACGACCTCGCGGGCGCCGAGTACGACCACCCGGCGAAGAACCACCTCGAGGCGTTCCAGCTCGTCCGCGACAACAACATCAGCGTGACCATCCACGCGGGTGAGGCGTACGGCCCGGAGTCGATCCACCAGGCGATCCACGACTGCGGTGCGCACCGAATCGGCCACGGCTGCCGCCTGCGCGAGGACGGCGACCTGCTGCACTACGTCAACGATCACCGCATCGCGCTCGAGTGTTGTCCGTCTTCGAACGTGCAGACCGGCGCGGTCCGCGATCTCGCGAGCCATCCCCTGCGCCTCTACCACCACCTCGGGTTGCGCGTGACGATCAACACCGACAACCGGCTCGTCACCGACACCACCGTGAGCCGCGAGCTCTGGCTCACGCACACGCAGATGCGGATGAGCGTCGACGACATCCGCAAGATGGTGGTCAACGGCTTCAAGTCGTCGTTCCTGCCCTTCCACGAGAAGCAGCAGATGCTCCGCCACGTGGTGAAGGAGCTCGACCTGATCGACCCGAAGGACTTCCACGAGGAGCCGACGGGCACGCACTCGGCGCACGCGCCGAGCTGAGCCGCGCGGGGCTGCGCCGCAGCCCGCGCGCGAGAGTCGGATGACGCTCGTCGACGCCCACTGTCACCTCGACTTCGAGGCCTTCGACGCCGACCGCGACGAGGTGCTCGAACGCGCGGCGGCGGTGGGCGTTCGTGCGATCGTGATCCCGGGCGTGCACCCCACGCAGTGGGCGCGCGCCGCAGCGCTCGTGCGACGCAAACATCCACGGGTGCGGCTCGCGATGGCGGTCGGCTGGCATCCGGAGCACCTCGAAGCGCTCGCGCACGACGGTGCCCGCGGCGACGGGCACGACGGTGCCCGCGGCGACGGGAGAGCGGCGTTCGATCGCGAGGCGCTCGTGACGCAGATCGTCCGCGCGGCGAGCGAGCACGGCGCGGTCGCGATCGGCGAGTGTGGGCTCGACCGACGCGTCGAGGCACGGGTGAGCCCGGAGCGACAGCGCGAGGTACTCGATGCCCACGTCGAAGCGGCGAAGCGCACCGGGCTCCCCCTCGTGCTGCACGTGGTGCGTCGCGACGGCGCGCTCCTCGACGCGCTCCGACCGTACGCGCCGCTCCGCGGCATGGTCCACGCGTTCACCGGAGGTCCCGAGCTCGCACGCGAGTACGTCGCGCTCGGTCTCCACGTCTCGTTCGGCGGCGGTCTCACGCGACCGAACGCGCGGCGAGCGCGTGACGCGGCGGCGGTCGTGCCCGCCGAGCGCGTGCTGATCGAGACCGACGCGCCCGATCAGCCCCCGCACGGCGCGCCCCGCCCACGCAACGAGCCCTCGTTTCTCCCGCTCGTGCGCGACGCGCTCGCGCGACCGGAGATCGACGTCGCAGGCAATGCCGCCGCACTCTTCGGGATCTGATTCGAGTGTTTTGTGGAGAGATCGGGGGGGCGAGATCGAACTTCGAGATTTGAGAGATGGGTTGGATCTCGAAGTTGGATCTCGAAGTTGGATCTCGAAGTTGGATCTCGAAGTTGGATCTCGAAGGAGCCCGCGCGCCCACGTCAGCGCAGGCCGCCCGGGACGCCGGCCCGAACGCCACGCGAGCGCACGTCGGGTTTGTGCTCCATGACGCGCGTCGTCTCGGTGCTCGGGGCCGGCGGAGGAAGCTCGCGCTCCGGCGTCTGCGGCGCGAGCCCGACGAACGCGGCTTCGACGCGCGCGAGGCGAGGCCCCCGCGTTTCGTCGCGATAGGCCTCCGCGAGCGTGCGAATCCAGCGATCGTGCTCGGGGGAGGGGCCGCAGCGCGCGCGACGCACCCGACCGGAGTCCAACAAGCGCAGGAGATCGAGGGGCTCGGGAAGCGTCTCGTCCGTCGCGCAGCGTCTCGGCGCGTCGGGCGTTCGCAGGCGCGCCGCGACCACCAGATCTTGTGCGTCGAGGTAGCTCAGCGCCTCCGACTCTCGCGCCACGTGCAGCCAGGCCGCGTGGGGAAGCTCGCGATCGTCCAGCCACCGGCGCCACTCGTCCTCGGGCTCGGTCACGGCGTCGAGCATCGCGCGGCTGCCCATCCACACCGCGGTCTGCGCGAGCAGAGGAGCGCGTAGCTCCCGGATCCGAACTTCGCAGCGTCCGTCGCGCGCGCATTCGCGTTTGAGCGCCACGGATTGCACACGCGCGATCTCGAGGCGCGAGAGCGCGTCGAGCCTTCGACGTGCCGCGCGGAGCTCGGCGATCCACGGCTCGTCCTCTTCGCGCACGAGCATCTGGAACGCGGTCGCGCGCTCGAGGAGCAGGTGCTCCACGCGAGGATCGAGGGGACCGTTCGCGGTGCGACGCGCGACCTCCGAGAGCAACGGGCCGAAGCGGAGCAGGTCGCGCCGCTGCTGCTCGGAGAACCCGGCTTGGTGCGCGAGCAGCGCGTCCACGCCGTCGAACGCCTTCTCGCAGGCGGGCTGCGCACGCTCCGTCCCGCACCGCGCGAGCGCCAACGCCGCGAGCCGAAATGCCGCCGGCGCGCCGAGGGTGGTTCCCGACCACGGGAGCTGGAGGCCATGGCCGCGGTACGAGGCTGGCACCTCGAATGGATGCGTGAGGGTCGGTGCGAGCGCCTCTGGCTCGCCGCGAGCGAAACGCGCGAAGTCGGGGTCGACGAGCGTCGCGCGGCGCACCGAGTCGGGCAGGCGTTCGTCGAGCGCGTGGCGCGTGTCGATCGGAGGTTCGCCGGGCGGGCTTCCTTCGGCGTGCGCTTCCTCCGTCAGGCGCAGGCGCAGCGCGAGGGGGACGAGCGCGTGCGGCACCCTCGCCTCGGCGTCGAGCACCCGCAGCCACGCGCGGGCCTCCTCCGGACCGAGCGTCCGCCAGTGGACGGCGACGGCATCGGCCAGCCAATCCGGGCGTCGGCAGAGCTCTCCGAGCCGTCGAATCGCCGCGAGCGTGGCGCCCACGGGCGGCTCGTCGGGACACGCCGGGAGCCCGCGGGCCTCGCGCAGCACGAGGTACTTCACGACCTCGCGTGCGGCGTCGGGATCGCCGCTGCGGAGCCGCGCCTCGACACGTTCGGAGGCGCTCACGATCGCGTCGTCACGGAAGAGCGGGCTCGCGAAGCCGAGGTCGGGCTGACCGATCGACGGGCCGACCCCGGGCAGTGAGAGCCCGAGCGCGAGGCCGCCGACCATGCTCAGCGCCCACGCGTGTGAGCGCCCGCGTCGCGCGATCTCGATCGAATCCTCCTCCTCTCGCGGGACGAGCTGGAGGGTGCGCGTCGTCTCGCGGTAGCCGCTCGAGGCCTCGCTCGACGGCGGGGCGGGCACGACGCTCGCGCGGACGCGGACTCGTCTCCCCGGGGCGATCGGACTCGGGTGCGGTGCGTCGTCGTCGTTCCGTGGAACCCAGGCGAGCGGGCGGAGCCGACCGACCAGCGGAAGCGAGCTCCCGTCGGCGAGTCGCAGCTCGCAGCGGCTAGCGGTGGAGCCGTCCACGCCGATCGCGTGCCCACCCGGCAAACGACGCGTGGCTTGGATCCGACCGTCGAGCACCACGTCGCCGGAGCTTCGCTCGATCGGTCGCCAGCTCGGCGCCGGGCGCGCGCGATCGGTTCGGAGCCACGTCACGAAACCGATCAGCGCCGCGAGGACCCAAGGAAAGGCCAAGCCGTAGTGGAACAGCAGCTCGGACACGCGGGAAGAGTACCGCTTCGTAGTGCTCGATTCCGCTCGGACGCTCGGGTTCGAAGACGCGTAACCGGAATCGAGTCTGCTTCCTCGAGGTCTGTCGCCCGACCCTCCCCCAGGA
>ERZ761607.1257-NODE-1257-length-33039-cov-19.612024_pt1 | contig 33039 bp, 23 predicted proteins | sample MGYA00511164_ERZ761607 | MGnify/ENA primary metagenome ERZ761607 (study PRJEB28899, sample SAMN02445080) | bioreactor sludge metagenome | biome: EBPR sludge | place: Australia: Brisbane, Thorneside Wastewater Treatment Plant | collected 2011-06-22 ... | reverse complement strand
GAAATGTAATTCATTGTAATTCAGCGCTATAATATTTTTAAGCACAAAAACGAAGTATAAAACATTCTTCGTTTTCGAAGAATATGGCTTCGGTATTAAACAGAAAATAAGACGTACCGGCTTTTGTAGTGGGATTTGATATCTGAATTGCACCGAACCGGGCTGCAACAATTATTGTACTCAATTTTTCCTTTATTCCCAAAAAAGCTTAACTTTCCAAAAAAAATATTTATGAAAGCATTGTTGATCAATAAATACGGCGGACCGGAAGTTTTGACACTCGGGGAAATTCCGGCACCTGTTGCAGAAAGTGGAAAAATTCTGGTTCAGATCAAATTTGCAGGGATCAATCCGGTGGATTTCAAAATCAGAAAAGGTATGGTGTTTTTCCTTTCCGGATTTAAATTCCCAAAAATCCTTGGAGGTGATATAGCTGGAATAGTTGAAAATCAACCTGAAGGAAGTCCATATAAGAGTGGTGACCGCGTTTTTGCCATGCTGAATTTCAAAGGAGGCGGCTATGCGGGATATGCTGCCATTCCATCCGAATGGCTTTGTAAAATCCCGGAAAATGTCGGTTTCAGAGATGCTGCTGCATTGCCCCTGGCCGGATTGACAGCACTTCAATCTTTAAAAGAGCTGGGAAAGATAAGAACGGGCGTTAAAGTGTTGATCAATGGTGCATCTGGCGGTGTTGGACATTTGGCTGTCCAGATCGCTAAATGGTATGGAGCTGAAGTTACGGCTGTTTGTTCAGGAAAAAACAAGGATTGGGTGCTTTCTTTGGGCGCAGATAATGTGGTGGATTATACAGAAAAGGATCCTATGGAACTGACCGAACAATTTGATATCGTATTTGATGCTGTGGCAAAATTGCCGGTATTAAAAGCTGGAAAGTTATTGAAAGAACAAGGTGTTTATATCTCCACTATGCCGTTACCCCTTATTTTTATCCGGCAGCTTTTGAATGTATTTTCAGGTAAAAAGTTCTATGCTATTATGGCCAAACCTTCAGGAAAGGATCTGGAACTCTTGTCAAATATGATGGCTGGAAATGCGCTAATGCCTTTTGTCGAAAGGGTGTATGCACTTTCTCAAGGGAAAGAGGCTCATCAATACATAGAATCTGAAAGAGTAAGGGGAAAACTGGTTTTTGATTTAAATTTATAAATCTTGAGTCTGCTCCGAAAAGTCTAATTTGTTGATTCTCAATTGTTTTTTGCCCCAACCTACTGACGCTGAAGGTCAGCACAAGACTAAAGGGAAACAATTGAGAATCAACAAATTAAAAGTCCCCTTTTAGGGGGATTTAGGGGGCAAAGACTTTTCGGAACAGACTCAATCTTATAATCGATTGAAGAGCAAGCTGTTAAACAGCTTGCTCTTCATGATGTTCAGGATCCAATAATGGCTTATCTTCAGCAAAAGGACGCTTTCCGATCAGTTTTTCCAGATCAGATTTGAGGATCACCTCTTTTTCCAATAAAGTTTTGGCAACAATATCCAGTTCTTTTCTTTTCTCCTTCAGGAGTTCCTGAGCCCGATGATATTGTTCTTCAACAAGCTTGCGGACTTCTGCATCAATCATGGAGGATGTATGTTCAGAATAGGGTTTATTGAATGACTCTTTCGACATTCCGTAGAAGGAAACATTTCCTACCTCATCATTCATTCCATAGATCATTACCATTCCGTAAGCAAGTTGTGTTACCTGATCAAGATCATTCTGGGCTCCTGTAGAGATTTTGTCAAACACTATTTTTTCAGCTGCCCGACCTCCAAAGGTCATACACATCCTGTCCAGAAGTTGCTCGTTTCTAATGATATATTCCTCTTTCGGAAGATACTGAGCATAGCCCAAAGTTCCGATTCCTCTCGGTACGATGGTCACTTTCAACAGCGGGGATGCATGTTCCAGGAACCATCCGCAGATGGCATGACCTGCTTCATGATATGCAATGATCTCTTTTTCTCTGGGAGAGATCAGTTTATGTTTCTTTTCAAGTCCGCCGATGATCCTGTCCAGGGCATAATTGAAATCATCCAGTTCAACAAAACTCTTGTTGCGTCTCGCAGCAACCAGGGCTGCTTCATTACAGACATTGGCGATGTCAGCGCCTGCAAAACCGGGAGTCATCTCTGCCAGATACTTGGAAGTGACTTCTTCACTCGTTTTTATAGGCGTGAGATGAACATCAAAAATGGCTTCTCTGCCCTTCATATCCGGCAGGTCTATGCCTATCTGGCGGTCAAACCTTCCCGGACGCAAGAGGGCATTGTCCAGAATGTCCGGACGGTTGGTCGCAGCCATGAGGATCACGCCTTTATCTGTGCTGAACCCGTCCATTTCAACCAACAATTGATTGAGGGTGTTTTCCCTTTCGTCATTGCCGCCTTGCATCGGACCTTTACCTCTTGATCGCCCGATCGCATCGATCTCATCGATAAATACAATGCATGGTGCTTTTTCACGGGCTTGCTTGAACAGATCCCGAACCCTGGAAGCTCCGACACCTACAAACATTTCCACAAAATCCGAACCTGAAATCGAGAAAAACGGTACTTCCGCTTCTCCTGCAACAGCTTTTGCCAGCAAAGTTTTTCCTGTTCCCGGAGGGCCAACCAACAATACACCCTTTGGTATCTTGCCGCCTAATGCAGTATATTTTTTTGGTTTTTTAAGAAAATCCACAACTTCCATGACCTCTTCTTTAGCTTCTTCCAGGCCTGCAACATCCTTGAATGTCACATTAACATCCGCTTTTTTATCAAAAAGCGTTGCTTTGGATTTACCAATACTGAAGATCTGTCCACCGGGACCACCTGCACCGCCTGCCATGCGTCGCATAAAAAACATCCACAGACCAACGATGATCAGGATCGGGAGTAACCAGTTGAAGATAGGGCCAGCCCAATTTTGTTTGGTTTTATAAACCGGATCGATCAGTTTCTTGTCTTTATTGATTTCCTTGATCAGTTCATCAAAAGTCCGTACATCACCCAGTTCAAAAGTGAAATGAGGTCCTTTGGGATCAATTTTGGATTGATCTTTTTTCTTGTCTTTGGAGTATTTGGCCAGTTTATCCTTGTGTAAATAGACATTCACATAGGATTTATTGATCACTTCAACCTTTTCAACAGCTTCATCCCTGGCCATTGCTTCAAACTGGTTCATGGATATTTCCTTGCTGTCATTGTTCGTATACACAAAAAAGTTCAGCAAAATAAAGCCTACAATGATGACACCATATATCCAAAGTGAACGATTGTTCATTTTTGGTGGTTCCCTGTCTTTTCCCGGGCCTGGTTGTTGGTTATTTTTATTATTGTCTTCTGTCATGAATTGCGTTATTAATGGTAATTATATCAGATATTTTCGATGGAGGTGACCACGGCATCATTCCATAATCCTTCAAGGTTATAAAAACTCCTGGCTTCAGGGTGAAAAACATGTACTACCGTATTGAAATAATCGACCAAAACCCAGTTTGACTTGCTCTTTCCTTCAATATTCATCGGTCTGGTATTCAACTCTTCATGGATCCTTTTATAAATATTGCCTGCGATGGCGCTGACCTGAACAGATGATTCTCCTTCGCAAACAATGAAAAATTCAGCCGGTGCTCCCGAAATGCTTCTTAGATCCAGTTGAGTAATATTTTTTCCTTTTATGTCCTGAATACTGTCAATGATGATTTCATTCAGCCTTTGTAGATCCGGCTCAATGATAGTTTTATTAGTCTTTGCACTCAAAATATTATTTTTTTAAACTATATTTACGCAAAAGTACATTTATTATTATAATCACACATTTTCAACTGCATGCAGATCATTGGAAGCCATCGTATTTATCTGGAAAGCATCAATTCTACCAGTACTTTTGCTCAGGAACTATTATCAAAAAGCAATCCAAATGAAGGAACTGTCATTTCGGCAGGCTATCAAACCTCAGGGAAGGGGCAAGGTAGTAATAAATGGCAGAGCGAAGCAGATAAAAACATACTTTTGTCATTTATTCTGTATCCAAAGTTTCTGAAAGCTTCCAAACAGTTCTACCTCAGTATTTTTGTTGCCAATGCGATCGTGAATTGGCTGGATAAAATAATCCCGGAACAACCGGTAAGGATTAAATGGCCCAACGATATATACGTCGGTCACCAAAAACTCGGCGGTATATTGATACAAAATACACTGAAGGCAGATGCTATTGAACACGCTGTGATCGGTATCGGATTGAATGTCATGCAGCAGCAGTTTGGTGAATTGAGCAATGCGGTTTCGCTTTCCATGCTGACTCCGTTAGATCAGACTTTGGCTAAATTGACCGATGATCTGATCCTTCAATTGGATCATTATTACCGGATGCTTGCCAATGGTAATTTCGCATGGCAAAAATCTGCCTTTGAACAACGAATGCTGCACCTGGGAGAAAAAGCTTCAGTATCAACCAGTGAAGGTATGGTGGAAGGCATTGTTCTTGGGATCGGTGAAGACGGGAAAATTGTCATGAATGTGGATGGTGTGGTCAGGAAACTGGGGCATTGAGGGGAATAGTGAACTGTGAACAGTGAATAGTATGTAACAGCCGGAAAAATGATACGAATTTTTATAATCCGGGGTTATTCTATTGCTCATCACAGTTTACAGTTCACGGTTCACTATTTCCTTTTTTGCTCAAAAAATGATTGAAGCAAAACCCTGCTTTCCGGCTCCATTAAACCATACTCCACTTTTGTTTTGGGATGCAAAACTCCTTTACCCAATCGCATAAAACCGTTTTTATCGTCTGCTGCCGCAAAAACTACCCTGCTGATCTTTGACCAGAACAAGGCTGATGCGCACATCAGACAAGGCTCAAGGGTAATATAAATTGTACAGTCTGTCAGATATTTACTTCCCAAAAAATTGGCAGCTGAGGTGATGGCCAACATTTCTGCATGTGCAGTCGGATCCTTGAGCAACTCCACCTGATTATAAGCTTTGGCGATGATCTGATCCTGCACAACAACCACTGCTCCAACGGGCACTTCATCGTTGTCAAATGCTTTTTTGGCTTCTTTCAAAGCTTCATTCATGAAATATCTGTCCGTGAATACCTCCATTTCCTGTTGATTAAACCTCAAATCAATTTGTCCCCAAATGTATCACAATAAAGCAAACGTCAAAATCCGATTTTATAAAAAAAATAATGATTATTGAGATTTAAAGTTTTTGCGTCTGTTGATTTCTGATTTTTTAGTGTTTCAATAAATCAAATTGATATTTTTTTGGCAAATTTTTTAGTGTTAATTCAAACTTAACCAAAGAAAATTTTTATAACTTACCTGACTTAGTATATTTGCAGATGGAAAATACAAATACTACTCAGACTTCCCTTATTCAGGAAAAACTCACATTCGATGATGTTCTATTGGTGCCTGCTTATTCAGAGGTATTGCCTTATGAGGTAGACACTTCTTCCTTGTTCTCCAGAAATGTCCGGTTGAATATACCGATGGCCTCCGCTGCCATGGATACCGTCACAGAATATCAACTGGCAATCGCCCTGGCCAGAGAAGGCGGAATAGGCATTATTCATAAAAATATGCCTCTTGAAACCCAGGCAGAGCACGTGAGAAAAGTAAAAAGATCAGAAAGTGGCATGATCATCGATCCCATTACCATGACTAAAGAAAGGAGTGTTCTGGAAGCCCTGACCCAAATGAAAAATTATAAGATCGGGGGAATTCCGGTGGTGGATGAAGATGAAAGGCTGGTCGGCATACTGACCAACAGAGATCTTCGGTTTCAGGAAGACCTGAGTCAGCCCATCAGCAATCTGATGACGAGGGAAAACCTTATCACAGCGCCGGTTGGCACCAACCTTGAGACCGCAAAATACATACTCCAGAAGTATCGTATCGAAAAATTGCCGGTAGTGGATGAAAACAACAAGCTGGTTGGCCTCATCACCTATAAAGATATCCTGAAATTGAAAGATTATCCATACTCTGTCAAAGATTCCTACGGAAGATTGCTCGTAGGTGCTGCGGTTGGTGTTTCCAAAGACACCTATGAAAGAGTCGACGCATTGGTTCAGGTAGGCGTTGATGTGATCATAGTGGACACAGCCCATGGTCACTCTAAGGGTGTACTGGATATGATCAGGTATATTAAGCAAAAGTATCCCCAAATAGATGTTGTAGGTGGAAATATCGCGACAGGGGAAGGCGCCAAAGCTCTGGTTGAAGCAGGTGCAGATGGTGTAAAAGTTGGCGTAGGTCCCGGAAGTATCTGTACCACAAGGATAGTAGCCGGAGTAGGTGTGCCTCAGTTATCAGCCATTATGGATGCAGCCAGAGCGATAGAAGGTACCGGAGTTCCGGTGATCGCTGACGGAGGTATCCGTTTTACAGGAGATCTGGCTAAAGCGATCGTGGCAGGCGCCAGTTCAGTAATGGCAGGATCCTTATTCGCCGGTGTGGATGAAGCTCCGGGGGAAACCATCATTTTCCAGGGCAGAAAGTTTAAGGTTTACCGAGGAATGGGTTCAATGGGAGCGATGGCCAGAGGTTCGAAAGACCGATATTTTCAGGAAGCAGAAGAAGATAACAATAAACTGGTTCCTGAAGGAATCGAAGGGAAAGTACCCTATAAGGGTCATCTATCGGAAGTGATGGTACAATATATCGGAGGGCTGAAAGCCGGTATGGGATACACAGGCTCAAAAAATATTGAAGCGCTCAAAAAGGCAAAATTTGTGAGGATCACCTCCGCTGGTGTAACCGAAAGTCACCCGCATGATGTGGCGATCACAAAAGAATCCCCCAATTATTCGACCAAATTTTAATTGGTTTTCCGGATAATTGTACGGGTTTAGGCCGGATCAATGGATGGGCTGATCTCTTTTAGGATGTTTTTGATTATATGATAAACTGCGGGACAAATGCCTGCATTTGCCAGGTGTAGTTTCTTTTTATGCCTGAAACCCGGAGCATCCGTGTGTGGATATTCCCGGCAAGCGGCGGGTCGTACTTCATAAATCTGACACAGGTTGTTTTCACCCAAAAACACGCAAGGTACTTTTTTGAAAGACATTTCGCCGTCAACATCTGTGAGTGTGAATTTCATTCTGAACTGATTCGGGCTGATCTTTAAAAATGAACCGATCTTTTTGATATCAGCCGGCAGGATGATGGGCGGCGTGGTTTTACAGCAGTTGGCACAGGACATACAATCAATGACTTCAAATATATTTTGATGAGCTTTTCCTGCCATTTGATCCATCGAAGCTGAGTGCAGACCTTTTTCTTCAAAAATACTTTCTGCCAGCTTTTTTGCATTGGACCTGTTTTTTTCCCATTCGTCGAACAGCCCCTGATGTAAAAGATTTTGTGGTTTTTGAATTTCCATAACAAGAAAAGAAAAGAATAATATTTGGTTTTAAAAATAGCATAATCAGTTCTAAATTAAAACTTTTATATTCAAAAACTAAAAATTCTGTTATTTTGCATGGATAATTTTTGAAAAGCAAATGGAAAAGCAATTTTTATCCCGATCCATATCCGATCTGAAGCAGGTGGCAGAATTGATAGTCCGACTGATGAATGAGCGTACCATTTTTTTGCTGGAAGGCAATCTGGGAGCCGGAAAAACAACATTGGTCCAAACAGTATGCGAATTATTACACTCAACGGATGTGGTCGTCAGCCCGACTTTTTCTTTGATCAATCCTTATCAGACTGACAAAGGTACCATTTATCACATGGACATGTACCGTATTAAATCCGTGGAAGAGGCCATTGATTTTGGCATAGAAGAATACCTTTGGGAAGATCATTTCTGTTTTATAGAATGGCCACAGATCATTGAAGAACTGTTGCCCGAAAAATTTGTCAGGATCAGGATCTCCCAGCAAGCCGATGAAACACGTTTGATACAAATACATGTTAAATAAAAAAAACAGGAAATGCAACAAGAGTTCAATTTTCCCCCACATTTGAGCGATCCCGGGTTTTTCACCCAGGAAAGTCCGCTTCAGATAAAAAAACGTAATGAGCAACTTGTCATCGGTGTTCCAAAAGAAAATACGCTTCAGGAGAACAGGATCGCTTTGGTTCCCAATTCTGTCAAACATTTGACAATGAAAGGACTACGTGTAAGAATTGCTTCCGGTGCGGGAGAAAAATCGAATTACAGTGATCTTTCGTATTCCGAGGCTGGTGCCGAGATCGTACCGGACAATGAAACCATATTCAAATCAGATCTGATCCTGAAAACAGCACCGCCGACAGTGGAAGAAATTGAGCATTTTACGAGGGATCAAATGTTGATCTCACCTTTACAGATTCCTTTGATCACCAAATCCTATATGGATAAGTTGCTCGAAAAACGGACGATCGCTGTGGCCATGGAGTATTTCCAGTCTGATGACAATTCGTTTCCCGTAGTCCGAACCATGAGTGAGATCGCGGGAGTAGTGGCCATTTTGACAGCCGCGGAATATTTGTCCAATTCTTCTGTAAGTCGTAAGGTATTGTTGGGCAGTATCTCCGGTGTGCCGCCGGCCAAGGTGGTCATCCTGGGTGCCGGTATGGTTGCCGAATATGCCTGTAGGACAGCGCTTTCATTGGGTGCATCGGTCCGTATTTTTGACGACGACCTCCATAAGATCATTCGCCTGCAGAACAGGGTGGGGCAAAATCTGCACACCAGCACCATCAATCCGGTTTACCTGCAATACCAGTTGAAAGGCGCAGATGTCCTGATTGGTGCGGTACATTCGAGTTCAGGTCGTTCTCCCATTCTGGTATCAGAAGATATGGTGGCCATGATGAAACCGGGTAGTGTGATCGTGGATGTCAGTATAGACCAGGGCGGTTGTATCGAAACCTCCAGGATGACTTCACATGACAATCCGGTGTATACAAAACACGGTGTGATCCATTATTGTGTGCCGAATATTCCCTCAAAGGTTGCCCGGACAGCATCTGCTGCCATCAGCAACATCATCGCTCCCTTGCTGGTTAAAGCCGGACTGATGGATTCCTATGAATCGTTATTATATCAGAACCGGGGTGTCCGCAACGGCGTGTATGCCTACAAAGGAAAAGCTACCAACCGCTATCTGGCAGAATATTTTGGTTTGAAGTACGCTGAACTCGATTTGCTGCTTTCCTCCGGGTTTTAGATGATCTGGTTATCTGATTTTCAGATGCTATAATGATTTGAATTGCAGGGTTTAAAGCAAGTTTTACGGGATGTGCGAGTATATGATTTCTCACTGTGGTCGAACCTGTCCCGACCTGTACCGTATGAAGAATCAACGTTGGTTCGTGATTGATGAGCGTCGGGGATGACGATAATGTATTTTAGGTAAAGTGGGAGGAGACCGGCGGCACGCCGCCAGTCTCCTCCCACTTTTACAATCAGTTAGTCATTCTGAGCAGAGCGAAGAATCTTTTGATGATCCAATAATCTAATGCTATAATGATCTGATGATCCAATGATCTGATTATAAATAAATTATAGCATTTGAACATTGGATTCCTGACGATGAATGTCAGGATTTTCAACATTTGAACATTAATAAAGTTCATCGTACTTTTTTGCAGTGCCCCGTGCGAGGTCAACAGGATACTTATCAGCGTTTTTGAGGATTTTTTCCTGAATGATCTGTTGCACGTCCAGTTGGTATTTTTCCGCTAAAAGGAAGGCAAAGGAAAAGACATCTGCCAGCTCATCTTTCAATTTGTCCGTATCGGCATCTTCTGCATTTTTCCAGAGGAACAACTCCAGGAGTTCAGCAGCTTCAATGCTGAGCGCCAACGCCAGATCCTTGGGATTGTGGAACTGCGCCCAGTCCCTTTCGTCCCTGAAAAGGACCAATTGTGCTGTAATGGATTGAATGTCAGACATGTTGAACGTTTTATATGTGAAATTTTTTATATCTTCCTTAATGCAAAAAACACAGGGTTTTGACATGATTTTTGCTTTTTATGCAAAAATCCCGCCAAAACCGGATTTAATCATGATCATCATCCCCGGGTAAAAACCCGGGGCTATAATTATTTAACTCCTACGGAGTTTTTGAAAAATTGATGTCGAGTTGTCAGTAATGAATTATCAGAATTTTCTGATCCTAACCTCAACTTCAGGTGTATCAGCCAGCAGTTTGACCAATTCAGCTGTGTTGGTCTGTCCAAAATGATACGGATACAATATCCCGGGTTTGAAGGATCTGGCCGCCAGGGCTACCATCTCAGGCGTCATGGTGTAAGGAAGGTTCATTGGTAGAAAAGCTACATCAATGTTTTGTAATTCAGCCATTTCCGGAATATTTTCCGTGTCAGCACCAACATAGACATTCAAATCAGCAAACCGGATCACATAGCCATTGCCTGCACCCTTCGGATGAAAAGGCTGTCCGTTGTCTCTTTTGTGGACAATATTATAAGCCGGAACTGCTTCGATAGGCAATTCAAGCAGCTCTGTTTTTTCTCCGTTACGTATCACCTTACCTTTTTGCAAAATGCCAAAACAAATTTCGGTCAGCAGTATCTCTGTATTTTCTTTCATCACTGCGTTCATGGCTATTGTGTCCAGGTGATCACGATGTTCGTGTGTGATCATTATCAGATCCGCTTTGGGCAATCGGGCATAGTCTGCTACTTTACTATAAGGGTCCACATGAATGATCTTTTCCTGAAAACTGAAATACAACGAACCATGACCTACAAAATGTATCTCAAGAGGTCCTTCAGCAGTTTCAAAAACATCTTTTTCAGGAATTTGAGCGTTTAACATAATAAAACTGAAGATAAAAACAGATAAGAAAAAAAATTTTAACATTGCCGGATGGTTTATATAGATTTTGTGATATTTTGTTTAGATCAAGAATCTTTTAGCCTTTTAGTCTTGAAAATATGAATACTTGTAAATGACTGAAATTTAATTTAAAACATATGAGTTATTCGCTTTTATTTGTGCATTTGTGGCTATTTATATTTTTCACAGCTGGATCAAATTCAAAAATGTTTAATTCATAATGAACTTTAAAGCGTCAGGCAACCTTTTATTCCAGGATGTTTCAGTATGAGTTTCACCTGCGGCATAGATGGTTTGCCAATTGCTTTCATTGAACCCGTGTTTCATCATCAGATGGTCGATTTTTTGTTGGGTTTCTGTATAAAGACTATCCAATCCCTGATCACCCAGGTCAAAAAATATCTTATGACGATCCAGCCTGGATAGATGTAATGCTGCATAATTCAGGAATGCATCCGGAACCGGGTTGTTTTCCATACCAAAAATGCCCGGCCAATGAGTAGACATGCAGACAGCCCTCCCGAAAACTTCAGGATATTGAGTGATGGCATAAAACGAAATGAGTCCGCCCATACTGCTTCCCATAATGATGGTGTTGGCAGGGTCTTTCAAAGTTGCATAATGCGTGTCTATCCAGGGTTTCAGCTCCTGCACGATGAATCTAAGGTAATGGTCTGAATTGGGTGAAAAATCGCCCTCAACGCGGAAACTTTCCTGCAATTTTTGTTGTATGAAAGCCTTTTCGGTTTTTGAAAGCGATTCAAATGGTTTTTGTGGGAAATAGTCCCTGAAACGGTTCGCCCCGTCATTCCATATTCCGACAATGATCAGATCTTTAATTTTGCCTGTGCGCATCATTTCTCCTGCTACATCATCAATGTCCCAGGCCTGACCATTCCAGCTTTTTGTTTTGTCGTAAAGCATTTGTCCGTCATGGGCATAGATAACGGCATATTTTTTGGATGGATCATAAGCTTCAGGTAACCAGATCTCTATATTCCTGGGATTTACAAACATAGATGGAAAGTTTTCAATGAAATCGATACGTCCATCCACAGGAATCTGATGTTGATTGCATCCTGTCAGAAAATGTCCTGTAGCTAAGTCATCCGGTAAAAACATGCTAAATTTATTTTGAATGTCAGTTTTAACATACTTTAATGGATAATTGTTTTTATTGATCATTGGCTTTTCCGGTATCAAAAAGGAAGGATTTTTACCATAGACTAAGCTGTAAAATTGCATTTTATCATATGATGCAGGATCATTTTCCGAATATTTCCAGGCCGACAGTATCAGGAATACCAACCCCATACAAACTGTGATCAAAAGCGTATTTTTGACATAGGTAAATTTTACGGCCATCTTGAACATATTTTTCCACTAATGTACAGCAATTATACCGACTAAATATCAATCACCTGATCATTTTTATATCTGTATCATGGTCTTAAAAATAGTATTAATGTATTTTTTGGAAGAAATTAGAAGAAATTTGATTTTGAATTAAAGCCGAACTGAAAATTTTCCCCGTATGAGCTTGCCCGTATGAGCTTGCCCGTATGAGCCTGCCCGTACGGTGGGGGTTCTTAAATCAAATTCCTCATTGGTTCTGGCTCCTCCTGGTTGTGGTTAATTGATTCAATAGCTTATGAATGAACCACCGGATTGGAAAAGTGAAGTTCAATGAAGCATTTCCTTTATGATATAGGCTCATGATATATGTCGAATGCAAAACTTGCGACAGTTCTGATGGATTTAATTTGTTGATTTTCAATCGTTATTTCCTACAACCTACTGACTAACAGAAGCTGATGAGCATGCTCAGGCACCGCAAAAGGTCAGCACAGGACTATAGATATATGAAAGAAAACGAACATATTAAAATGCATATTCAGCATGTTTTATGAAGTAAGGATTTTTAGGGTCCCGCTCAGGAATTTATTGATAAAATATTATTTTGGTGGTTAGTATTTTATCTTTTTAATTGAATCATTTTCACCTGAAAGTAGTTGCGGAAAAGCCTTGATCAAACAAGGAGGGAATTATTTTGTTTTAGGTATGGTAACAGGAAGGGATTGTGCTGTAAAATTTTGCTTAACAATTCGCAATTAAATCGTTTGGATAGCTAAAAAAATGCTGTACTTAATTATTTTTGAGCCTCCGAACGGAAAAGGAAAATAGTTGTTATACCTGTTCCTTTGGAGCATTGAAATAAATTTATTGGTTCAGTTATGCTGTTTTTAGCCATTAGGTTAAAACGGGTTTAATAAGACAAGCTGATCATCAGATGTGGTGATCATTTCACAAAAATTGTTTAGGTATATAATGCGAATCAAGGGTTGAAAAAAGCTCCGAAAATCCTTTATTTGGCCTCAATCCTAAAGGAAGATAAAGGATTTTCTCGCTTTCATCCTTTAGGATCGAGGCAAAAAAGTGAGAAAATCCTGCTTATCTGCAGAGTTAACTTTAACCCTTGATTCGCATATATAACTAACATTCAGGAGTATATTTTTAGTACTCTAATTACAATCAGGTCTTTTTTCCATAACTGACGATCATTTAATATTAGTATTATGAAGCAAATTTTAAACAAATCAGTTTTTTCCATGACCATGGCAGGAGTTTATTTCCTGCTGATCGGCTTTGCCATCGCAGCTGCAACTTTTATTGAAAATGATTTTGGAACGGCATCTGCCCAGAAAGTGGTGTATAAATCCTGGTGGTTTGAGCTTATCATTCTGTTGTTTTGTTTGACACTGATATGGAACATTTTCAGGTTTAAGTTGTATCGCTGGAGTAAGATTCCGGTATTTCTGTTCCACTTTTCCGGTATTTTGATCATAGTGGGTGCAGGGATCACCAGGTATATCAGCTATGAAGGTTTAATGCCGATCAGGGAAGGCAGTTCGAGTAATGTGATATACAGTGATCAAACCTATCTCAGTGTGGTAATGGAAGATGAGTCATCCATGTATACTGAAGATTTTAAGGTTTTATTCGGTAGTCTGGGAAAAAACAGATTCAACAAGACACTTGATTTTAAGGATAGAAAGGTAAATATAGAATTACTCGAGTTTTATCCCAATGCCGTTTACGAACTTGAAAAAGCAGATTCAGGTCCGGCATATTTTACACTGAACTATGGCGGGATGAGAGGTATGGAGAAAGCTTATCTGGCAGAAGCCAAAATATTGAATATTGGAGGTTTAAATTTTGGTTTCAATACATTGGGTGAAATTGATGTTGATTTAAGATACGTGGGAGATAGCATTCTGTTGCAGTCCCGTTTGCCGTTCAAGACTTTGTCTATGGATACCCAGGAAACGGATTCTTTGCCTGCAGAAGTATGGTTCCCGGTGGAAACCAGGAAATTATATACGTTTAAGGATGAAACAGCCATCGTTTTTGGAGAATTTTTACCCAAAGGGAAATTGGTTCCTGTCTCACAAAGCCGCAAAACCGAATCATCAGGTATGAATGCGGTTAAACTCAAAGTAACTGCAGGAGATGACAGCCATGAAGTGGTTTTGATGGGGAATAAAGGAATGATTGGTGAAGACAAAGATCTGAGATTGGGAGACTATTCCATTAGTCTTTCATACGGATCCCGATTGATCCAGCTACCTTTTGAAATAAAGCTCAAAGATTTTCAGTTGGAGCGATATCCCGGATCCAACAGTGCATCTTCCTATGCATCCGAAGTTATGCTGATCGATGAGGAAAAAGACATCTATATGGATTACCGGATTTATATGAATCATGTCTTGAATCACCGTGGTTTCAGGTTTTTTCAGTCATCTTATGACCAGGACGAATTGGGTACCATTCTTTCGGTTAATCACGATTATTGGGGAACATTTTTGACGTATGTAGGATATTTTATACTTGCTTTGGGTATGTTGCTGACAGTTTTTGCGAAGAGAACCCGATTGAGAAAATTATCTCAGAAAATTTCGGAATACCGCAAACAAAGGATTGGATTGGCAGTTTTTATTTTGTTGTCTTTATTTTCGCAGGGAGTTTTCGGCCAGAAAACCATGACATCAGATAAAGTCATTCCCGAAGCACATGCAGAAAAATTTGGCAGAATACTTGTTCAGGATCAGATGGGCAGGAAAAAACCGGTCAACACCCTGTCCGGTGAATTGCTCAGGAAATTGTATGGTAAAGATGAGTATGATGGTCAAAATTCTGATCAGGTATTGCTGAGTATGACGATCAATCCTGAAGCATGGGCTGATAAACCGATGATCAAAATAGGGCATGAGGAATTGAAAGTAATGCTCAAAACTGAAAAATTTGCCAGCTTCAACGATTTTTTCAACAAAGAAGACGGCAGCTATATTTTAGGGAAATATATAGAAGAAGCAAACCGGACACCCGCTGCAACTCAGACTAAATTCCAGAAAGATGTGATCAAGGTGGACGAGCGGGTCAGTATCATGTACATGATTTTCAACGGAAATCTGCTGAAGATATTTCCTAAACAAGGTGATACCAACAACAAATGGTATACGCCCGTGGAAGCTGCCGGTATTGATTTTGGAGAAGAACCCAATTTGCTGGTGCATAATTTCATGCAATGGTATATCGGTAACATCAATAAAGCTTTTGAGTCCAAAGACTGGAAAGATGCTGATCTGAGCCTGGAAGGTCTGGATGCATACCAGAGGGCATTTGGTAAAGACCTGATCCCGGCAGAAAGCAAGATCAAAGCCGAATTGTTATACAACAAGATCAACATTTTTGGAAAACTTATCAGCTGGTATGGTTTGGTTGGTTTTATCTTGCTCATTTTCCTTATCATTCAGGTATTTAAGCCGACCATCAACTTAAGATGGCCAGTCAATATCGGTATTGCCCTGATCATCCTTGGATTTATTGCGCATACATTCGGGTTGGGTTTAAGGTGGCACATTTCCGGGCATGCTCCCTGGAGTAATGGTTATGAATCAGTAATTTATATCTCATGGGCCACAGTTCTGGCAGGTCTGATCTATGCCAGAAAGTCACCGATCTCATTGGCTGCGACAAGCATCATGGGTGCATGGATCCTGATCGTCAGTATGATGAGTTGGGCCGATCCGCAAATCACCAATCTGGTGCCTGTTCTTAAGTCTTACTGGCTGACCATTCACGTTTCAGTGATTGCAGCAAGTTATGGTTTCTTTGCCATTGCATCCTTGATTGCATTGATCAATCTGCTTTTGATGATTTTACGAAATAAAAAATCCGGATCTGACAGAGTTATTCTGACTATCAGAGAATTGTCAGCTGTCATTGAAAGCGCTTTGATCATAGGTTTATTCCTGCTGACCATCGGTACATTTTTAGGAGGTGTCTGGGCAAATGAAAGCTGGGGAAGATACTGGGGCTGGGATGCCAAAGAGTCCTGGAGCATGGTCAGTATCATGGTTTATTCATTTATCGCCCATATGCGGATGATCCCGTCAATGAAATCATTATTTGCATTCAACTTTGCAGCTTTCATCGGTTTTGCGACCATCCTGATGACCTATTTTGGTGTCAATTTTTATCTTTCCGGGCTGCATTCCTATGCTGCCGGAGATCCCGTTCCGATACCAACCTGGGTTTTTGTAACCACAATAGTGGCGATTTTGATTGGGTTTTTTGCCTGGCTAAGGCAAAATCCTGAAGATAAAATGAGTTAATAATAAAGCTTATGAAAGTGCATAAAAAAGTGGTGATAAGAGGCCGGGTTCAGGGTGTATGGTTTCGTAAATATGCTCAGGAACAGGCAGCTTTATTCAGCTTATCCGGATTTGTAAGGAATGAAGTTGATGGAAGTGTATATATTGAAGTGTCAGGAGAGTCGGAACATGTACAGGTTTTCATTCAATGGTGTCATTCAGGACCACCTTTAGCCTATGTGGAAACTGTGGATGTGGAAGAAAATCAGGAGCATCATACCGGTGCATTCCTGATCAAAACATAATGTTTTTTGTGATGGAGCCGGGCTTGACATCATTGCAAAATAAACATATTTTATACATTTCTGCAATGATTTATAGGTTGATGGTCAATGATTTCTAAAATTGAATATCCGGTTATTTGAAGGCCGGATAAAATATAAGAATTATGAATATTTGCATTATTGGTTCCGGAGGAAGAGAATCTGCATTGGCATGGAAGATCAGTGCCAGTCAGCAATGTGATGTGCTCTTCATTTTACCAGGCAATGCTGGAACTGCCGATTATGGGATCAATATGGAAATCGATATACAGGATCATGATGCTTTCAGGCAATTTCTGATTGAGGAAGGGATAGAAATGGTGGTCATAGGACCAGAACAACCATTGGTGGATGGGCTCGTAGACCGGATAAAGGCAGATGAAGAATTGTCAGGGATCATGGTGATCGGTCCATCAGCAGAAGGTGCCAAACTGGAAGGAAGCAAGGCTTTTGCAAAGGAATTCATGGAAGAATTTGGAATACCCACAGCTGCTTACGGACGTTATGAAGAAGATGACATCGAACAGGTGATGGCTTATTTTGAAAAACATGAACCTCCGTTTGTGCTGAAAGCGGATGGTCTGGCCGCCGGAAAAGGAGTGCTCATCATTCACAACAGAGAAGATGCAAAATCTGAAGCCAGGGAAATGCTTGCAGGCAAATTTGGTGTGGCTGGAAAAACCCTGGTCATTGAGGAGTTCCTGGATGGTACGGAATTTTCTGTTTTCGTAATAACAGATGGAAAAAACTATAGGATATTGCCTGTTGCGAAGGATTATAAGCGCCGGTATGAAGGTGATCAGGGATTGAACACCGGTGGCATGGGCGCTGTTTCCCCTGTTCCGTTTGTTGATGAGATCCTGATGGAGAAGGTGGAGGCCAGCATCATCCAACCCACCATACGGGGTATTGGACAAAGAAAGATGGATTATACAGGATTTATTTTTTTTGGCCTGATCAGTGTTGAAGGGGAACCTTTTGTGATAGAATACAATTGTCGTCTGGGTGATCCTGAGACCGAAGTGGTCATCCCAAGGCTTGAAAATGACTTTGTAGACTTGTTATCCGCATTATGCAATGATGAACTGGATACGGTTGAGATCAAAGAATCGAATGAAACAACGGTAACTGTCATGCTTGTTTCCGATGGTTACCCTGGTCCGATTGAAAAAGGAAAGAGAATTACTGGAATTGAAAAAGTGAAAGAAAGCATCGTATTCCAGGCCGGAACAAAAATACAGGATGATTCTCCGGTAACTGACGGAGGAAGGGTTTTGGCTGTAAGTTCTTTCGGACAAACCAAGGAAGAAGCACTCGGGAAATCACTCAGAAGTATTGAAAAAATACATTTTGAAGGAAAAAAATTCAGAACAGATATTGGTTGGGATGTGTAAACCGATGGTGATTTTTAAATTGTAGTCATCCGGTACATTTCATGATATACAGCGTATAATTGATCATTGATTTGAGTAGACGTCCAGATATTATCTTTATCAATCATGCCCGGTTACATATCTGATCACTCATTTCATCCAGTTTTTTTATATTGAATTTCGAATCTAATATTTTTAAATATGCAGGATATCCTTAAAAAATATGCCGATTTGCTGACCCATTATTGTGTAGGCATCAAAGAAGGAGATAGTTTGTATGTGACCTCAACCGTTTTGGCAGAGCCTTTAGTCCGCGAATTGTTCAGAAGCGCCACCGAGGCTGGTGCAAATGTGGAAATAATGCTGTCTATCAGAGAACAGGAGAAGATCTTTATCGATCATGCAGGGGAAAAGCAATTGAAGACAGTCTCTCCCTTTCATAAACTTGCAATGGAAACATTTGACACCTTTATCAATATCAGAGCGCCTTTTAATCTGAGGGAAATGCAAAACATAGATCCTGAAAAATCCAGGATCAGGCAGGAAGCCAACAGTCCGGTATTGAAGACATATTTTGAACGCACAGCCAATAAGTCCATGCGGCGTTCATTGTGCCAGTTTCCTACAGATGCTGCTGCACAGGAAGCCGGAATGTCTCTGGAAGAGTATACACGTTTTGTCTTTAGCGCCTGCAAACTATATGATGAAGATCCGATCAGCAGTTGGCAGGAAGTAGGCAGATTCCAGCAAAGGATAACTGATTTTCTCAATGGAAGGGAACAATTCATATACAAAAGTGATGCTTTTGAGATCAGTTTTAATGCTGCAGGCCGGACCTGGATCAATTCTGACGGCAAAGCCAATATGCCATCGGGTGAAGTTTATACTTCTCCATTGGAGGATTCAGTCAACGGCACCATCTTTTTTTCATATCCTGCGATATACATGGGTAAGGAAGTCGAAGACGTTCGTTTGTATGTGAAAGACGGCCTGATCGAAAAATGGGAAGCCAGGAGAGGAAAGGATTTTTTGGATCATATTTTTTCACTCAGCGGATCCAGACGTTTTGGTGAAGCAGCGATCGGATTGAACGATCACATTCAGAAGATCACCAAAAATATACTTTTTGATGAAAAAATGGGAGGTTCGGTACACATGGCAATCGGCCAATCCTACCTGCAATGTGGCGGGAAAAATGAATCCTCGATTCACTGGGATATGATCACCGATATGAAGGAAAGCGGCAGAATTTATGCGGATGGAGAGCTGATTTATGAGTGTGGTAAGTTTTTGATCTAAGCCTTGAAGACCATTTTTGATAGTTTTTTTGCAGGCTGGCGCAAAAAAAGTGGAGAAAAATTGTATAATTATCCTTAAAAAAATAAATTTGCACTCGCTTTTAAAAAGCCCCCATAGCTCAGTCGGTTAGAGCGACGGACTGTTAATCCGCAGGTCCAAGGTTCAAGTCCTTGTGGGGGCGCAAAACCGGAGTGAAAGTTCGCTCCGGTTTTTTTATTGAATGATCCCGCCTGAAGAATTTCTATGGTATAAATAGAAATCAGGTCAGAAGTTGCATAGAAAAAAATCACTATTGTATAGGTTAATTATATAATATATATATCTTTGTCATTTAGTTAAATATATTATGATTGCGTACGTACAAGGCAAGTTGACTATTAAGACCCCGCAATATGTTTATGTGGACATTGGAGGGATAGCATATCATGTGGATATCAGCGTATACACCTATGAGCAGTTGCAACATCTTGATGAGGTAAAACTGTATACACATCTGCAGGTAAGGGAAGACGGTCATTTTTTGTTTGGTTTTTTTGAAGAGCGGGAAAGGGATTTGTTCAGGGCGCTCATATCGGTTACCGGTATCGGACCCGGAACAGCCATTACCATACTGTCTTCGATGAATCCCGAAGAGATCATGGTCTCCATCGCCAGGGAAAATGATGAACGGTTCAAACAGGTAAAGGGGATTGGAGCCAAAACCGCAAAGCGTATCATACTGGATTTGAAGGATAAAATCGGGAAACTGGGTCAAACAGGAAGCGGAACCGGAATCGGTGTCTCATCCGGTATTTCAGTCAGAGAGGAAGTTATTTCAGCGCTCAAAGGACTCGGAATACAAAGGCAAAAAGCGGAGCCACTGATTGACAAAATACTCAGGGAACATCCTGAAGTCAGCGAATTGGGAGATCTTTTAAAACTTGCTCTCCGCCAGCTCAACTGATGCTTAAGAAAAAAAGTCCTTCAAGTGCTCAATTTTATACTCAAGCTATAATTATGACGTTATTAAGTTATTTGAAAACAATTTCTTAATATAAACTTCAAAACAACCTGTCAGGACACTATCATCCCAAGGGTTTTATTTTGGTTTTTTTATTGAAAAGAATGAATGAATTTACTATGAAGTTGAATATAGCGAAGATTTTACTCATCTTGTTCTGTTCTATTACGCTATTACCCGGAGAAAAGGCTATTTTCGAGGATAGCTGGCATAAGGAAATGTCGCCTCGTCCGAAAGTGATGGTCCAGGATACCCTGAAACCCAGGTATGGCAATTTTATTGAAGATAAGACCAAAAACACTATAGATCTGAAAGATCCTTCCATCGTAGAGCAGAAAGTGGAATATGATCCCCAATCCGGCATGTACATCATTACAGAAAAAATCGGTGATGATTATTTCAGGATGCCCAGTTATATGACCATGGAAGAATATCTCGCATGGAAAGCCAAACAACAGGAGAAATCTTATTTTGACAGGCTGGCCGGGGTAAAAAAAGATTCAGATGCTTTGGATAGCAGGGTAGATCCGGCTTCATTTGTAAAGGTAAAACAAGACCTGATCGAAAGGCTTTTTGGCGGCAACGAGATCACCATCAAACCTCAGGGAAGCATTGATCTGACCTTCGGTGGAGATTACCAGAAAAACCTCAATCCAGCCTATACCTTGAGACAACAGGAAACCTATGGATTCGACTTCGATATGAATATCAAAATGAACGTTGTCGGTAGCATCGGTGACAAACTGAAACTGGATTTCAATTACGATCCAAAAGCAACCTTCGATTTTGACAATCAGATCAAATTGAAGTATGACAGTGAAGAGTTCAACCAGGATGCCATCGTTAAAAAAATAGAAGCCGGAAATGTGAGTTTGCCTCTCCGTGGTTCACTTATTCAGGGTGGCCAGAGCTTATTTGGTATCAAGACTGAATTGCAATTCGGACACCTTCGCATTACGGCCATTGCTTCACAGCAAAAATCCAAGCAAAAAGGACTGACCATAGACAAAGGTTCAGTAAGACAGGAATACGAGATCAGACCCGATGAATATGATGAGAACAGACACTTTTTTCTGTCTCATTTCAACAAGGATGCGTTTGAAGGTGCGTTGAATGATCTTCCTCAGATCAAGAGTCCTTTTCGGATCTCAAGGATCGATGTATACGTGACCAATGACAGGAACGAAACACACGATCTTAGAAATATCTGCGCCATCGATATGTTGGGGGAAAATGATATTCATAATTATTCAAATCCGAATCCTGTTTTCGGACCTGAACCAATGCCAGGCCCCGAATTTTACGATCACACAGGTCAGTATGTGCTTGCAGATAACAGGATGAGTACAGTGTATGAAGCGCTGGCGAGAGACGAAGACACGCGTGAACAAATCAATACCGCAACCAGTTTGCAGACTATTTACGGACTTGAACCAACCAGGGATTTTGAGATTTTGAAAGCAAGGAAACTGAGTCCTTCAGAGTATTCCTATCATCCCGAACTTGGTTTTATCAGCCTCAATATCCGTCTGAGACCTGACCAGGTACTTGGTGTCGCCTATGAATATACGTATACCTATAACGGGGATGAACTCTATACAGTAGGTGAATTCAATGAACGATCTGACTCGACCAATAAAGTGCTCTACGTCAAAATGCTGAAAAGTAAAAATCAGCGGGTGGATTTGCCATCATGGAGGCTGATGATGAAAAACGTTTATTCGATCGGAGCTCCGGATGTCAACCCTGAAGACTTCAAGCTGGATATTTTCTTTGAGGATCTGGATGGTTCACTCAAGCGTTTTATCCCGGAAGAATCCATTAAGAAATACCCTTTGCTGACACTTTTTAATCTGGACAACCTCAGTTCCTCGAATGATCCGCAGCCTGACGGAATTTTTGACTATGTGCCGGGATTGACCATCATTCCTAAGACTGGTAGTGTTATTTTTCCGGTGCTTGAACCATTCGGCAAATCCCTGGATTCTCTTTTGACCAAAAATGGCATTTTAGCTGAAAAATATACATTTAATGAATTGTACGATACGACCATCACTGCAGCAAGAAGCTTCCTTGAAAAAAACAGATTCGTACTGAAAGGAGAATATAAATCAAGTGTTTCTTCTGAAATCTCTCTGGGAGCATGGAATATCCCGAGGGGTTCAGTTACAGTGACTGCAGGAGGCCGCAAACTTATAGAAGGGTCAGATTTTGATATAGATTACGGAACCGGACGGTTGAGAATACTCAATAAATCTCTGCTTGATTCAGGCAGGTCGATCAATGTATCTTTTGAGGACAATAGTCTGTATAGTTTTACCCAGCGGAACATGCTTGGCTTAAGGGCAGATTATGCCATTACTCCGAATATGAATATCGGGGCAACCTACATGAGGTTGTTTGAAAGACCTTTTACTGAGAAAGTCAATATGGGTGATGATCCGATCAACAACAGGATATTCGGACTCGATTATAATTATTCACAGGAAGTGGACTGGCTGACCAGGGCGTTGGATAAATTGCCTTTTTACAGCTCTAAAGTTCCGTCCAAAATCAGTTTCACAGCCGAAGTTGCAGGTCTTAAACCTGGTCACTCCAAAGCGATCAACGGTGGACAGGAAAGCGGTGGTGTAGTTTCCATCGATGACTTTGAGGGAACTGCCACACCGATCTATCTGGATATTGAAACCGAATGGGTATTGGCCAGTACGCCATTGCGTTTTAAAGAACACAACCGCACCAATGACCTGGCATACGGTGCCAACAGGGCATTGCTCAACTGGTATGTTTTTGACCGTTCAGCAAGAAGTGAAGCGGATCAGGAAGATCCATATACGAGGTTGATAGATCAGACGGAATTGTTCGACAGGGATATTCAGACGGGCTATCTGACAGATTTAAGGACATTTGATTTTTCTTTTTACCCGACAGAACGGGGACCTTACAATTTTGATCTCCCCGGTGGATATAGTGGCATTTCTGCAGGTCTCAGCTATGATGATAACGAGCAAAAACTGGTGTTGAATGATCCGGAAAAACGTTGGGGCGGAGCCATGAGATACATTGACAACAATGACTTTGAGGCATTGAACGTGGAATATATTGAGTTTTGGATGCTGAACCCTTTTATGAACCGCAGAAATGCGGATGAAAACCCGGATGAATTTGAAAGTGGTCAATTGGTTTTCAACCTGGGTAATGTTTCCGAAGATATTTTGAAAGATAACGTGCAATTTTATGAGAATGCGTTACCCAGACCAGGCGAAAGTGTACCGACAATCATTACGGCCTGGGGAAAAGTTCCGACGAGCAGTCCATTGACCGATGCTTTGGATCCCGATAAAACAAACAGAGAATTACAGGATGTGGGATTGGATGGTCTGACAGATGATGAAGAGAAAGCTCATTACAACGAGTGGCTCACAAACATTTATTCAGCATTTCAAAATGCCAGTCTGGAAATTGCCAACGACCCTTCCAATGACAACTGGCTTTATTTTGATGATGAAAGCCTCGGCAATGAAGATAATCTGCTCAACAGATACCAAAAATACAATAATCCTGAGGGTAATTTCCCCGATAATGAGGCAAACGAAAGACGCGGAAAGCAAAGACCGGACAAAGAAGACCTGGATGGCAATAAATCATTGGATCAGAATGAGTCATACTATGAATATGTTGTTAATATCACCAATGATAACGGGAAATTAGCCAGGGTTGAAGGAGATTTTATAACTGATGAAAAAACAATCATCAATAAAAATGGCATCGAAGAGATTTGGTATAGAGTTCAAATTCCTGTAAGTGAAGGTATTGCCTATGGAGGGATCCAGGGATACAGGTCAATTCAGTTTATTAGAACATTTTTTGCAGGATTTTCAAAACCAAAAACATTTCGTCTAGCCCAATTCAGTTTCGTAAGGAATCAATGGAGAAGAAAAGTTGTGGCTCAAGAGGGTTTTGAAGTGAACGCTACGTTTAAAGTGGATGATGTCGGATTGGAAGAGAATCAATCCAAGCTGCCTTTCAATTACAAATCGCCTCCCGGTATTGTCAGAGAAAGATTGTTTACCAATTATACCAATGTTCGGCAAGATGAGAAATCCATCGCTTTGAAAGCTACAGGAATAGGAGATTCAAGTGAGTTTTCGATTTACAAATTGTCCCAGTTGGATATCCGTAATTTTGAACATCTTCAGCTCTTTGTCCATGCAGAAAAACCAGTGGATTCACAATTTCCTGCTGATAACAAGGAAGTTTCCATTTATATCAAAATGGGTAAAGATTTTACCAACAACTATTATGAATATGAAGTGCCTTTGGTCTTGTCAGATCCTGATCTGGGTATAGCGGATGCCAATAATATTTGGAAATCAGAAAATTATATTGACCTGGTTCTCAAAAAGCTGACAGATTTAAAACTTGAAAGGAACAATTCCAATGTTCCTTTAACCCAATTGTATCAAAAGAATGATGAAGACAATGTCGCCAATCCAGAGGCTTTACTGAAGATCATAGGTAATCCGAGTCTTGGTTACATCAAAGGCGTTGAGATCGGATTGAGGAAGTACGATAAAAATAAAAACTTTGTAGACATTGAGGTTTGGGTCAATGAATTAAGGCTTAGCGGCCTCAATGAAAGTGGTGGTGTAGCCGGATTGGCCAGGATGGATATCCAGTTGGCTGACCTGGGCAATGTGACCATTGCGGGAAATTACAGTTCGATAGGTTATGGAGCATTGGACCAAAAACTTGCAGGCCGTAATATGGAGAATGTATACGAATATGATTTTTCTGGAAATATTGAAGTCGGGAAATTTTTCCCTTCCAAATATAATGTCAGACTACCGGTTTTTGCGCAATACGGAAAGTCTGTCAGTTCTCCAAAATATGATCCTTATGATCTGGATTTGACAGTGAGTGAGAAAATAGCTAGTATTACCAATCAGGATACGATCCAGGCGATCAAAGAAAGAGCACTGGATGTGGTAACCGTCAAGGCGATCAATATCACCAATGCACAGATCGGCGGGATTGGCGGTGGCGGGCAATCCGGCGGCGGAGCTCCTGCTAAACAAAAATCACCAAAACCTTGGGATCCTTCCAACGTTACCATCAGTTATGCTTATACCAACACGTTGGCAAATAATCCGATCATAAAAGAAGACGATAAAACAGACCAACGGCTGGGATTGAATTATGCATATTCAAGGAAAGGCGATTATATCAAGCCTTTCAAGAAAGTAAGTGATAAATATAAGTTTATAAAGGAAATTCATTTCAACCTGTTACCTAACAGTTTCTCATTCAATACTGAATTGAGGCGTTTCGAAAATTCGCGGTTGTTCAGGGAACCACTGGAGCCACAATATCTTTTTGAGGATAAACGGTTCAACTGGGATCGGAACTACACTTTGCAATGGAATTTGACCAAAGATCTCAGGCTTTCCTATAATGCACGCAATCAGGCGGTTATTGATGAAATCAAGAAGTATGGTGTGTTGGAAGAGTATCGCTCACCATCAGGTTTGGTTTTGGATAGTGATGCGGGCGCCAGAGATACCATGTGGAATAGTTTGAAGCAGTTCGGTAGGTCGCAGTTGTTCCAGCAAGGTGTCGATATCAGTTATAAGTTGCCGCTCAAATTCATTCCGTTCCTGAGTTTTATAGATATCACCGCGAAGTATAACGGTAGTTACAACTGGGCAGGAGCGGCTTTGAACCAGATCAGTCTGGGAAATGTCATCCAGAATCAGCAGCGTAGAACGCTCGATGCCAATATGAATTTTGCGGATCTGTATGGTAAATGGAAATACCTGGCAAAAATCGAGGGTAAAAGCACAAGCTCCCGTACCACTCCGCCAGTCAGACGTACCAAACCGGGGCAGACACCGGATGTTTCTGATAAGATCGGGAAAGGTCAGACCAAACCTGACACCAAAGAGAAAACTGACAGGCAGGTGACAATGATAGAAAAGATCCTTATCCGGCCATTGCTGAGTTTGCGCAGGGCGAAATTCAGTTATGACGAAAACCTTAGTACCATCGTTCCCGGCTTTATGAATTCACCGGAATTGGTTGGGTTGTCTGACAATTTCTCTTCACCTGGCTGGGATTTCGTTTTTGGCTGGCAGCCTGATATTGAAAAAGTAGAAGGCTTAGGTCAACAGAACAACTGGCTGACCCGGGCTGCTGAAAAAGGCTGGATTTCCGGTGACAGGTTCCTTAGCCAACAGGTGGTTCAGCGAAAACAGGTCAATATGAACGCTACACTGGATATTGAACCCTTTAAGGACTTCAAAATAAAAGTAGATTTCAAGAAGAGGCTGACGAACAATCACTCTGAGGAGTTCAAATATGTAGATGTGGGCAATGATCCGGGATTTCAGCAATTGGCATTGAAGGATGTGGGTTCATTTGAAATCAGCTATTTTTCAATGAATACCTTGTTCAATGACGATCACGATGAACTGTTTGAAAGATTTTCCGGTTACAGGAAAATAATATCCAACAGGCTGGCTGTCAGGGCAGGACAAGATCCAGGTGATCTCCATCCTGATAATCCTGAGTACAAAAAAGGTTTTGGAGACCAGAGTCAGCAGGTCATGATCCCGGCTTTTATGGCAGCTTATGTTGGCATTGATCCGCGGGAGGTCGATCTGGATTTCCAGGAGACCATTTCGGATATTAAATTTTTACCCAGACCCAGCTGGAGTCTTGATTATAAAGGTCTTTCCCAGTTGCCTCTATTTAAAAGTCTGTTCAGTTCTGTATCCATCAGACATGGTTATAATTCCATGCTGAATGTCAACACGTATTCCACGGACCTGAGATATAGCTATGAAGACAGATACAGCGCGATTGACCCGAATGAAAACAACTATTTTTCCAGGTTGATCATTCCGGATCTGGTTATTTCTGAAAACTTTGATCCGATCATCGGTATAGATATCAAGACAAAGAATAACATCGACATTCGTTTTAATTATAAAAAATCAAGGATGCTGATGCTTGGTTCAGTTTCATTGAATGAGACCAAAGCAACAGAATATGTGGCAGGATTTGCTTATAAAATTTCCAACGTGCAGTTTGGTAAAAAGAAAAATCAGCCTAAAAAATCAGAAGATCCGGCAGCTGTCGGCGCACCTGATGCCAAAAAACCACAAGCGCCGGGAGCAGGTAGCAGAGGCGTGCAAAGCTCAGCTAAAGACCTGAGTATCGGGTTTGATTTTTCTTACAGGGACAACATTACCTTGCAAAACTATCTCGATAATGGACGGAAGGCGGATCCGACAAGAGGAAATCTGACGATCAGATTCAGTCCGACTGTGGATTATGCGGTCACAGAAAATCTGGTATTGAGACTGTTTTTCAACTACAACAAAACCTCTCCGCACGTTCCGACCTCCTTCCCGATCACGCGGTATGACGGTGGATTGACAGTCCGGTTTATGCTGAATTAATGAATAGAAATCTGGTTTCCCGGGCCCGAAAGGGAAGGGAAACCAGACTTTTTTGTGCAGCATAATTGTGGAATCTAATATTCCGGCAGGCAGAAAGTTTTTATGAATTTAAAAAAGCGCTCAGCGTGTAAATGGTTCAGTTTACTCCCGAATGATCAATGTATGGGAAGGTTTTTCATACTTAAGGGTGTATATTCCGTTGAAATTGACCAGGGAATCCACAATTAATTGGCCATGTATAAAAAGACCCTATTGAAATCTACAGAAACAAACCTGAAAGCATTCAAACCAGGATCCAGTATCCGGAATAAGATCAACTTCACCCGATATATCCTACATCCGCAATACCGACAACTCCATAAGATTAAAAGAATGCTGGTTTTCCACTCTTGAGAGCGCTACCGGAAGAAGTCAAAGATGCTGACATTCAACTTCAGTATTCCGGTCACCCAGTTGGTCATTACCTACGGGGTTCAATACTGCGTTCACCCCGTTGGTATTTACCTACGGGGTTCATCGCTTGGTTTGCAACCACGACGAACGGTTAGCTGTTGTAGGGCGTTTTTATTCTTTTATTTTCACTTTGTCAATATTTTCAACTGGCAACCAATCGTCCATATTTCCATATTCTGACCTGTCAATATTAAATGCTTCAATTTCTTCAAAATTTTTTATAGTTATCAAAACCAAGTATCTCTTTCCTGCAAATCGTTTTTTAAGTCCTGTGTTTAGCTGCAATTGTTCTTGATTTTGCTCAACAATTTCAACAGATTGTTCTTTTGTTAATTTCTCCGAGTTAAAAACATTGTCAACAACGGCTTTTCCTTTTACAAGACCGTCTCCTTTATTTTCAATAAAATACAAAACATCTGATTTATTCACCCTGCCATAAGGCAATTTACGTCCCATAGCTCCACGAATAATCATTGTTTTTTGTCCGCTTTTCAAATTATCAAGTTCTTTCGCCTTGTAATCAAGATATACTACATTGTCCATAATGTTTACCTATTTTTTTATTCTCAGGATTTGAGGTTATAAATCATCAATTTTTTTCAAAACTTTATCTAACCTTTTTATTTGCGAATTTTTATCACACTCCGGTTTTCGTTTTTCAATTATACTTTGATAAATTGCTTTGTTTTGCGAGGTAATTGAAATTACAGATTTTTCCATATATTGAGGCAGTTGTTTAATCGGGCATTTCCATAATTGTTCTATCAATATCGGTTCTGATTTATCAATGTATGCTTTATATTTGTTCAACTTTGCTAATATTTCAACGCCGCAGTCAATTGTAATAACAGAGCCGTTTTCAATTGTTTTTGATAATAAATCTAATTTCGAAAAGACTTCTTTGTGTTTTAAATCTGTTATTGTCATTAAAGCAATCATTCCACCCCAAACAAGTCTATTGTTTTTATTTGTCAGCAAAGCAAGAAAGTCCGGATAATTTTCCGCAATCATTTTTGGTTTTATATAAGCTGTTTCATAAAGCACCTTAATACAGTCCGCTTGTATTTTTTTATCCTTATTTTTAAGATTTTCAACAAGTTCAATAATTGCTTCGTAATTTTCTGTTTCTGCGATTTCTTTTGCTAAGGCAATATTTGCTTCATTTCCTATTTGCCCAAGTGAAGATGATAATGTATTTATTACAGTCATAATATTTTCTTATGTTTCGGTTTCCTCAAATGCCCTACAACGGTCGCGCTATGATACGAGCCGACGATAGGAGGCTTGTTTTCATAGCGTATGTTTTACAGCGGTGTTGACCATCTTCCTTTTTCTTCCTGAAGCCTAAGCGGAAGCACGCTCATTCCATTCACTCTGCCCAACCTAAGCCCGGATAAAACTACTGATCTTTTTTTATTTCACCAAATACTTAAAAGCCGGGCTCCAATGCTGTAATAACTTGCTTATATCCCTAACAAAAAAATATCAAAAATCTATTTTCCCCTTCAAACATTAAGCATATACACCTATTTTGTCCTGATATGCCCAACGCAGCGCCTTCGTACCCTATACCAATCACCTGATCATCACCTTTATCACAAACTAACGCTTACCCCCATACCACCTTCCGGAAATAGTCCGGTAAACATACTGATTTTCCCTCAAAATCCCATAAAACCCCATCATTTTACTGCCTGACACCCAAATCATTTCAGAGATCGTAACCGATCCAAACCTGGCTCTACGTGTCACCCTGCCAACAGGCTTTCCAACAATCACTGCAGCTCGCTACACAAAGTATGTCCGGCAGGGTCACCTGCCTGAGATCATTGACCGATGTGGTCGGTGTCCTGCCAGGTCGTTATATTCTGTCGGGTATGTGCCCGGTCAAAGATTGTGAAAATGGGGATATCTCACCGCTGCCGGTTGGCCTGATGCATCCCGGACTTGTTCAGAGCCTGGTTGGATTTGTTCCGAATCGAGAAAATGTTGTTCCGAAGCAAGTTGATGTTGTTCCGATGCAAGTTGATGTTGTTCCGATGCAAGTTGATGTTGTTCCGATGCAAGTTGATGTTGTTCCGAAGCGAGTTGATGTTGTTCCGATGCAAGTTGATGTTGTTCCGAAGCGGGTTAATGTTGTTCCGGCGCGAGTTGAAAGAGTTCCAGGGCGATTTGAACTTGTTCCGGGGAGACAATTCAAAAAAATGGAAATCGAAATGATCGCTTATGGTATTTCATGTAATTTTCCTAAGGAAAATATAGAAATAGGCTCGGAACTATTGCAGAAATATTTGTCAACTTCACACAGCCTATACTTTAATAAAAAACGCTGAAATAACTGGTTCCAACCGGATTATAACTACTCTATTATCAGTAAGATGTGTTTCATATTTTGGTATTAATTGTCACTCAAATCATTTCATTCCTTACTCAAAAAAGCATCAATGATTGAATTGGTGAAATTCAAATTTATTATCAGATCTCGTTAATACTTAGTATAATTTCTACTAACTTCCCTGGAATCATATTTACTCCTCTATTAATTATAAATCTAATCTCAAAACGCACTTTTAAATGCCGTAAAATAAATCAAATTGAAATGTCAATAAATCCAGTTAGGTGTATTGTGAAGGCCAACAATCTTTTCAACATAGATAATTACTTCTTTTCCTGTTCCCGCTTTTTTATCCATTCCTGATATTCTCTTTCTCTGGCTTCTCTTTCTATTCTGAAATCATTGCAGTCTTTGATAGTCTCTACACCATCAACTTTTATACTAACCAGATCGTCGGCAATAATCTTATATTCTCGTTTTTTCTTACTTTCTTTTATAAGAGCAGGGATTGGTGCAGATGTAATTCGACTTGGATTTCTTGCAATCATTCCTGATGTATTTGACCATACCCATCCAGAATCTGTTTTAATATACTTATCATATCCTATGTGTAAAGGAGCTTCATAAATATATGAAATAATATTATCGGTATAGTAAGAATCAATTAGTTTTATTTTGAAAGATGATTTTGAAAATGTATCTAATATTTCGTTATTTAATTTTAAAACAAGTAAAAAACAACCATCATTCTTATCAATTATTGAATCTAATTTAATACTCTGACTAATTAAATGTATTGTTAGAAATAAAAAGACTAAAGAAAATAAATATCTTTTCATAATGTATAATTTAAGGTTTAATTTTGGCTTGAGGGGAAGTATCATTTAAATGGCCTACCCAATTTACATAAGATTTTTTTGCTTCTTTCTGATAAAATACTATACTCCCAAACCCGTCCAAAGCGGGAGTTTCCCAACTGTTCGCATCATTAGCAATAGCACTGCCGTAGGATGGATCGTAGTATTTATTGTTGTATTTCACTATTGCATGATTTTCAAATTCTGACCGAGGATCTATATTTCCTTGTCCTGAAGCTCCTGTTTGTTCTTCAACTTTTATAATCTTTCCATTAGCTAAAGTAAAATCAGATGGATTGCTATTTTCGTATTCATTCATTACAAAAGGTACTGTACTATTTAAATTCCATTTTTTTACAAAAAAATCAGATCTTGTACCAGTATATCCTTGCACATCTGGTGGAAGTTTTTTTACATTTGTTTCCTCATTTCCAAAAAATGATTTAATATCAGAATCCAACTTCGTTAAATCAGATGAACTCAAAACATACTCAGTATATGTAACAGTAGATATTGTAGAAGTTTTAATACCTTGTATTCTCAATACATCTTCATAAAATACTGCCCAACCGCCACAAGTACCGCTTAATGCTTGCAATAACCCGGATGTTTTCCAATAATATTCAGGTATTGTAGGATTACTTGTTGGAGCTCCCCAATATTTTATTGGACCAGCTCCATCGGCTCTATACACTTTATCATGATTATTAACAAACTTAAATCCATCATTGTATATAATATCTACGACATTATTTCCTGTGTTTTGTCCCTCTGCATTTTTACATCCTAAATGCAAAATTGTATGATAGGCTTTAGTCTCTTCACCATGTCCATCTATATCCCATCCATAAGCTGAAGGAATATAAGGTTCTTTGTATGTTACATACATTTGATTTTTACTAGTTCCCATATCAACCCAGTTTACATTGTCCGTTGAAAACTGCCATTTGATTTCAAAATCATCCCAGTAATCTACTGTATTATTTGTGAATTCAATATCTGCTTTTATTTCTTTATATGTCATTTTTCCACTCTCATGAGAACATTTTTGACTTGGAAATAATATTTGTCCACCAGTTATGTTAGGGCCTAATCCTCTGATATAACGATCAGAAATAGCAGATGTTTCAAATACTGCTTTTACTTTGGCTTTAGTTCCACTTACATAAGCTACCGGATACCTTGTTATCACATTGCCAACATTATCAACCACATATTGGGGAGCTTGATATTGTAATCCACCCACATCCCTCGTAATGGGTATATAATTTGAATTATTAGTCCCCGTAAAATTCACTTCTTTTAATTTCAAATCACTATCACCAACACATTGACATTGAGCATTTAATACATCATTGTATGTAGAAGGGTCGTCGTCATTACATGGACTCCTGACTTGTACCTTTTAGTGCGGTAAGCCCAAATCACGTAGATACTCCATCATTTTAGGAGATGGCTTCCCCTTGATCAAGATTT
>ERZ761607.1256-NODE-1256-length-33072-cov-4.782748_pt1 | contig 33072 bp, 13 predicted proteins | sample MGYA00511164_ERZ761607 | MGnify/ENA primary metagenome ERZ761607 (study PRJEB28899, sample SAMN02445080) | bioreactor sludge metagenome | biome: EBPR sludge | place: Australia: Brisbane, Thorneside Wastewater Treatment Plant | collected 2011-06-22 ... | reverse complement strand
AAACGATCAAGCGCGCCATGACCCGAATAATTCACGATCCCGATGCCGGACTGCCAAGCGGCGAAGGTGGCGGAACGAGCGGAAGCGAGTCCGAGCGCGGCGAGGTCGATTCGCGTGGTCTCGAACCGTCCGGTAACGGCGGTGTACAAGGCGGCTGCGTCAGCCTCAAAATCACCGCCGGCATCCTTGTTGTCGTTCATGATGATCAAACGGTCGTTCCAGGAACCAACGGACGCATCGCGGGCCATCAGTTTGGCCACGACAACCGCAAGTTCGCCGGCCGTGTTGGCCGGGATACGACCAAGCGCGAAATCGGGCAATCCGTCGTCCCCCTCCACATCGGCATACGGGGCATCCGACCCGAAAAGTCCACCGGGCGCGACAACCAGCGCGGGCGGAATCAGGTTGTCGCCGTAGCGCAGATCATCGCGGTAGTCATACGTGCCCGAACCGGCCAGCACGACATAACGCGGAGCAACCGTCCAGTGGCGGTAGGCATAGGCAAGGAAGGCACGAATCGCATCCGGTCCCGGCACACCGTGGCCGAAGGCGTCATAAATGTCACCGACAGGAATCATCCTGGCGACCAGGCCTTGGCCGGCCCGGTGGGCCAGCAAGGGTGCGGCGGCTTCCTCGAAGCCCTCGGGGACGATCATCACATAGTCCGCCCGGTTGGTAGGCGAGGTCAACCCCGCGCCGGTGCCCGGCGCGTGCAAGGCGACGAGGGGAGCTTGGGTCGGATCAACAAGCAGGTACTGGCGTCCTGCTTGCAGCTGCGGCGCGTATACACGGTCATCGGTTTGCTGGATGCCGAGGGCTATGCGGGCTCGATCTGTTTCGGTGATATCGAGCACGGCCGCAAACGGCCGGTTCCATCCGGTCCAGGTCGCGGAGACGGTCCCGGATGCCGCCAGTGCAAACGGTTGGCCGGCGGTGGCAAGGGTGCGCGGGTAGGAAAGGCGGAGCGCGTCGATGTAGAACAGGGTGTAGGATACTCCGGTGTCGCGCAGCGCTTCGATCTCGACGGTGTTGGTACCCGTACGCAGGAGCGACGCCGGCACGACAAAGGTGGCGTCGTGGAAGGTGCGGCCGTCCCACCAGGCATCGCCGACGACCGTGCCATTGACCTTGGCGCGGGCGTGATGGTCGAGTGCGGCGTCGGTGCTATTGCCGCCGAGCAGGCGAACCTCAAGGCTGGCATCACCCTGCCCGATCGCGCCGCCCGGGAGGGAAAGGGTGAAGGACTTGCGGTTGGCATTCGCCTGGCCGCCGATGACCTGTTCCCACATCCAGTAGTCGGCCTCCGGATCCGTGACAAGGCTCATGGCGGCGATACGGTTGCTTTCGATCCGCACGGTGTGATCAACCTGGGACAAGGCGACGAGCGAGGTTGTGGAAAGATCGGTTACGAGACGGATATTCCGGCCGGATTGCACCAGGAACGCATCGTGGGCATCGCGCGGAGCGAGGGAGCCGCCGACATGGAACCAGAGCGCGTGTTGGTCGGGGGTGCGGAACAGCGGAACGCGTGCGCCACGATGACGAAGCTCGATCTGATCGGCCTGTGCCATGGTGGAAACCCGGGCTTCATCCACACCAAAGACCGGCGCGAGTTGAGCGAAGGATATCCGGTAAACGCCAGCCGATCGGATATTCAGGCGGGCGATACCCTCCCCGTCGGGTGTGCGAACGGCGCCGCGGAGCGCAGGTTGTTCCGCGTGCGGGATGACCGTGGCGGCGACCGGACGATCAAACAATGCCGCCGCCTCTGCTTCGCCACAGGTGAAGGGACCATACAGCAGGCTAGCGCCACCCTCTTCCACTTCCTCGATGGTGTAGGCGACAACGCCTCCGGGTTCGGGGTCAAGGAGGTTGTACACACCCCCCTGCGGAACGCCGTAGGCAGGAATGAGTTCGTCATGGATACGCTCACGGGCCCCTTCGGCGGTGTGCCGCCAGACAAAAAAGCCGATGGTGCCGACCTCGGTCACGGTTTCCCAACGCAGCTCGGTGGCACGGCCGGCCTTGCGGCAGGCAAAAGCTCCGATCGCGGCGTAGGTCGTGTTCTGGACATCATAACTCGCGTAGGCGACCTTCTGCTCCGGAACCGGATACGGCGCAGGCGGGATCGCATCGGCCTGCACCATGTTCTGCCGGGTGGACGGTGTAGTGGCCTTGGCGTTAAACGTCACGATGACCGAACGGCTCTGACCAGGACCCAGGCTCCCGAGGTTGTTCCAGTTCAGGGTGCCATCGTTGATCTTGTCCGATGCAGCAGGTTCGGCGTAAGCAAAGGTCAGGTAGGCTGTTTCATAGGTATCAACGAGGGAAACGCTGTTCAGCGCGACACCACCATTGTTGGTGACGGTGATGCGGAAGCGAACGGCCTCGTTGATGCTGGCCGCGCGGCCGGCGGGAACGATGAGTTCCTTGCTGACCGCGAACGACAACGAGGACAGCGGCAGGATGGTCGGATCATCGTCCGCGGTATTCGTACCGGTGTCTTCGGGATCATCGATGCCATCGTTGACGGTGGTGTCATGCCCGGATGGGTCGTTATCCGCCACTTCAATCTTGGGTGATTCATTCCAGGTGACGGTGGCGCGGTTGTAGATCGTGGTGATCGAAAGGGGCAATCCACAATCAACCAGGACACGGTAGGTGACCGTGTGGAAACTGCCGGGGGCGAGATCGGGAAGTTCGACCAGCATCGGGCGGCTTCCGCTGGAGGTGGCGGCCTGGCCATTCACCGTCACCGAACCCTCGACCAACGTGGTATTGGTGGGCACGAGCATGAAGCTGTCAATGCCGGTGGCTGTCGATCCTCCGGCATTGGTAACGATGAGGCGGTAGTGAACCGTCTCGCCGCAGACCAGCGGAAGGCCGCCTTCGTCGATCCCGCGCAGGAAGGCTACGAGATCCGGCGCGCCAAACGGTGCCGTGGCGATGAGGTTGGAATAGGTGCGTTCACCGGAAACGGATCCGGAAAGGGTGGAGGCCGCGACGACGCGGGCGGTATTGATGGCGGTACCGGAGAAGGCCTCCTGGAACTGGCCCGTGATGGTGATGGTCATGAAGTCGCCGGGCTCGAGTGACGAGGCGGGCGGGGCAGACTCGGGGTCGCTGACCACGGTGACGACAGCGCGGTCGCCGAGTCGGTTCACGCTCATCGAGAATCCGGCACTCACCGAGCCGGTGATCGAGGCGACCACCCACTGTTCAGCCAGGAAGGTGTCGGTGATCTGGAAGTCGTAGGCCGTCGCTGAACCGGCATTGGTGACGACGATGCGGGCCCGGTTGATGAGTCCATTGACCGGTGTGACGGATTTACTGATACCGAGATAGGGCTCAACCACCGCGGTGACCACCGGCGCGGAGGTGACTGACGAGGCGGAGGGGCCGGACCAGGCGACAACGCCGCGGTTGGTCAGCGCGGTGGTGGAATCCCCATCGAGGGCGGGGACAACGCCATCATTGGATTCCACATCGAGCACGCGCAATGCGAAGTGCAGATCAATCCGGTTGTTGGCGGCGTTGTTATCACCCGTCACCACGGTCAAGCCCGGATACGTGACGGTCAGGCTGGCCCCGTTGGTGCCAGCGGCGGTGATGACCGGGCTTCCCGGCAACGTCCCGCTGAACGCGGAAAGGTCAACGGTCGCGGTACCGCTGACATAGGCATATCCCGCAGGTACCCGATCGATCAGGGTGAGGTTCGAGATAGTTCCCTCGGGCAGGGTAACGGAGAGGCGGTAGGTGGCGCTTTCCCCGATGGTGACGTTCGTGCCGGAGGTATCGCTGACGCCGGTAGCGGAGGTACCCATCAGGGTCTTGGTGATCGACGGTGCGGGCACGGTAAGGGTAACCGAGGATGGTGCCGGGGTGAGCGTGCGTTGGACACCCGACCAGGGCGTACCGGAGATTGTGTCGGCGGCGACCAGCCGCGCGGTGTTGGTCAGGACGGAACCAGGCTGCACCTGCTGGGCCAGGACGGCCGTGAACGAGAAGGTCAACGACTCGCCGGGCTCGAGCGATGTGTTTGGTGGCGACGAACCTCCCGCCGGGGCAAAGACCATGGTTCGGCTGGTTGTGCCGGTGATGGTGGCTGCGAAACCCTCGGGAACAAGCACGGGAACAAGACTGGCGGGGTCAAGGACATTGGTTGACACAGGATCCTCGATGCGCAGGTCATAGGCAGCGGCGAGGCCGCGGTTGGTGAGCGTGAGGGTCACGGTCAGGGTATCACCGGCATCACCACTGGCGAGATCAATGGACTTTGCAAGGATGAGTTCGGGCTCTTTCGCGCTGATCACAACCACACCGGAGGTGACGGCCGGACGGGGGTTGTCCGGATAGGTGACCGTGGCCACGTTGGTAAAGGTGGACACGGCACCGTGCACGAGGCCGGTATTGGCCGGAACATCCAGCACCACCGCAGTCAGGTAGAGCAGGAAGTGGTTGTTGTTGGTATTGTTGTCGGGGGCGATGGTGGTGGCGCCGGAGAACGTAATGGTGATCGCATCACCGGAAGCGGCAAGGCCGGAACCGACCGGCGAGACGTCCAACGTACCGAGCGTGCCGTTCAAGGTGCTCACATCGGTTGACGCGGAGCCGTGGACAAAAGCAAGCCCCTCGGGAAGGTAGTCCGTCACGGCGAGATCTTGGATCACGCCTTCGGGCACGGAAACCCGGAGCTGGTACACGACCGCCTCGCCGATCTGCACATTGGTGGAGGTCGAATCCACCGGGCCGTTTTCGCTGGTGGCGAGCAGGGTTTTTGCGAGGTGGAGGTTCTTGTTCGACAGGACCAAGGTGGCGTTGGCGGTTCGGACGCGGCTGGTGGTGCCGAGGGGCGAGTCGCCGTCGATGGTGTCGCTGGTGAGGATGTTGACCCGGTTGGTGTAGAGTTGATTGGGCAGGGAATCGGCCGCCAGGGTAACGGAGAACCGGTTGGTCACGCGCTGGCCGGGAGCAAGCGCCGTGCCGGTATCGCTGGAAAACTTCACGTCGGTATAGGTAGGGTTGGTGGTGACGGTGCTGAAGGTCCATCCCGGAGCCGTTTCGACCATGGCGATGCTGGACAGGTCGAAGTAGGTGTTGGAGATGCGGTCGGAAAGGATGATGTCGTAGGCGTTGGCGGGGTAAGTGGCTTGGTTGCTGACGACGAGCGAGAAGGTGAGGGTGTCGCCGGCATCGAGGTTGGTGGCCGTGATGGAGGAGGTCTTCCGAATGGTCAGGTTGTGTTCCACCACGCGGTAGTTCTCCGAGGTGGCGGTGAGCGTATTGTAGGTGTCGGTCAGGCGCACGGCGTTGTTGGTCCAGCGGGCCGCGGAGGCGAGCCCGTTGTTGGTCGGGTGCGTAGTCAGTACGAACTCCATGAAGAGGTCGAAATAATCGTTTTCGCTGTTGCCGTCGGGCGTATTGGTGATGCCACCGATGTTGAAGGTGATGGGCCGTCCGGAACCGTCGGCGGTGGCCGAAGAGGCGGGTGTGGGATCGGGGTCGGTAACGACGAGACCTTGGGCGGCATTGGTGGCGAAGACCGGGCCGCCGGCGGGAATCTCGAACCTGTAGCCGGCACCCGGTACCATCAGGCCGGCGTTGGGGTTGGTGCCGACAAAATCGAGGCCGGTGGAGACGTTATCGACGATGACCAGGTTGGTGGACATGCCTGAGGGGAAATCGACGCGGATCTGGTAGATCACGCGTTCGCCGATGGTCAGGTCGGGATCGACGGTGTTGGTCTGCGATGTCCAGTAAAGGAACTTGCTGATGGCGGTGACGGAACGCGAGGTGATCGTTGCGGTGGAGGTGGTGATGTAGTTGTTCAGGCCCCCGGCCCCATCGAGGCCGGTTCGCTCGTTGCGGTTGGTGGCATTGCCTTCGAGCGAGGTCCAGGTGACGACGCCGGTGTTGACGAGGGTGGACCCGAGGGCCTGGTTCAGCACCCGTGCGCGGAAGACGAAGGTGCGGGTTGCACCGAGGGGCAGGTTGGCGAGAACGGGAGTGTTGTTGGTTGTGATGGTGAAGGTGTCGCCGACCACGAGAGACGACTCATCGGCGGCGTCTGCGCCGTCGGCCACGCCGTCGCCGTCGTTGTCGAGGCCATCTGATCCGGGATCGACGCCGACAAACGTCAATCCGGGTGGCAGTTGGTCGCGCATCACCACATCATACGCATTGGTTGCGCTGGTGGCGGCATGGGTAACAACACAGGTAAAGGTAACAAGGTCGCCAGCGGCCACGGCACTGGCATTCCCCGCTTGCTTGACGATCAACAACGCCGGCTCCAGCACGCGGACCTGGGTCCGGGTTACCGGTGGCGCATTGGTAATGCCATCGACATCAAACCGGGTGGCCACCTGATTGGTAAACACGGTCTGGTTGCCAAGCTCCCCCTGGTTGGAAAGGCGGTTGCTGACGACAACGGGAATATCGACGACCAACAGCGCGTCCTGGGAGATTACGGGCGGCAGGGTGAATTCGCCATTACCGGGGTTGTAGGACCACTGGCCCAGCAAATTGGCAGAGGATCCGGCATCCACCGGGGTACCGAATGACAGGTTGGCGGGCAGACTTTCGGTCAACACGGTGTTGCTGAAGACGAGGCCAAAGAACTTCGCCTCGATGCGGAAAACCAGATCCTCGCCAACCCGTGCAGTCAGCGACGTGACCCCCGGCGGCGGATCGCCGGGATACCGAACCGTCTTGAAGACGGAGAAGCCGGCAACACGGCTGCGGTCTTGATCAAAGGCATAGTACTGGCCATTGACCGGGGTGATCACGGCACCGCTCATGGTATTGGCGAGCGGCGGGTTCCCAAAGGTGTTGGTAAAGGTGCAGGTGGGAATGGAAGGGTTGGCGCTGTCGCCGGTGACTTCCGCAATCACATCCAGGCCACCGGCACCTTCGTTGGCGGTGGCGCGCAAGGTCAATTGGACGACATCATCCAACGGATCAAGGACAACGCCGGAAAGGCGGACGAGAATGTTGGAGTTCCCTTGTTGTTCGGTCACCACGGAACCCGTGCCACTGTGAACGAGGGTTGTGGAGGTTATGGTGAGTCCGCTCCAGCCGGGGCCCATGGCGATGCGGACCGCGAGGTTGCTGGCGTTGCCATCTTCCCCGCGATTGCGCATGGTGACGGTGAAGACCTGGACCTGACCATTGGTTACGAGCAGCTCGTTGGGCTGGATGTCAATATCCGGATCGGGAATCTTCGGGATTGTGCTGAGGGTGGACGAGCCGGTCTGTCCTTGATCACAGGCATCGCGGGCGCCATAGCCGAATCGGGCGGAGACGGAGGAGGGTTCCGCCGGGGCGGGGTCCTGCCAGTCGACATCGGTCGGATCGGCCAGGCAGTCGATCGAGCTACCGTCACTCCGCAGGCGGAAGGTGATGGTGAAGGAGTCGCCGTAACTCAGGTCGAGGTTGTCAATACCGTTGGCCAGGTCGTCGTTCACATCGGCAGCCCCGCTGGCGGCGGTGGTGGTGAGGGAGACGATGCCGGTTTGTCCGACAGGATTCCCGCTTAAGGCGATGATCAGGTCGGATGCGTTGTATTCACCCGAAATCGATGCCCCGGCAATGACATAGCCGCGGGGTGCGGCCTGGGTAATGATCAACGAGGCGGCGGCGCCGCCCTGGTTGGTCATGGTTACCGTGATCAGGCCGGCGGCTGCACCAAGCTGCATGCCGTCGCTCGCACCGACCAACGGCGACAGCGACGGCGTGAAGGTGTGGTACACCAAGCTGGTCGCACTCATGGAGAGACAAGAGGCCTCGCACCCGTAATTGATGCCGGCCCGGTTCTGGACATTGGCGGTGCAGGTGGCCACCGTGCCGGTCACGTAGATGGTCAGCGCGGAGGCCGCCCGCGTGTATTCCGTGCCGCCACCGGCGAGGGCCAACAGCGTGGCATTGCTCCAGATCAGGGTAGTGCCGACAATGGCATCCGGGGCGGGCGAGGCGCCAACGAAGGCCACGGTGTCGGGAAGCACGTCGGTGAGGATGATGTGCCGGGCTTCGGCGGAAGAGGTACCACTGTGGTCGATGGTGATGCGATAGCCAAGGATATCGCCGGGATTGCCGGGCACAGTGGCGGTGGTGAAGGAGGCATCGCCACGGGTGATATTGCGCGAGGCCTTGGTGATGGTGAGCACGGGACGACCGAGGGTCGCGGTGGCGACGGTCGAGGAATTGGTCAGGCGATTACCGCAGTTGTCGCGGTACGAGGCGTCGGCGCGGTAGTTCTGGGTCGAGGAGACGCCGGCACAATCGACATACACGGTATAGTGGATCTTTACAAGCTGGCTGGGCAGCAGGGTGGCGAGTTCGGGAACCTGGGTGATGTCCCATTGCAGCGGACTGGCCGAGGCGCCGGAACCGGACGGATCCGGGATGGCGTTGGTAACGCCGTTGTCGATGCTGACCCGGGCGCTTCCGGCAACGTAGGCGGCACCTTGCGGCAGCACGTGGCGGGCGACGACATCGTAGGCGTTGCCGGCGCCGCTGTTGCGGATCTGCATAAGGACCGGGCCTTCGGCGCAGAGGATGTGGTTGCTCGGGAAGGTCGTGGAGGAGGCGAGGTTCGGTGACGAAGGGATGAAGGTTGCGGTATCGGTAGCGGATACACAGACGTTGTCCTTGCACCCGGAACGCACCGTGACGCGCAGCTGATTCGGCAGGCAGGCGGAAATATGGTTGGTAACGTAGATCGAGACGAGCTTGTTGGGAGGCAGGTCATCGGCCATGCCATCGCCGTCGGCATCGGTAAGCCCGCCGATCGGCGTCGCCGACTGGAAGGTCCAGACAAGATTGGTCGCGGACGATATGACGGGAGCGAGCCCGGCCCCACGGAAGATCACGTTGGCCGGGAAGGCCACTTCGCTGGACATGTTGTAGGCGGTGGCGGCGCCGGAGTTGAAGAAGTCGACCCGGTACACGTAGGTCGTTCCGGAGATGAAGGCGACTTCAGGTTCGAGGTAGGCACTGACCAGCGATGCATTGAACGAGGGAATCACATTGGTCGACGAGTACGCGGCCAGGGTGGCGGGTGATTGACCGTCCTGGCAGCGGCGGTTGAAACGGACGAAGGCGCGCAGGGTTTCACCGTTCTCCTTTGCGCAGGAGCCGAGCAGGCGAAAGTGCAGCGATCCAACGCCATTGGTGCGCAGGTCGCCGAGCGACCAGACGAGCTGGGTCGTGGTAACCGCGGGTTCAACGCCGGTCAGCGCAGACCCGGCCAGCGTGAAGAAGTTCGACATGGACGAGGAGTTGGTGATGTACGAGTAACTTGCCAGTCCGTTCTGGTTGGCATCTAGATCCAGTACCACCTCCACGTCATAGACGGGGAAGGTGCGGTTGGTCAGTTGCGAAAGTGCGGGCAGCGTGTACTGGTCAAGGACAATGCGTCCGGACGCCACGCCGCAGGCATCCTGGCCGACCAGCGCATCGAGTTCGACGCCCAGCATGCCGTAGCCGGCGTTGATGATCCTGGTATCGGTCACTGTCCCGCAGCCGGGGAGGATGAACGAGGATCGGTCGGTAATCTGTCCGCTGTTCGTGGGGCTCACGGTCCACACCACATCCAGGCGACCAGTGATGGCCGAGGGTGCGGGGATCCCTGCGGTGGCGAAGTTGGTGAAGCTGACCCGCAGGGCTGTTCCGGTGCTGATAAACGCGGCGAAGGTATAGTCCACCCCATCGACCAGCACCCGGATATCGTTCGTATTCACCAATTGGAAAGCGCCGCTGCCGAGGGTGTTCGAGAAGGCCACACCGTTCCAGTTGGCGTTGGTGGCGTACCGCAGGCTGGTGACGCGGGTGGTGACCATGAGGACTTCACAGATCTCGGCTGTATCCCGGATTGCCTCGGAAACGGCAAAGCTGCATCCGCCCGTACCCGATGTTCCGGTGGAACAGTGGGATCCGCTGATCGTGAACAGGTAGCTTTCCCCACTTCCGGTCACCGGGTAGGAGCAGCCGATGCAATCGGTCACATTGGAGGCAATCACCCGGTTGATCCGCGTTCCAGCCACGGCGCACGAATCGGTCCAGGCCACGGTGAAGGTGCCGGTGAACACCCCTGACCCGCTGAGCGTCAGGCTCCAGCGCACGTTGGTAGCGCCGGACACCGTGCCGCCGCCCAGCACGTTGGTGATCCAGTAGCTAGCGCTGGATCCCAGTTGGTCGACCACGGTGACCGCCGTGTTGGAGAAGTTCTGGTAGGCGAAATAGACGTTCACATTCAGCGACGAGGCCGTGCCGCTGGTATTGGCGGGCATGACCTTGTACACACTGGCGGAAGGCGTGTTCGAAATGACCGTGGTCATGGCCAGTGTCGGGTTCGCGTATTCGAGCGCGCAATCGTCCTGATATGCCGCGCGGAACAGGACCTGCTTTTCGCTGGTATCAAGCGGGCAGGAACCGCCAGGAAGCAGGGTCAGGGTGACACTGGTACTGGCACCCGGGTCGAGATTCCCCATGACGACGCGGTTCAGGTTCGTTTGATAGGCGGCACCGGCCAGCGTGTACCCGACAGGCAAGGTCGGGGTCAGGAACAGGTTGAGGGCGGCACCTACATCAGCCCCGGCCGCGTTGGTCATGTACAGGGTGATGGATTGTCCGCCGCACGTGGGCAGACCGACGGTACCCGAAGGTGTGATGGAGCCGGACAAGGAGGCATACCGGTACATGAACTCGATCGAGGCACCCTCCGAGCCGCCCAGCGTGGTGTCAAAGCAGGTACCCACCGGAGCCGCCGTCAAGCCGCTGCAACTGCTGCGGGCGTCGATGGTGTTGTAGAGGCCTTCGCAGGCAAGGATCCGGCCGGTAACGATGATCGACACGCTTTCCCCGGGATCCAGCGACGCCAGCGCGGGAACCGTCGCCGCAGACCAGACCACGGTGGTGAGACTGCCGTACGGTGCCGCATTGGTGGGTGGATGACTGAAGCCAAGGAACTGGATACCCGGGCCGCGTGAATCCACCAACTCGACGTTGCTGGCGGCACCAAAGCCAACATTTTCCACGGTGACGGTCCAGGTAACCGTGTCCAGGTAACCGGCCTGCTGGATCAACGGTCGCTTGAACACGTTCAGGTGGGAGCCTTGCACGGTGACCGAATATATCGCGGAAGCAGCCCCCACGCTGCCGCCCGCGGGTTGCTGGTAACGGGCGAGGGTACGAAGATTCGCCGAGGCGGAGGAACAACTTAGCTCCACCTTAAACACGATGGTCACCTCGCCCCCCTGGCTGATACCGGCCAGAATGGAACCCGAGCCGGGAGACGGTGGATTGCCCGCAACCCAGTCAGCGGCGCGGTTGTTGTCGGCATTGGCGGGATTACGAACGATCGATTGTCCCTCGGGAACGGCCGTCACACCAGGGCTGAAGGCCGCGCTGGAACCTCCGTATGAGACAGAATCGACCGTGGTGTTGGCCGCGTTCTTCAGGAACAGACCGTCAGCAAAATTGTTCAGGCCGCTGCCTATCGTATCATCCGAGACTTCAACCACGATCCCCGTGAATGCAGGATAGAGAATCCGGAAGGCATTGGTGCAGGCGGCGACCACGACATAGCCGCCGGCAGGAACCGTGACGGCGGGAAGGGCATCGGACTGACCCGGCAACGCGTCCACGATCGTATAACCCGCCAAGGAAATATCCGAGGCCGTGGGATTGTAGATCTCGAACCACTCGTTGGTGTCCTCATAATTGGCATCACCGACAGGATCGTACATGACCTCGCTAATGACCAGATGGCCAATACCGTTGTCACTCGTCGCAAGGGAAAAGTCCCACACAAGATTGGTGGAGCCCTGAACAACCGGTTCAGCAGCGGCTCCGGAAAGAACCTGGCCGTTGGGTAACGTGATCACCGTTTGGTTGGTGACATAATACATCCCTTGCGCGATCTGGTTGGTAATCCACAAGGCGTCCAGCGTACTGCCGTTGTTCACGAACCGCGAGGTTACCGTCAAGGTGTCACACCAACTTGCCGCGGCACTCGATTGGATGGAAATGGAAACTTGAGCTGATGCCGGAACGGCTAAAGCCAACATGCCAATATATAGCCCCAGCACGCTCGTGGTAAGCCGCCCCTTTGATGCCTGTCGATTCATCATCGCGAAATCCCTTGGATGTGGTATCCACACTCCACATTGAGATGTACGCGATACCATTATAAACCTGAAAATATCCCTCTTAACGGGTAGTGGAATCCATTATCAGTCATGTTGTTACAGCGATTGCAGCCCGATCCATAGCTACTCGTTATAGGGTATGGGAGGGTTGTTTTCTATCATCGCCCCCACCGCTTCGCTGCACGCGCCCAAAATCGTCACGGTTTTCCGTTTTACCTTCCCCGACCCCTCCCTCATTTGTTACGTTCCACGCTCCTAAAATGCGCCCACGGAGAGGATGCTCATGATACCGCGATATACCCGGCCACAGATGGCGGCCATCTGGGAGGATGAAAACAAGTTTTCGATCTGGTTGCGGATCGAGGTGCTGGCCTGCGAGGCGATGCACCGGCTCGGCGTCGTGCCGGCCAAGGACCTCCGCACGATCAAGCAGAAGGCAACCTTCGACGTGGCCCGGATCAACGCGATCGAGGAGGAGGTCCAGCACGATGTGATCGCCTTCCTGACCTGCGTGGCCGAACACGTCGGCCCCTCGTCGCGCTTCATCCACAAGGGCATGACCAGCTCCGACGTGATCGATACCGCGCTGGCCGTGCAGATGGTCGAGGCGGCCGACCTGCTGATCGCCGGGGTCGAGGCGGTCCGCAAGGCCGCGGGCGAGCAGGCGCTCAAACACCAGTACACCCCGATGATCGGCCGCTCGCACGGCATCCACGCCGAGCCGATCACCTTCGGCCTGAAGATGGCGCTGATGTTCGACGAGTTCGGCCGCGCCCTCGACCGCCTGAAGCACGCCCGCGAGATCGTGCGGGTCGGTCAGCTCTCCGGCGCGGTCGGCACCCACGCGCACCTCGATCCGTTCGTCGAGCGCTACGTCTGCGAGAAGCTCGACCTCAAGCCGGCCGCGATCTCCACCCAGATCCTGCAGCGCGACCGCCATGCGGACTACATGAACGCCCTCGCCCTGGTGGCCTGCTCGATCGACCGCTGGGCCACCGAGTTCCGCCACCTGCAGCGCACCGAGGTCCGCGAGACCGAGGAATACTTCAGCGACACCCAGAAGGGCTCGTCGGCGATGCCCCACAAGCGCAACCCGATCATCGGCGAACGGCTCAGCGGCATGGCCCGCCTGATCCGCGGCTACGCGGTGACCGCGATGGAGAACGTCGCCCTCTGGCACGAACGCGACATCTCCCACTCTTCGGCCGAGCGGGTGATCCTGCCCGATGCGACCATCGCCCTCGACTACATGCTGGCCAAGCTCGAATACCTCGTCCGCACCCTGCGCGTGAACAAGGACCGGATGCAGGCGAACCTCGATCTGACCCGCGGCCTGATCCACTCGCAGCAAGTCCTGTTGATGCTGACCGAAAAGGGCGTCTCCCGCGAACTGGGCTACCGCATCGTCCAGCGCAACGCGATGGCCGCCTGGGAAGGCAAGGGCCAGTTGAAGGACCTGCTCGCCGCCGATCCGGATGTGCAGCAGCACGTCACCGCGAAGGACCTCGACCGCGTGTTCGACCTGTCCGTGCACTTCCGCGACGTCGAGCGGACCTTCAAGGCGGTCGGTCTCGGCCGCGGCCGCAAGGCCGGAAAGGCGAAGAAATGAAGAAAGGCTCCTCGGTCTACTCCTCCGCGGGCGTCGACATCGACGCCAAGATGAACGCGTTGAAGAACGCGAAGAAACTGATCCAGTCGACCCTGACCCCCGGCGCGGTGAACACCTGGGGTTCGTTCGGCGGCTTGTTCCAGTCGCCCGGCAAGGACGAATTGCTGGTGAGCAGCATGGACGGCGTCGGCACCAAGCTGAAGGTCGCGACGATGGCCAACCGCCACGACACCGTCGGGCAGGACATCGTGAACCACTGCGTGAACGACATCCTCGTCCAGGGCGCGCGCCCGCTGTTCTTCCTCGACTACATCGGCGTGGCGAAGATGGATCCGCTGATGATCGCCGACCTGATCAAGGGCGTGGTCAAGGCCTGCCGGGAGAACGGCTGTGCGTTGATCGGCGGCGAGACCGCCGAACTCCCCGGTCTGTACCCTCCCGGCGAATACGACCTCGTCGGCACGATCATCGGCGCGGTGAAGAAGAAGGACGTGATCACCGGCCGCCGGATCCGCAAGGGTGATATCCTGCTCGGCCTGCCCTCCTCCGGCTGCCACACCAACGGCTACACCCTCGCCCGCCACGCGCTGTTCGACCGGGCCGGCCTCGGCATCCACGACCCGATCCCGGGCACGAAAACCACCGCGGCGCAAGCCCTGCTGGCCGTGCACCGCAGCTACCTGAAACCGGTGCTGGCGCTCCGGAAGGCCGTGGAGGTCCGCGGCCTCGCCCACATCACCGGCGGCGGTTTCCCCGACAACATCCGGCGCGTGCTGCCGGACAACGTGGACGCGGTGGTGGACACCCGCGGCTGGACGCCCCCCGCCCTGTTCCGGTTCATCCAGCAGGCCGCGAAGGTCGAGGCCGAGGAGATGTACCGCGTGTTCAACATGGGCGTCGGCCTGGTTATCGCGGTGCGCGAAACCGATGTCGTCAAGGCGGTGGCCGCGCTGAAGAAGGCGGGCGAAAAGCCGCTCGTCATCGGAGCCGTGGTCCGCGGCTCCGGCTCCGTGCAGATGAAGTATTAACCACGAATTCACACGAATGAACACGAAGGAACTTGTCCACAAGGAAGAGGTGTTCACCCTCGTGGGTGTCGCCATGGAAGTGCTGAATACCTTGGGCCATGGCTTTCATGAAAAGCCCTACGAGAATGCCATGGTCGTGGAACTCGAGTTACGCGGAATCACCTATCGGCAGCAGCCGGAATTCCCGATCCTTTTCAAGAACGTACAAGTATCGTCCTACATTCCCGATCTGATTGCTTTTGACAAGGTGATCGTTGATGCCAAGGTGATCCCCGCCATCACCGATCATGAACGGGGCCAAATGCTGAATTACCTGCGGATCACCGGTCTTCGCGTGGGCTTGATCATCAACTTTCACAAATCCAAGCTGGAATGGGAGCGCATCGTCCTCTAATTCGCGTCCATTCGTGTTCATTCGTGGTTGATCTTATGAAAATACAACGTGCATTGATCAGTGTTTCCGACAAGGCGGGCATCGTGGCGTTCGCGCGCGAACTGGCGGCCCTCGGCATCGAGATCCTCTCCACCGGAGGGACCTCCAAGGCGCTGGCCGCGGCCGGCATCCCGGTCCGCGACGTGTCCGACTTCACCGGCTTCCCGGAAATGCTCGACGGCCGCGTGAAGACCCTGCACCCGCGCGTCCATGCCGGCCTGCTCCACCTGCGCGACCACGCGGAGCACCTCGCCACGATGAAGGCACACGGCCTCGACCCGATCGATCTGGTTTGCGTGAACCTCTATCCGTTCGAGCAGACCGTGGCGAAGCCGGACGTGACGTTCGAGGAGGCGATCGAGAACATCGACATCGGCGGGCCGACCATGCTGCGCTCGGCCGCGAAGAACCACGCGTTCGTGACCGTGGTGACCGACCCGGCCGACTACGCGCGGGTGATCGACGAGCTCAAGACCAACGGCGGCAACACCACCCCGGCCACCCGCCGGATGCTCGCCCAGAAGGTGTATGCCCAGCAGGCCCGCTACGATGCGGCCATCGCCTCCTACCTGTCCGGCCACGTCGAGGCCGCGACCGCGCCGTTCGTGCTCGCCCTGCCCGCCGGGGAAAAACTCCGCTACGGCGAAAACCCGCACCAGGAGGCGATGTTCTACCGCGACCCGAAACCGGTCGAGGCCTGCATCGCCTGGGCGGAGATCCTCCACGGCAAAGAGATGTCCTACAACAACTACCTCGACGCGGACGCCGCGCTCGAGGCGGTGCGCGAGCTGGCCGGCCAGCCGGGCGTCGCCATCATCAAGCACTCGAACCCGTGCGGCTACGCCACCGGACACACCCTGCCCGAGGCATTCGAGGCGGCGTGGAGCGGAGATCCGGTGTCGGCCTTCGGCAGCGTCATCGCGGTGACCCAGCCGATCGACCTCGAGACCGCGCAGTTGTTCGCCAAGCGCTTCATCGAGGTGATCATCGCGCCAGACTACGCCCCGGATGCGCTGGAGTTCCTGCGCGCGAAGAGCAAGAACCTGCGCGTGCTGAAGCTGCACGGACCGCTCGAAGCCGCTCGCCCCGCCCCGTCGATCCGCCAGGTCAACGGCGGCCTGCTCGTGCAGGGCCGTGACCTCGGCCTGGCCAACCAGTGGGTCTCCCCGACCGCGACCCCGTTCCCCGAGGAGCGTCGCGCCCTCGGCGAGTTCGGCATGAAGGTCTGCAAGCACGTGAAGTCGAACGCCATCGTCATCGTCCGCGAATACGCACCCGGCTGCTACATGCAGCTCGGCATGGGAGCGGGCCAGCCGAACCGCGTGGACTCGCTGCGCAAACTCGCCGTGCCGCGGGCCGAGGAGAACATCGCCCGGATGCTGGAGGGCGGCCAGGCCTACGGCCAGTCGCCCACCGAGTTCCGCGACAAGGTCATCGGAGACTGTGTGCTGGTGTCGGACGCGTTTTTCCCCTTCGCCGACAACATCGACGAGGCCGCCGAGGCGGGCATCCGCTACATCATCCAGCCGGGCGGGTCCAAGAAGGACGAGGAAGTCGTCTCCGCCTGCGACAAGTACGGCATCGCCATGGCCTTCACCGGCATGCGGCACTTCAAGCACTGAGTCATGCCGGGTTCCACACACGGAAACGGCCCGGCGGGGAGAACCCGGCCGGGCCGATAGCGTGCCGTGCAGGGCAGCTGTACGGATCAGAAACCGAAGCGAATCGCCGCGCCGAGGATCACCGTATCGGTGTCGACGTCCTTACCGTCGTCGCTCAGGTCATCCCAGGTCTGGAAGCGGTAGTTCGCGTTGATGTCGAGGGAGATGTTGGGGAGGATTTCCACATCAAGTCCGGCGCGCAGGGCATAAAACGGATCATCGGCCCATTCCCCGTCGGTGTAGTAGCCGCCGATACCGATGCCGGCGTAAAGGCCCTTGCCGAGAATGAAGAATGCCTGGGGGGCGTAGAGGTCCTTCGCGGCACCGCCAAAGCCGGCCTCGTACCATTCGACACCGAGCTCGATCTTGGAGTAGCTGGCGAGCTCGAACTGCAGGCTGGCCACCCAGGAGAGACCGTCCTCGTCGAAATCATCCACATCGACACTGTCGATGGTCTGCCAATAGTTCGCCCCGATACCCAGGCGCACGGCCTCGGCCGGGTTGCCGCTCATGATAAACGCCAGTAAACTTCCAACCACCACCGTCAACCGCCATGTCTTCATAGGATCTCCTTCTTTGGATAATCACCAGTATGGTGTCCGCAAGCGTTTTGGCAAGCGGGCGTTGTGGCTAAAAGATTGCGCTGGTTGGGATTTACGCTACGTTAAGGCAGGGATTGCCATGGAACTTGCACCGAAAACCAAACCGAGTATCCGCGATGTCGCTGCCGCAGCCGGGGTGTCGCGGGCGGCGGTGTCCCTGGTGCTAAACGGTGGTAAAATCCGCATCAGCCAGGAAAAACGTGATAAAATCGTCGCGGTGGCCCGGGAGCTGAATTACACCCCGCACGTTGGGGCTCGCCGGCTGGCCATCCGCCGCATGGAAACCCTCGGCCTCGTGCTCCCCACCCAGCCGGAGGCGCTGTCCGAGTACAACCTGTTCGAGCTGACCCACGCGATCGCCGAGGCGGCGCGCGAGCACAACTACGACCTGCTGCTTCACTTCTTCGATCCGAGCCAGACCGATGCGATGCCGGGAACGCCGGGCCGGGTGGACGGCAGCATCGTGGTGCTCGGCCGCAAGGACACCTCCGACCTGCCGGCGCGCTTGTCGGCGGCACAGCATCCGACGGTGATCGTCGGCGGCGGTTTTTTCGTGCAGAAGCCCGAGCACTTCATCGATGTCGATGTCTCGACCGGCCTGATGATCGCCACGCGCCACCTGATCCAGCTCGGCCACCGCAACATCGCCTACGTGTCGCACACCGAACACAGCGAGAAGATGAATGGGTATATCGTGGCCATGACCAAGGCCCGCCTGCCCATCCGCAAGGAATGGATCATCGAGATCGGATTCACCGAGAAGGCGCTGCAGGAGGCCGCGGCGCAGATCAAGGAGATGAACCCGCGGCCGACCGGACTGGTGTTCACCAGCGACGCGATCGCGGTCCGCATGATGCGCCTGTTCCGCGAACTCGGGTTGCGCATACCCTCGGACCTGTCGATCACCGGGTTCGACAACATCGAGATCGCCAGCTTCGTCACGCCGGGCCTGACCACGGTCCGCGTGCCGACCCGCAAGATCGCCGACCTGGCGGTGCGCCACCTCGTCGGCATCATCGAGAAGCAGCCGCCGCGCAAGCTGCAAAGCATGCTGACCGCGGAACTCGTGGTGCGCAACTCGACCGGCGTGCCGCCCGGCGGCCTGCCGCCGATGTAATCCCGGCGCGTCCGCTACAGCCAACCCATCGCCCGGTAGTACGCGATCGCGGTGGTCTCGCGCGCACAGCGCAGCAGCAGGATCAGGTTGTCCCAGAACCGGTACTTGATCAGGTCGCTACCACCCACCACGTTGCCGATGACCGATGCTCCGCCGAGTTCACTGGCGCGGTAGGACATGTCCACTTCGATCGCTTCCGGCCAGGCCGGGAATCCGACGAGCTGTACCGCTCCGGCCTTCCGGAAACTGCGCCACGTGCGGGCCATATGCTCGGGGGTGGTGACGAGGCCGATCACCACCGGACCGGGAAACTCGGCGCGGATCAGCTTCAGCGACTCCACCGCCTGCTCGCGCGTGTTGCGCCCGCGCGCCTCGCGGCGCAACCGTTCCGGGGCGACGCCGCGCAGGCGCAATTCCGCCTCGATGCCCTGCTCGGGGGTTTCGCTGCCGTCATCCGGCATGGCCACCAGCACCCGCGCATCGGGAAAGCGGCGCGCCGCCTCGGCCGTTTTCCAGGACCGCACCAATCCGGTCTCGCTCGGGATGCCGCCGCCGCCGAGCATGACGATGACCTGCGGCGGGGTTTCAACGCCCGGTTCCGGTTGGGCCATCCGCTCGTACCAGGCCCACGGCACACCGGTCAGGGCGAGGCCACCGGCAGTGACCAGCACGAGGCCGGCCAGCACGAGCAGGTGGACGATCCCGCGACGCAACATGCGGAACAATGTCATGGCAGCAGGTCGGGCGAGCGGTCGGCGGCGATGCGGTAGATGCCGAGGATCGATTCGTGCGATGCGGCGGCCTTGGCCTTGTCGAGCACGACGATGCTGCCGGTCGGCGACTCGAGCTCGACGAAGGCGTTGCCGTGGTCGCGCTCGATGAGTTCGATCAGCTCGCGCATCGTGGTCACGCGTTCCCCGTTGACCTGGTCGACCAGCCAGTAGGCAATCGTGTGATACCCCTGGTTCACATCGGCAGGCAGGAACTTCAGGATCATCAAGACCTGGTCGCCCGGCTTTTCCGGCACATTGTCGGACAGCAACGCGACAAGGTCCAGCGGGGCGGTGCGGTACCAGTTGCCGCCCCACCGCTTGAGCAGGTTCTTGGTCAGCGGGACGAACACCGCGCCGCCGTAGATGTAGTACGAGGGCAGGACGTCGTACTGGTCGAGCGGAATCAACCAGTCCTCCCACAGCGGGCGCGAGAGGGTGACCGATACCGGCTGGATCCGGCCGTCGCGCCAGATCTCGAGATCGAGCGAATCCCCGACCTGCCGCTCCTGAACGACCAGGCCGGCGCTGGTGCGCTGGCGCGGACGGAACTCGATGGTACCGTCGTCGGCGATGGCACGGCCGTCGGCCGACAGGATGACGTCGCCGCGGCGCAGCACGCCCTCGGACGGGCTGCCGGCGAGCACATGGGTGACCAGCACGCCGGTCTGATCCTCGTCCATGCCGCAGCGTTTCTTCAGCGCGGGGTTCTCGAGGTTCTGCAGCGCGACACCGAGGCTGGGGATGCCGTGGTAGGTGCCGTCGGCGATGTCGGCGAAGAAGTGCCGCACCACGGTCACCGGCACCATGTAGCCGATGTTCTCGGCCTGGGTGAAGCCCTGCATGACCACGCCGACGAGCTTGCCGTCCCGGATCACCGGGCCGCCGCTGTTGCCGGGATTGATCGCGGCGTCGATCTGGCCGGCCAGCAGCGGGATCGAACTGTGGGAATAGGTCTGGTGCTCGATGCGCGACATCACGCCCTTGGTGATGCTCAAGGTGTCGCCACCGAGCGGGAAGCCGTACACCAGCACCTCGTCCTGCGTCTCCGGCAATTCCCCCAGCGCGATCGGGGTGACGCCGGCGAAGAAGTCGGGATCGTCCACGGTCAAGATGGCGAGGTCGGCCTCGTGCGACACGCTGACCACGCGGGCCTGGTAGCGGCGCGCGTCGCCGTGGCGGCGCACCTGCACGAACGTCTCGTAACTGACCACGTGCGCATTGGACAGGATCTTGTTGCCTTCGATGATGCACCCGGAGCCGGTGCCCTGCATCGCACTGAGCATCGTCCACGGGTTGTAGTAGTCGGGCACGCTGCTCGACGTGTAGATCTTCACGATCGCATCGCTGATGTCGGCGCGGGCGGATAGGACCGATGCCAGAAGCACGATCGCCACCATGCCGAAGCCGCCCCGCATCACGCCCCTCCCCGCACGGTTACCGCAACAAATACCTTTCACGCAAACCACCTCTGGATGTTGGTCGTTGAATGTTGGAAGTTGGAAGTTGAAAGTTGAATGTTGGATGTTGGAAGTTGGATGTTGCCCCCTGACCGCCGGTTATTTCTCCACCGGTACGACAATACCGCGCAGGATAATGTTCTGACAAAAGATAAAGATCAGCAGGGTCGGGATGGCCGCGATGATCAGCGAGGCGTAGATCACGCCAGGGCCGCTGCGCATCTGGAGCTGGTAGAGCCAGACCATCATCGTCCACATCGCCTCGTCCTGGCAGATGAGCAGGGCGAACATGAAGTTCGAGTAGGCGGTGGTGAAGGCCTGCAGCGCGACCACGGCGAGGATCGGCTTGGACAGGCTCATCGTGATGTGCCAGAACATGGTCCACTCCCCCGCCCCGTCCATCTGCGCCGATTCGTACAGTTCGCGCGGCAGGGCGTCGAAGAAGCCCTTGAGCAGGAAGATCGAGTAGCCGTGGGCGAGGCCGGGCAGCAGCAGCGCGGCGAAGGTGTTGAGCAGGTTCAGGTCGCGCATCATCAGGAACACCGGGATCTGGGTGACCATCGGCGGGAAGGCCATGGTGAGCAGCAGGAACAGCAGCAGCTTGTAGGCGCTCGGCGGCTTGTAGCGGCTGAGGGCGTAGGCGGCGATCGGGTTGACCAGCAGGGCGCAGAGCACGGCGAGGCCGCAGTAGATGATGGTGTTGCGGATGCCGCGCCCGTGGAAGGCGATGTGGTCGAGGGCGGCGCGAAAGTTGCGGGTGAGGAATTCGTGGCGGATCGCGGGGCGGTGCTCGAGGAAGCCGAGATAGTGCGCCTCCTTCTGCGGCGGCAGGAGGTCGGACCAGGCGGCGAAGGAGGTGCCGAGCGCGGTGTTGGCGGCCTCGAGGGCGCCGAAGCGGTCGCGCAGGTGGTCGCGGAACTGCTGCTCGATGCTGTCGATGCGAAGCTGGGCGGCGGTCGGTTGGTGGATCACGCCGGTGTCGGGGTCGGGCCAGCCGGTGATGAAGGCCTCCCAGTCGCTGCGCACCAGGCCGGACCACGGCACCTCGGTGACCAGCGGCACGTCGTCCCACGCGGTCCAGTCCGCGCCGTACAAACGCGCGACGGTGGCGAGGTCGCCGTACTTCGCGCGCAGGTAGTCGCGGTAGGCCGGGGCGGCATCCTCGCTGACCCGCACCCAGGCGAGGTTCAGCGAGTTGCGGACGAAGGACTCCCAGGTCGCCTGCTCGGCCGGGGTTCCGTCGGGAAGCGACGGGGTCAGGCGGATCTCGTCGTAGGAGGCGTAGGCCGTGCCGTGGGCGCGGTTGAATTCCTCGATCGACCGGGTGAACTGCGTCTTGAGGAACAGCGCCTTGTAGGCGCCGTCGAGGGTGAAGGCGTAGCGGTAGGCATCGGGCACGGTGTCGCGGAAGGCGCGCCAGGCATCGCCGAGCGCGGTGTCGAGCGGCTTGCTGCGGCGCTGGAAGGCGTCCTCGGGCAGCAGGTAAAAGGCGTTCCAGTCGATGAACTCGGTTTCGAGGGCGCGGTTCGCGGTGTCGATCGAACCCCCGAACCGCTCCTCCATGCTGACGCGGAAGGCGCGCAGGAATTTCGGGAAGGTCCGCGAGACCTGGGCCTGCATGTAGCCGATGGTGGTGGCCAGCACGGGTGGATCGTCGGCGAGGAAGGCGCGCCACGCGGCGACGAAATTCGTGCGCACGCCGGCCGGCGGAACGACCTTCTCGAACGAGGGCTCGTCGGAATCGTACACCGCGCGCATGACGTCGAGCTGCTCGTTGAACAGCGACTCGACGTGCTTGCGGTACAACATGGTTTCATCGACGAGGAAGCGGGGGATCCCGGCGAGGTCCTTCACGTCCACGCCGCTTTTGGTCGAACCGGACAGCAGCAGCACGAACGGCACCACCATGGTCAGGCCGCCGAGGACCAGGGCCGCGTACAACCCGGCGATGAGCAGGCGCGTACGCGGATCGCGCCGCCCGACCTCGGAGATCATCGGCATGGGGACCTCCGGCAACATTCAACGTCCAACATCCAACGTCCAACTTCCAGTGAACAAGCAGCGTAAAACCATCCTTCCACGCATGTTGGACGTTGAACGTTGAATGTTGAATGTTGGACGTTGAATGTTGGACGTTGTGTCCTCACGTCTTGTCTCCGGTGGTGCGGAACTCGATGCGCGCGAGCAGGCGCAGCTGGTACACGGTGAACCCGATCAGCATGAAGGCGAGCATCCAGGCCATCGCGGTGGCCGGGCCGAACTGGAAGAAGATGAAGGCCTTGTAGAAGATGTGGAGGCCGGCGACCTCGGTGTTCGCTCCGCCGCCGGTCATGGCGAGGATGTTCGGGGTGACGCCGAACCACGCGCCGACGAAGACGCCGACGAAGTTGATGACGAGCAGCGGCTTGAGGATCGGGAAGACGATGAACAGCAGCTTGTCGATGAACGTCGCGCCATCGATGTCGGCCGCCTCGTAGTATTCGTCGGAGATGCCCTTCAGCGCGGCGAGGTAGATCAGGCAGCCGGGGCCGAGACCGGCCCATACCATCGGCAGCACGCAGGCGAGCATCGCGGTCCGTTCATCGGACAGCCAGCGCAGCGGTTCGGGCATCGATCCGAACAGGCGGCCGAGCAGCGAGCGGCCCGGCTCGACCAGCGCCGGGTGGGCGAGGCTGTAGGCGGCCGAGGCGAGGATCAGGCCGACGAGCAGGAACAGCGCCGCGGCAAAGCGCGACTCGTGGAACAGCAGGCGCCGGGCAAAGCGGAAGCACAACCAGAACAGGCCGATGCCGACCAGCAGGAACGCCGCGGCGGGGATGCGCATCAGCACCTGGTTCAGCAATCCGTTTTCCTCGTAGAAGGATTTCCACAGCAGGATCACCACCAGGCCGGTGGCGACGGCGGGGAGGTAGAAGATGGTCCGGAACAGCACCTTGCCGAGCGGGATTTCCTGGAGCATCACGGCGAGGATGATCGGCGGGATGAACGACAGGGCGATGACCAGCAGGCTGTACCGCCAGGCGTTCCACACGGCCTGCCACCATTGTGCGTCCCACAGCACCGCGCCGAAGTGGTCAAGCCCGGCCCACGACGAGTCGCCGAGGATCCGGTAGTCCTGGAAGGCCATCACCGATCCGCGCAGCAGCGGCACGTAGTGCCAGACCAGGATGGTGAGCAGGGCGGGCAGCATCAGCAGGTAGGCGGTGCGGTAGCGGGCGAAGCCCCAGCGTTCCTCCGCTCCGGCATGGCCGGCGGGCGGGCGGAAGGCGCGGGCGACGAAGCGGAAGACGGCGATGAAGCCGGCGAGGGTGGCGAGGAAGAAGGCGGCGGCGGTCCAACGCCGGATGCGCAGTTCATCGGGCGGGACCTGTTCGAGCATGTCGCGCCGCGCCTTGTCGCCCGCCTCGCGCAGCAGCCCGAACAGCACGGCCAGTCGCTCGTCGCGGTCGGCGGGCAGCCGGCCGGCCCGGGCGAGGCGCTCGGCCTCGTGCAGCGGGAGGGTCATGATGTCGTAGGCGATGTTGCTGTGCTTGCCGTAGGGTTCGGGTTTGCCGGTTGCGATGGCGATCTCGAAGGTTTCCTTCCAGCCGCGCGGCGAGAGGCGGACCAGTTCCTCGTAGCCGAACAGCTCGAGGTATTTCGGGTTCACGAACCGGCCGAGACCGCCTTCGACCATGACGCGGGTCTTGATCTCCACGGCCTCCTTGCTGTCGTAGAAGCGGATGAATTCCCAGGCGGCATCGCGGACGGCGGGGTGTTCGATGTCGCTGAACAGGCCCATCATGCGGGAGTTGAGTTCACCGCCGCGCAGGCCGGTCGGGCCGATCGGCACCGGGGCCATGCCGGTCACGTCGGGGTTGATGGTGGAGAAGAGTTTCTCGTCGATGTAGCTGAAGGCAAAGGCGATCTCCCCGCGCACCCACTTCACGAAGGCCTCGGACGGATCCTTGAAGGCGTAGCCGTGCCAGCGGCGGCCGGCGGCATCGGTCCAGGGCTCGGTGGAGAGCTGCGTGTAGAAGTCGAGCGCGACCGCCCCGCGTTCGTCGTCGAACACGACCGACCACTGGTCGGTGGCTTCATCGTAGGCGAGCACGTCGCCGCCCATCGACCACAGGAAGGTCACCCAGTTGTAGGCCTCGTGCTTGCCGCGGTAGAACTGCACGCCGTAGATGCCGCGGGCGGGATCGCTCACCGTGCGGCAGGCGTCGAGCAGGTCGTCCCAGGTCCAGGTGGCGTCGGGGTACGGGATGCCGGCCTCGTCGAGCAGGTCCTTGCGGTAGAGCAACACCTTGCCGAGGGCGCCGCCGTAGGGCAGTGCCCAGACGTGCCGCTGACCGCCCGGGCCCTTGCGGTCGATCACCGGCCAGATTTTCTCGTGGACGCGGAACGCGCGTTCCTCCTCGGACATCGTTTCGAGGTAGCCGTCGCCGGGGCGGTCGAGCGGATGCAGGAACCCCTGCTGGATGTAGGTGTCGGACCGGCGGAAATTCAGGTAGAGCACGTCGGGGGCCACGCGGCCGGCGATGGCGAGCAGGTCGGACTCCACACCTTCGACCTTGATACCGGAAAACTCGTGGGGGCGGACCTCGACGCGGTCCCAGTTGAAGTTCCCGTAGCGGGCGGGGTCGGCCTTGTACCGGTCGCGGTACCGTTCGGCGAAGATATCCGGAAAGCGGCGCACGAAGGCGCGCACGGCGGCTAGGTCGGCACGGCTGGCCGTATCGGTGCGGCTCGGGTCCGGCATGATCCAGTCGTGGATCACGACATGGATGACCGTGGTGCGCTCGCCGGTGACCGGGTCAATGACCTCCTCAATCCGACCGGCCCACGCCGAGCGGATCGCCAGACAAATCAGAAGGAGGGTAAGGGCTGCGGCTTTCACCCGGCCAATCTGAAGCAAAGCCGGATAGGATTCAAGCGAGGGAAACAGGCTTGCCAACCAGCAGCGAAGGCCCTAGTTTCTACCCCCTCATTCAATCGCGGAGAGGTGTCCGAGTGGTTTAAGGAGCACGCCTGGAAAGTGTGTGTACGTCAAAAGCGTACCGAGGGTTCGAATCCCTCCCTCTCCGCCAATTCCATGTTTACCGTTTATGTGTTACGGAGCCGCAAGGGGCTCAACACCAAAAACGGGGGCGCGACGCGGCTCCACACCAAAAACAGGGGCGGCGGCTGGATTCAGCGTCGCCCTTCCTGTTCCTGACCAATCCTCGGACGTGCGCACCCTGCGGGTCAGGATGCCGGCGGTTCGGTTGGGCCGGACGCCGGTTCTGCGCCCGCCTCGACTACCGGTTCGTCATCCGCCTCGACCGGGGTGGCCGAGATCAGCTTGTCGCCGTCGTCGAGGTTGATCACCCGCACCCCCTGGGTGTTGCGGCTGATCGTGCGCAGGTCGTCCACGGCAAAGCGGATCATCACCCCGTTGGTGGTGATCATCATCAACGCCTCGCCGTCGTGCACGGTGTGGGCGCCGACGACCAGGCCGTTGCGATCGGAGGTCTTCATCGTGATGACGCCCTTGCCGCCGCGGTTCTGTGAAGGATATTCGTCAAAGGTGGTGCGCTTGCCATACCCGTTTTCGCTAACGCAGAGCAGGGTGCCGCCGGGCTCGACGACTTCAATGCTCTCCACCGCGTCGTTCTCCTTGCCGAGGGTGATCCCGCGCACGCCCATGGTGTCGCGTCCCTGGTCGCGGAGCTGGTTCTCGTGGAAGCGGATGCTCATGCCCTGGCGGGTGATCAGCATGATCTCGTTGTCGCCGCCGGTCTGGCGCACCCCGATCAGGCGGTCGCCCTCCTCGATGGCGATGGCAATGATCCCGCCGGCGCGGGGGTTGCCGTAGGCCGACAGGTTGGTTTTCTTCACCGTGCCGTTGGCGGTGGCGAACACGAGGTACTGGTTGTCCGGGAATTCGCGCACGCGCAGGAATGCCGCGACCTTTTCGCCCTCCTGCACTTCCAGCAGGTTGACGATCGCCTTGCCGCGCGAGGTGCGGCTGCCTTCAGGGATCTCGTACACCTTCTTCCAGTGCACACGGCCGAACGAGGTAAAGAACAGCATGTAGTCGTGGGTCGAGGCGCTGAACACCTGCTCGACGAAGTCCTCGTCCTTGGTGTCCATGCCGGCCACGCCCTTGCCGCCGCGTTTCTGCTCGCGGAAGGCGTCCATCGGCACGCGCTTGATGTAGCCGCCGTGGCTGAGCGTGATCACGCACCCCTTGTCGGCGATCAGGTCCTCCATGTTGATCTCGCCCTCGTCGGGCACGATCTCGGTGCGGCGCTCGTCAGCGTAGGCCTTGCGGATCTCCTGCAGGTCGTCCTTGATCACGCCGAAGATCTTCGCCGGGTGGGCGAGCAGGTCGCGCAGGTATTCGATCAGCGCCATGACCTCGCGGTACTCGGCCTCGATCTTGTCGCGCTCCAGGCCGGTGAGCTGGTACAGGCGCATCTCGAGGATCGCGTTCGACTGGATCTCCGAAAGCCCAAAGCGGCGCATCAGTTCCGCGCGGGCGGCGTTGCGGTCGCGCGACTCGCGGATGATACGGACCACCTCGTCCATGTTGTCGATGGCGATGCGCAGGCCCTCGAGGATGTGGGCCCGGGCCAATGCCTTGTCGAGGTCGTACTTGGTGCGGCGGGTCACCACCTCGAACCGGTGGTTGATGAAGCACTGCAGCAGCTCCTTCAGGTTCATCACCTTGGGGCGGCTGTGGTCGATGGCCAGCATGATCGCGCCGAAGGTGACCTCCATCTGGGTCTGGCGGTACAGGTTGTTGAGCATGACTTTGCCCATCACACCCTTCTTCAGCTCGATGACCACGCGGATGCCGTCCTTGTCGGACTCGTCGCGGATGTCGGAGATGCCCTCGAGCTTCTTGTCGCGGACCAGCTCGGCCATCTTCTCGATCAGGGTGGACTTGTTGACCGCGTAGGGGATCTCGGTGATGATGATCTGCTCGCGGCCGGACTTCGCGTCCTCCTCGATCACCGCGCGCCCGCGCACCTTGAGCAGGCCGCGGCCGGTCTCGTACATGTCGCGGATCGGGTTGACGCCGCAGATGATGCCGGCGGTCGGGAAGTCCGGGCCCTTGATGAAGTGCGCCAGTTCGGCCACGGTGGCCTTGGGATGGTCGATCAGGTGGATCGTGCCGTCCACCACCTCGCCGAGGTTGTGGGGCGGGATGTTGGTGGCCATGCCGACCGCGATGCCGGTGCTGCCGTTGATCAGCAGGTTCGGGACGCGGGCGGGCAGCACGGTCGGTTCCTGCAGCGTGCCGTCGAAATTGTCCTGCATGTCCACGGTGTTCTTCTCGATGTCGGCGAGCATGTCCTCGGCCAGCCGCTCGAGCTTGCACTCGGTGTACCGGTAGGCGGCGGGTGGGTCGCCGTCGATGCTGCCGAAGTTGCCCTGCCCGTGGATCAGCGGGCTGCGCATCGAGAAGTCCTGGGCCATGCGGACCAGGGTGTCGTAGACCGCGCTGTCGCCGTGCGGATGGTAGTTACCGATGACCTCGCCAACGACCTTTGCGCATTTCACGAAGGACTTCGAATGGGTCCAGCCGCGTTCGCGCATGGCGAAGAGGATGCGCCGGTTGCCGGGCTTCAGGCCGTCACGCGCGTCGGGCAGGGCGCGGCCGATGATGACGGACATCGAATAGTCGATGTACGCGCGCTGCATTTCCTCTTCAATGTTGATGTTGTCAATGCGGTCTGTGGTCACACGCGCCTCTTCCTCGTAATCGTGGTCGTCATCGTAATCGCCATCGTGGGTCACCCGGAGGGTTCGCCCACCCCTCAACCATCAACCATGAATCATTTCCTAGATATCCAGGTTCGTCACGTTCAATGCATTCCGCTCGATGAAGGCGCGGCGGGGCTCGACCTCGTCGCCCATCAGCACGGTGAAGATCTCGTCGGCCTTCACCGCATCCTCGAGCGCCACCTTCAGCAGGCGGCGGTTTTCCTTGTTCAGTGTGGTTTCCCACAACTGGGCCGGGTTCATTTCCCCCAGTCCTTTGTAGCGCTGGATGTCCACGCCCTTGCGCCCGAGCAGCCGGATCTTCTCCAGCAGGTCGAACAGCGACACGATCTCCAGCTTCTTGTCATCGCCGCTCAACAACCATGCGATCGGCTGCTCCGAGGCGACGAGATCGGCGGCGGAAAAGCCGTGCTCCTCAATCACCGCAACCAACCGGGCGATGGCCGTGCTGGCATAGATCTCGGTCCAGCGGATGCCGACCTGGCCTTCGCGCCCCGCGCCGTCGTTGACGATCTGCGCCCCGGTGGCCTGCTCGGTCTCCTGGCAAAACGCCCGCAATTCCGGCTCGGAATACACGTAGCGCACCGTTTCGTGTTCGCCATCCGACACCACCACGCGGTACTGGGGTAGCAGCCCTTCGGCATTCCGGTGGCGGATGTAGTCATCAAACGGGATCTGCTTGCGGGACAGCCGGTCGGCGTGCTGCTCGAGCTCGACCAGCTTCTCCAGCACCAGCTTCAACGCCGGTCCGCCGAGCCGCTGCACCTCGTTCGCATCCACGACCCGCGTGTCATCCACGGCGAGGTCGATCAGCATCCGGTTCAACGCCGCCTCGTTCTCGATGTATTCCTCGCGCTTGCCGCGCTTGATGCGGAACAGCGGGGGCTGGGCAATGTAGATGTGGCCTCGTTCGATCAAGGCCGGCATCTTGCGGTAGAAGAAGGTCAGCAGCAGCGTGCGGATGTGCGAGCCGTCCACATCCGCGTCGGTCATGATGATGATCCGGTGGTAACGCAGTTTGTCGATGTTGAAGTCGTCGCGCCCGAACCCCGCGCCGAGCGCGGTGATCAAGGTCCGGATTTCATTGTTGTTCAGCATCTTGTCGTCGCGCGCCTTCTCGACGTTCAGCACCTTGCCGCGCAACGGCAGGATCGCCTGGTAGGTCCGGTCGCGCCCCTGCTTGGCCGAGCCACCGGCCGAATCGCCCTCGACGATGAACAGCTCGCACTTCGCCGGATCGCGCTCCGAGCAGTCGGCCAGCTTGCCGGGAAGTCCGCCGCCCTCCAGCGCGCCCTTGCGCCGGGTCAGCTCGCGCGCCTTGCGGGCCGCCTCGCGCGCCCGTGCCGCGAGCACGCCTTTCTCGATGATCTTGCGGGCGACGGCGGGATTCTCCTCGAAGAACGTGCCCAGCTCCTCGTTCACGATCGAGGCCACGATGCCCTCGACCTCGCTGTTACCGAGCTTCGTCTTCGTCTGCCCCTCGAACTGCGGATCCGGCACCTTCACGCTCACCACCGCGGTCAGGCCCTCGCGGATGTCCTCGCCGGTCATCGCGTCGGCCTCGTCCTTCAGCAGCTTGTTCGCCTTGCCGTACTGGTTCACCGTGCGGGTCAACGCCGAACGGAACCCGCTCAGGTGCGTGCCGCCCTCGATGGTGTTGATGTTGTTGGTGTACGAGAACAGGCTCTCGTTGTAGGCGTCGCTGTACTGCATCGCGATCTCGACCTGGATGTTGTCGCGCTCCTTCTCGAACAGGATCACCTCGGGATGCAGCGGCTGCTTGTTCTTGTTCAGCAGCTTCACGAACTCGGCAATACCGCCCTCGTACCGGAACACCTCCTCGCGCGACGTCGCCTCCTGACGCAACGTCACCTGGATACCCTTGTTCAGGAACGCCAGCTCGCGCAACCGGTTGGCCAGCGTGTCCCAGTTGAACTCGGTGGTGGAAAAGATCGTCGCATCCGGGAAGAACGTCACCTTCGTGCCGCGGCCGGTCGTGCTGCCGATCTTCTCCAGCGTGGTCGCCGGATTGCCGCGCGCGTACCGCTGGTGGTAGACAAAGCCGTCGCGCCGGACCTCGACCTCCAGCCACTCGCTCAACGCGTTCACGCACGACACACCCACACCGTGCAATCCACCCGACACCTTGTACGACGAATGATCAAACTTGCCGCCGGCATGCAACACCGTCAGCACGACCTCGACCGCCGGACGCCCCTCCTGCGGATGGATGTCCACCGGGATGCCACGGCCGTCGTCGTTCACCGACACCGACCCGTCGGCGTTCATCGTGACCTCGATGTTCCGGCAGTAACCGGCCAGGGCCTCGTCCACGCTGTTATCCACCACCTCGTACACCAGATGGTGCAAGCCGCGCACCCCGGTATCGCCGATGTACATCGCCGGCCGCTTGCGCACCGCCTCCAACCCGGCCAGCACCGTGATGTTCCCGGCACCGTAATTGCCGGCGGACTGATCTACAACACCCTGCGAGCCAACGCCTTGCGGATTAACCAACCCGCCGCCCTCGCCCTGTGTATCACCGTCGGAATTTCGCTCGTTCAACGCATTACCCCTGATCGTGGTTTCTATCGATGCAAAGACGATAGGATATACCGAAAATCGGGAAAAAACGCAACGCAGCAAACGGGCTGGAGCGAGGTTTTTTTAGGGCAAAACAGGGGTGGGGCCAGCCGGGAACATCACCGGCGGGCAACCCGGTCGAGCCCCCGGCCTCAACCGCTCCAGAACCAGTAGGCTCCGGCCTCGATTACATACCACCCGAGCAGGGCATTGGTGATCGCATGGGCCAGGGCCACCGCCCAGATGTCGCGGGTTTTGACGTACATCCAGCCATACGCCACGCCGGCCACGAACCCGCCCAACCATTCCTTGTGCTCCACGGCGAAAACCGCCGCCACCCCGAAAAACGCATACCGCTCAAAGGTCCCGGGGTCCACCTTGAGGAAATTCCGTCCGAGCATCCACCGGTACAACCAGCCGCGCCAGAAGAATTCCTCGATCACCCCGATCGCCAGCGCCGACCCGGCAATCCGAACCAGCGTCAACGGCCAGCCGGTTGCTTCCGGCGTGTACCCCAGCCCGATGTCCGGCTCCCGCAATTCCCCCCACGGCAGAATGCCATAGCGCACATAGACATCATGAAGCGCTGGCAGGTGTTCGCGCACCCAGTGCGACTCCCCAACGATCCACGCCCAACACACCCCGACCCCGACCACCACCGCCAGCGGAACATTCCGCACCTGCATCCGCGGATACCACTGCCATGGCCGCAACCAGACCAATAGCCCCAGGCACACCGCACTGCGCACCGCATACTTCCAGCCGTCCGGATCGCCCATCACATACGCGATGAACAACCACGCCACAAACGGCACCACATGTGCCAGCGTCGGCCTCTCAACCGACTCCTCAACCACAACCTGCCTGTCCTGCTCCATGGCGGATCAACGTATACCAAGCCTGCCAAAGCGCAACGGCAAACCACCCGCGCTTTTGATGCGACAAGCGCACCCACGCCCTTTATACTCACACCCGATGCAACCGACCCCGATCCTCACCACACCATCCGCGCCAGCCTGGTTGGAGGCCACGCGACGCCCGTTCCACGCCGACCTCTACGCCTTCTACAGCAGCCTGCTCGGCGGCATCGTGACCGAACCCCTCTACATGCAGGTCCCGGTCGACGACCACCTCGTGCACCGCGGCGACGGCGTCTTCGAGACCATCAAGACCGTCAATGGTCGCATCTATTGCTTGAACGAACACCTTGACCGCCTGCTCCACTCGGCCGGAAGCATCGACCTCGCCGCGCCGTTCGACCGCACCACGCTGCGCGCGCTGCTGCTTGACACCATCCGCGCCTCCGGCCGCCGCGACCACCTCGTCCGCGTCATCCTCTCCCGCGGCACCGGCAGCATGGGCATCAACCCCTACGACTGCCCCTCGGCCCACCTCTACATCCTCGTCCACAAGGCCGCCCCGCCGTTCATGAGCACCCACCCCGGCGGCGCCCGCCTCGTCACCAGTTCCCTGCCGGTGAAGGCCGGCTTCTTTGCCACCATCAAGACCTGCAACTACCTCCCGAATGCCCTGCTGAAAAAAGAAGCCGTGGACCGCGGCGCCGACTTCGCCGTGAACTTCGACGAAGACGGCCACCTCGCCGAAGGCGCCACCGAAAACATCGGCCTCGTCACCCCCGACCGCCGCCTCCGCGTCCCCCTTCCCGGCCGCATCCTCCCCGGCACGACCATGCAGCGCGCCCTCGCCCTGGCCGAAGCGGGACCCCGCGAAGGCTGGCTTGGTGCCATTGAACCAGCACGCCTGACCCGCCACGACCTCGCCGCCGCCGCCGAGATCCTGATCTTCGGCACCACGACCAACGTCACCGCCGTCACCACCCTCGACGGCCACCCCGTCGGCCACGGAAAACCCGGCCCCGTCCAGCAGCACCTCAACGACCTCATCCAA
>ERZ761607.1255-NODE-1255-length-33127-cov-4.826832_pt1 | contig 33127 bp, 27 predicted proteins | sample MGYA00511164_ERZ761607 | MGnify/ENA primary metagenome ERZ761607 (study PRJEB28899, sample SAMN02445080) | bioreactor sludge metagenome | biome: EBPR sludge | place: Australia: Brisbane, Thorneside Wastewater Treatment Plant | collected 2011-06-22 ... | reverse complement strand
GTTGTCCAGGCGGATACCATTTTGTATGGCTCCGCACGGGTCTCGGTGGATTACAACGATGAGAAAATCCCTAGCCTCATTGAGGACCCAAACAATTCAAGGCTGTTAAAACTGGATATCTCAAAAGTCGGCTCTTGGGACGTAGTCAACAACGATTCTCGTCTGGGCATTTTAGGACTTGAGGATTTGGGTGGTGGCCTCAGCGCTGTTTACCAATACGAGTTCGGCGTGGACGTGACCGAAGGTGGCAATTTCGAAAGTAACCGCCCTAAATTCGTCGGTATCAAAGGTAGCTTCGGCACCCTGACCTTGGGTACTCAGGAAACCCCTTACTACCATATTGCAGGCGTGACTGACATCTTCAACAGTGGTAAGACATTTACCGGTACGGCTTGGCTGGGTGGCTCGTTTAATGGATTTGATGTTGACTTATCGGGAAATACCAGCCGTGGCGAAGGATCTCTGACCCGATTAGATAACAGCCTCTACTATACGACGCCTGATTTTAATGGCTTTAGCGGCGAAGCCCTGTTGGTCATGAACGGTGTAAAGGGTGTTGGAATTAGCCAAACATCGGATGCACTCACACTCAAAAACAACCCCTCGGACGGTATCGATCTTTGGAACATTGCCGCCAAATACAGCAATGGCCCATTTTTCGCTGGCGTCAGCTATATCAAACTCGATGGTGGCACCGATTATTCAGACAATCTTACTCGAACCATTGTTCGAACCCTCGATTTTGATCTGGATCAATGGGTCGTAGGCCTGGGGTATAGCTCAGGACCCTTCAGCGTGGGCTTCATTTACGAGCAAGGCACCCTGAATCTGTTTGGACTCCAAAGCAACATGAGCTTCAATGGCACCCGCTGGGGTGGCGATGATGCGACCAACTATTACCTGACCGGTTCCTACACCTTCGGCAACAACATGATCAGTGCTGCTTACGGTCAGTTAGACCCTGGTACCTCTGGATATAGCAAAATCGATAATTACATCCTGGGCTATCAGTACAACTTCAGCAAACGTACGCGGCTTTGGGTTGAATACATTGGACGTAGTAATGACCCAACAAAGGTCTCGCTACCCGTGGGAAATGTGAACATAGTTGACGCTGATCCCTTTGGGGATCAAAACGCCTTTTCCATCGGCACCCGTGTAGATTTCTAATTTTCAGACCTGGGGCAAATAACAGGCGTAAGGGCAAACGGGCACCACCGCAAGGTGGTGCCCGTTTTTTATTATCATTGTGCCCAATCAACCCTGGATAGTTCGTATGCCATCCACGGTCCCTAGCAACAACACATCGGCTGGACGCTGTGCAAATAACCCCACCGTCACGACACCAGCGATATTATTCAATTCCGCTTCTAGCTTAAGGGGTTCCATTATCACCAGGTTATAAACATCCAGGATTAGATTGCCGTTATCCGTGATAAAATTGTCTCGTAGCACCGGTTGACCACCGCGCTTCAGCAACTCGCGCCCAACATAGCTGCGCGCCATCGGAATAACTTCAATGGGCAGAGGAAATACCCCTAGCACATCCACGAGCTTGGATTGATCGGCAATACACACAAACCGCTCGCTGGCGGCAGCGACGATCTTTTCACGGGTCAACGCACCGCCGCCGCCTTTAATCATCTGCAAATAGCAGTTGATTTCATCTGCTCCGTCCACATACAACGGCAACGGTCCGGCAGCGTTCAAATCCAGCACCGGAATTTTACATGCTCTCAAGCGCTGCGCGGTCGCTTCAGAACTCGGCACGGCTCCTTCAATCCGATGCTTGATCCGTGACAGGGCATCAATAAAATAATTGACCGTTGAACCCGTGCCGACACCGATGATTATGTCGTCTTCGACATACCCCAGAGCCGCTTCAGCAGCACGTTTTTTCATGTCATCGCTGGACATGCGATGTTTCTCCTCATCAGATTCTCAAATCACCATGCAAGATTACATCAAGAAAATTCTCACTGCCCGTGTCTACGACGTCGCCATCGAATCGCCACTGGAAGCGATGAACCGCCTCTCCCGGCGCCTGAACAACCGTGTATTGCTCAAACGCGAAGACCTGCAACCGGTGTTCTCTTTTAAGTTGCGCGGCGCATACAACAAGATCTCCAAATTACCGCGCGAAGCGTTGGACAAAGGCGTGATCTGTGCCTCCGCCGGCAATCACGCCCAAGGGGTCGCCTTGGCCGCGCAACGGCTTGGTATCAAAGCGACCATCGTTATGCCCCGGACAACGCCAGCTATCAAGGTACAGGCAGTGCGCGACCGGGGCGGAAAAACGGTGCTGTACGGCGATACCTATGACGAAGCCTACCAGCATGCCCGGCAACTGGAAGCGGATAAGGGGCTGACTTTTATCCATCCTTACGACGATCCGGATGTCATTGCCGGTAATGGCACCATCGGCATGGAAATCTTGCGCCAACACCCCGATCCCATCGAAGCCGTCTTTATCGCGGTCGGTGGCGGTGGTTTGATCGCCGGCGTAGCCACTTATATCAAATTCCTGCGGCCTGATATCAAAATCATCGGCGTGGAGCCGGATGACGCTGCTTCCATGCATGAAGCGCTCAAGCAGGTCGGCGAGGAGACTTTCCGCCTAGCCTGAGATCTGGTAGATGAGGTCATCGTGGTGTCTACCGATGAAATCTGCGCAGCTATCAAGGATATTTTTGACGATACCCGCTCGATTGCCGAACCTGCTGGGGCGCTGGGCGTGGCCGGGTTAAAAAAACATGTGGCGCGGACTGGCGTCAGCGATGCCACCCTGATCGCTATCAACTGCGGTGCCAATATTAATTTTGATCGGCTGCGCCATGTCGCTGAGCGGGCGGAACTAGGCGAACGGCGCGAGGCTTTGCTGGCGGTAACCATCCCCGAGCGGCCCGGTAGTTTCCGGAAATTCTGCCAAACGATCGGCAAGCGCTCCATCACTGAATTCAACTATCGTTACGCCGATGACCACGATGCGCAGGTATTCGCTGGCATTCAGCTTAGCGAGGGTGAGGAGGAAAAAAACCGGATCATCGATGCCCTGCGCGAACAGCATTATCCGGTAGTCGATATGAGTGACAACGAAATGGCCAAGCTACACGTGCGCTATATGGTGGGAGGCCATGCGCCAGGTGTCCGCGATGAAATTCTCTACCGGTTCCAGTTCCCGGAACGGCCTGGCGCCCTGCTAAGGTTTCTGACCGGCATGGCCCATGGCTGGAATATCAGCCTGTTTCACTACCGCAATCATGGCTCTGATCATGGCCGGGTGCTGGTGGGCATCCAGGTGCCCGTAGCAGAGCGTCCAAAATTCTATGATTACATTCACGAACTGGGCTATCCCTGTTTCGAAGAGACCGGTAATCCCGCCTACCGGCTATTTTTGGATGGACGGAGCTAAACCAGCCTCCAGCATCAAGATCAAAACCCATTGCGCGGCAGTGACCGGCAACACTGACAGCCGGTTGCCTTGACGTAGCAAGGCGAAGTCCCCTAACGCTTCTCGATGTTGTTTCAATTCAGTTAGGGTGATTGGCCGGCGTAACCGCCGGTTCAAACGCACATCGACCCGATACCAGCGGGGTTGTGCCGACGTGCTGGCGGGGTCGTAGTAAGCGCTAGCTGGATCAAAAGCGGTTTCGTCAGGGTAACCTTCTCGCGTGATCTCAACGATGCCAGCAATAGCTGGACTGAGGATTCCAGAATGATAGAAAAATGCCTGATCACCTACACGCAGTCCATCCCGTAGAAAATTACGGGCTTGGTAATTGCGCACTCCTTCCCAGGATGTGGTTTGCTCTGACGCGGCCTCCAGATCAGCAATGCTGAATGTGGCCGGTTCCGATTTCAATAACCAGTAACCCATGTTAAGGCTCCCTTACTTGATTCTTGGCGAACAGATACAAAGCCTCCTCGGTCACTGCTGCGTCCAATGGCACATCCCAGGGTTGGCGGATTAACGCCTCAACCCGCTGAAATGCATAACCTAACCCCAGCAACTGCGGGTGATGGCCTTGCCAGCCCGGCTCCAGCAGGAATGCGAAACTGCGGTCATAAAATCCCCCACCCATGCCCAGACGCGTCCCCATAGCGTCGAAGGCAACCAACGGCGTCAGAACCCAGTCCATATCAGACGGCAGCCGCAAATCTGCAAGAGGGACTTCAGGCTCAGGAATATTAAAGCGATTGCGGCGCAGCGGATCGTCAGGCTGATAGGGCGCAAACAGGAGCGTATCACCGGCCAGCACTGGTAGATAAACTGTTTTATCTTCGGTCCAAGCGCGCTCCAACAGTGGTGCTGGATCCAACTCGCCTTGACAGGCCCAGTAACCGGCAATAGCCGCCGCCTCAGTAAAACCGGGTTCCATCGCCAATCGTTGAGCAACTGCTAGCGCCGCCGCATGTCTCTCAGCAACGGACAAGGCGCGGCGCTGGGCAAGCAAGAATTGGCGAAGCCCATCCCTCTCCCCGGATGGAGAAGAGGGCAAAGGAATGGAGGTATTGTTGATCACGGGACAAAATAAAGGCGATGACCATGCATCGCCTGAATAGAGAGAGGGCGTCCTCCGCCTGTGCCGTTTCGGACCTTGCCCTTGAACCAGGGAGGTTCAAGTGGGGCGCAGCGCGATGCATCAGGCTTTCCACAACGAAGGTGGACATGCACACCTGCACCAGCAACCACGTCCCCGGGTATAATCAATTAGGATCAAGGGGTTACCCGGCCCGCTACTCGAACACCGCAGAGAACGCCCGAACTAAAAACCGTTGGACACAAAACAATTATATACCTAATTCACACTGCAAGCTAAAGTACGGCGTCCACTCTTTGTAATAAGTCTCGTACCTGACGGCTGATGATCGCTTCGGCATCCGCCGCCTGCCGCTGTTGCCGCAGCAGATCATGACTGAGATTCAATGCGGTCATCACGGCAATCGCTTCCAAACTCAAGTGCTTGCCGTGATTGCGAATCTCCCCCATCTGCTCGTTTAGATAATGGGCTGCCTCCAGCAACTCATCCCGTTCGGACGGTTGGCAGGTAAACCGGTATTCGTACCCGATCAATTGAACGACAACACTGTGGGTTTCCTGGCTCACGATGTTTGCTCCAGATCTCTCAAGCGCACGATCATGGCCTCGATGCGGGAACGGGACTGCTCGTTTTTGTCATATAAGACATCACGCTCAGTCTGCAAGACCGTCATTTGCTTATGCAACTCCTGATTTTCCTGAGTCAGTTGCTCGCAAAGCTGCACAAGCCGTTCAACCCGCTCAGCGAGAATCGCTAAATCAGTTACCACCGTTCCGGAGGAATCATCAGAGTCTTCAGCCATGAAAGACGAAGTAGTTTCTTCAAAGTTCTCGTTATCCATAAAAACACTATAAAGCGATTATTCCAATCAGGTCAATTCCAGGGTGCTTTAGGAATCTCGTCCAGAAATGATAGGATGAATCATCTAATGTTCCACCTATTGGCTCTGGAGTTTCCCATGCGTGCCAATGATTCGTCCCAATTTCAGCAGTTGAGCCAGTTACTGGCCCCTATCAATCAGGCTGAGCTACACGGATTGCTATGTGGCCTGTTGTGCACAAACATAAATCTGGACCGTGATCAATGGTTGCAATATGCTCGAGAGGCGTTAGTCGGCGATGGCACATTTTCCCCAATGACGGACAAGTTACTCGCGCAACTATTCGATGAAGGCATTGCCCAGATCGATAATTTTGACGAGCCTATTACACCGGTGCTGCCTGATGACGATACCCCCTTGCGCCAGCGAGTGAATGCACTGGGTGGGTGGTGCCAGGGACTGCTCTACGGATTGGGACTCGGTGAAATTGGGCGAGGCAGCCAGCTTAGCGAGGAAAGCCAGGAACTCCTGAAGGATGTTGCGGACATCGCCCAAATAAGTTTCGATACTGATGAGGGGGATGAAGCCGATGAAAATGCTTACGCTGAAGTCGTCGAATATTTACGAGTTGGTTTGTTAATGATTCAGCAGGATATCGAACAAGATCGTTACCGCATATGCTAGAAATGGAAACTATCGCTCATGCTTGCCCGCACCCTTCCAGCCCCAGTCTTTGCCCGTCGCCGCCGCACCTTAATGGATCTGATGGGAGCCAATTCGGTCGCGCTGTTACCCGCTGCGCTGGAAGCGCCCCGCAATCGTGATGTTTACTATCCCTTCCGTCAGGACAGTGATTTCTACTATCTGACCGGTTTCCCGGAGCCGGAGGCGATCGCCGCGCTCATTCCCGGAGCAGAACAGGAATTTTTGCTGTTCTGCCGCGACCGTGACCCGCACATGGAAATCTGGCATGGCCGTCGCGCCGGCCCGCAGGGCGCCAAGGAACGTTACGGGGCAGATAATGCACACCCCATTGCGGAACTGGACAAAATCCTGTTGCCGCTTCTGGAAAATCGTGAGCGGGTATATTACGCCATCGGGTATCATCCTGATTTTGATGAACAAGTGATGAGTTGGATCAATCAGACCCGTGCTAAGGCGCGAATCGGCGTACAAGCACCGGTCACCTTCATCGCGCTAGAGCACCTGCTGCATCCTATGCGGCGCTGCAAAGAGACCGAGGAAATCGCGGTGATGCGCGAATCAGCCCGGATCGCCTGCGAGGCGCATTGCCGGGCGATGCAGATCTGCCGGCCTGGTATGATGGAGTACGAGATCGAGGCTGAATTTTTTCATACCTTCCTGCGCAATGGCGCCGGTTGGTCGTATCCGGCCATTGTCGCTGGCGGCGATAACAGTTGCATTTTGCACTATACGGAGAATAACGCGGAACTACATGATGGCGATGTGCTATTGATCGACGCGGGCGCTGAAGTAGACGGCTATGCCTCCGATATTACGCGCACATTCCCGGTTAACGGACGGTTTTCCGCGGAGCAGCGGGTAATTTATGAGCTGGTGCTGGCCGCGCAAAAAGCAGCAATTGACAAGGTTCGGCCTGGTTGCCATTTTAACGAACCGCACGATGCGGCAGTCCATGTGCTGACCGAGGGATTAATCGCGCTGGGTTTGTTACAGGGTAATGTGGACGAAGCGATCAAGGCGGAAACGTATAAGCAATTCTACATGCACCGCACCGGTCACTGGCTGGGCATGGATGTACATGACGTCGGTAGCTATAAAACCGGTGAAGACTGGCAGGTTTTTGCACCCGGCATGGTCACCACGATTGAGCCGGGCCTGTATATTCCCGCCGGTAGCCAAATCGCCGATGGATGCTGGGCGCAACTCGGCATTCACTTGGAGAGTGATGTGGATGAACGCTGGCAGCGGATTGGCGTGCGTATCGAAGATGATGTGCTGGTTACGGAAGGAGAGCCTGAAGTGTTGACTGCCGGTGTACCCAAGGAGATCGATGCGATTGAGGCATTGATGCGGAAGACGCATGGCTAAAGCCAAAAGATGGCTAAAGCTAAAAGAGGGTGTGGCTAAAATTAAGATGAGAATTTACTTGCGTTGCCGTCGCCAGAAAAAGGGTTGAGAGTAAACCATGGTTCAACCAGATTATGATCTACTCATCATCGGTGGCGGCCTAGTCGGCGCCAGCCTAGCCTGCGCGCTGGATGGGCTAAATTTACGCATCGGCTTGGTTGAAGCAGCGCCGCTGGCCGTTAGCGAACACCCCAGCTATGATGACCGCATCTTGGCTTTGGCCCAGGGAACCCGGCGTATCTTTCAAACCTTGGGCCTGTGGGAGATGCTGGCTGAAACCGCAACCCCTATCCGCCACATCCATATTTCTGAACGCGGCTCGCCCGGTTTCGCTCATCTCGACTGCTGCGATGAGGGCGTAGAGGCGCTGGGTTATGTGGCCGAGGCGCGACAGATCGGCGCAGCGCTCCTGACGAAACTACCAGCCTTGCGCCATGTGGAGCTGCTCTGCCCTGCCCGCTTGGAAACAGTTGCTATTGAACCGGATACAGTTTGCGCCACGGTTCGTTTCAGCGGCGAACAAACGGTAGAGCTGCGGACCCGGTTGCTGGTGGCCGCTGACGGCGCGCAATCGCCGGTGCGTCAGCAATTGGGTATCGCCGCCTTGCGTTGGGAGTATGGCCAGCAAGCAGTGATCGCCAATGTCACTCCGGCTTTACCGCATCGGAATGTCGCCTACGAACGGTTCACGCCAGATGGGCCCATTGCGCTCCTGCCGATGAGCGAGAATCGTTGCGCAGTGGTTTGCACGGTCAATGATGCTGATGTGCCAGCCGTGATGGCATTGGACGACGCGGGTTTCCTAGCCCTATTGCATCAGCGCTTCGGCGACCGGCTTGGTCCGTTCCAGCGCACTGGGCAGCGGCAGGCGTATCCACTGTTCCTGTTGAAATCCCGTGAGCATGCTCGCCAACGAGTAGCGATCATTGGCAACGCTGCCCATACCCTGCATCCCATCGCTGGTCAAGGGTTTAATCTTGGAATCCGCGATGTGGCGGCACTGGCGGAAGTGATCGCTGATGCTCATCATGCGAATGAGGATATTGGCGATTTGAAGGCGTTGAACCGTTACGCCGGTTGGCGGCGCTGGGATCAGCAGCAAACGATTGCTTTTACCGACGCCTTGCATCGGGTGTTCATCAATCCGTTACCACCGGTGCGCGCCGCCCGCAATCTGGGACTACTGGCCTTCGATCTGCTGCCGCCGATCAAGCACTGGTTTGCCCGGCAGACTATGGGCCTGGACGGACGGGTGCCGAAACTGGTGCGGGGACTGGCGCTGACAGCGTGAACCCAAGCACTCATCGCTCTCTAAGAGAGAGGCTGGAGATTAGAGAGAACATCATGAACTCCATCAAAATGGACTACGATCTCATTATCGTTGGCGGTGGCATGGTGGGCTCAGCACTGGCCTGTGCACTGGGCGAGACGGATTTGCGCATTGCCCTACTGGAAGGTAAGCCGCTGGAACATATCTGCCCAGACCCGAAGCCGGATCTGCGTGTCTCCGCTATCAATCGCGCCTCACAACGCATCTTTGCCGCAGTGGGTGCCTGGGACAGCATGGCTGCCTGGCGAGTGAGCCCCTTTCGCGATATGCAGGTCTGGGATGCAATGGGTTCCGGTCACATTCATTTTGACAGCGCGGCCATCGGCGAGCCATTGCTAGGTTGGATCATTGAGAACCGGGTGATCCAATATGCCCTTCTGGAACGAGTGCAGCAGCTGCCAGCGGTTGATCTGTTTTGCCCAGTGGCGCTGGATACCGCTGAGCCGCTGGACGGCAAAGGTTGGCGAGTGCGATTGAATGACGGATGTGAATACGCCACACGATTACTGGTCGGCGCGGATGGGGCGCAATCCAAGGTCCGGCAACTGGCCGGTATCGATGCCCGTGGCTGGAGCTATGATCAAAAAGCGGTTGTCAGCAACGTCCGCACCGCTGAATCACACCAGGAAACCGCTTGGCAGCGTTTTCTGCCGGCCGGACCGCTGGCGTTCCTACCACTGCATGATGGCGGCTGCTCTATTGTTTGGTCCACGCTGCCAGAACAGGCAGATGCGCTGTTAGCCTTGGATGATTCCGCATTTGCCCAGGCGCTGACGGAAGCATTTGACCGGCGGCTGGGCGCGATCACTGACGTTGGGCCGCGCGAGGCTTTTCCTCTCCGTCTCCAGCATGCCCACGATTACGTCAAACCCGGTCTGGTTCTGATTGGTGACGCCGCGCATGTCGTGCATCCACTGGCTGGCCAGGGCGTCAACCTGGGCCTGCTGGACGCCGCAACTTTGGCCGAAGTGATTCTGAACGCCTTGGCTGCCGGTCAGGAGATTGGTGCATTCAAGACGCTGCGCCGCTATGAACGCTGGCGCAAGGGTGATAACCTTTTGATGCTAGGTGTGATGGACGGCTTCAAGCGGCTGTTCAGCAATTCGCTACCACCGGTGCGGCTGTTGCGCACTCTCGGTCTTCATCTAACCGACGCCGCTAGCCCGCTGAAGAATCTCATCGCCCGCCGGGCCATGGGGTTAGAGGGTGATTTGCCACGATTGGCGCGAGCTATGCCTTAGAAGCGCTTTCTCATCTACCCGCCCAACTACTGGAAACCCTTTATCTATGGGGAAGAAAATAACTAATTACAGCATTAAGGTCGCTGCACAGGCCTTCTATTTGGAAGAACAATCTGATCCTGCCCAAGATCGCTACGTGTTCGCCTATACGGTGTTGATTCAAAACCAAGGCAATGTTGCTGCCCGGCTGATCAGCCGCTACTGGATCATCACTGACGCTAATAGCAAGGTCGAAGAGGTGCGCGGCGAGGGCGTAGTCGGAGAACAACCGTATCTGCGTCCCGGCGAAGGTTTCCAGTATACCAGCGGCGCGATTTTGGATACGGCGGTGGGTAGTATGAAGGGCAGCTATCAGATGCTAGCCGATGATGGCGTAACTTTTGACGCTGAAATCCCACCGTTCGTGCTATCCATCCCACGCACCTTGCATTAGGTGCGTCTGTGACCCTACGCTACACTTATACCTTATTTGCACCGATCTACGACGCCTTTGTCGCGCCCTTCACCATTGGAATGCGGCAACGCAGCTTGGCTAGGTTGTGTGATGGACCTCACGACGATATTCTGCTGGCCGGTGTCGGTAGTGGCTTGGACATACCGCTGCTGCCTGTTGGACCACACTATACCGGACTCGATTTGACCCCGGCTATGCTGGTCCGCGCCCGGCGCAAGGCCATTGCCCGAAATCTCGAACTGCGCCTGGATGAAGGCGATGCGCGTACTTTGCCCTACGCTGCTGCCGTGTTTGATGTCGTGATTCTGCATCTGATTCTGGCGGTTACTCCTCACCCGGAGCGGGTACTTGTCGAAACAGCGCGAGTGCTGCGGCCTGGCGGGCGGGTGCTGATTCTCGACAAGTTTCTTCGGCCCGGACAGCGGGCACCGGTCCGGCGGCTGATCAGCCCCTTATTGGGCTTGCTGGCGACACGCACTGATGTGGTGTTGGAAAATATCCTGGCACAGACGCCTGGGCTGGAGGTGCTATTAAACCAGCCAGCACTGGCTAATGGCTGGTTTCGTCAGATCATCTTAGGCAAAAATTTGTAGGCCGGATTATCGATCAATACCTTGTGCATGCTCTGCCTCAACAGCAGTTACCTCTCAACTGATCCGTGAAATCTCACGAGCTGAATGAAGGCCTAGTGCTATACTGATAACAGTACATTGCTTAGGCATGTCCTCATGATGCACCTACAGACTGGTTTTTATGGATGGATACTATAGCCGTTTGAATAATGGCTACCCTTGGCATCGCGCCCTGGACAATGCTGCTGCCCCTACCTGCTCTGCTATTAACCGGTCAAGTGGGCGATTGAAGAAAGTGTTTATCTGTCTGACGGTCACGCTATGGCCATGGATGCTCACCGCTCAGGAATTGATCGTCAACAAAGCAACGCCAAATACTCAAATCAGTCAAAATCAAGCGCGACTTTGCTTTACCATGCGACTACCGCTCTGGGAAAATAATGTGCCGGTAAAAGTGTTTGTTTTACCAGACAATCATCCATTACATCGTAAATTTGCCAAAAACATTCTGGGTCTTTTTCCCTATCAATTGCGGCAAGTCTGGGATCGCCAGATCTTTTCCGGAACTGGACAGGCACCCATCATGGTAGCAACCGAGCAGGAGATGGTTGAACGGGTAGCGTCCACGCTAGGAAGTATTGGCTATGTAGAGTCTGGATCAAGCTATCCCCAAGTCCGAACACTGGAGGTTCGTTGAAATGCACAGGCGGGTCATTGCGCTATTGCCGGTTCTTGGCCTGATGAGCGCGAATGCCGAAGAATCCCAATCCATCTGGGATCCTTTGCAAGTTCATGGCTTTGCCAGCCAGGCAGTAGTTAGAACCAGCGATAATCACTTTTTTGGAAACAGTCCAGAAACTTCGTTCGATTTCACGGAGATTGGCATCAATGCTTCGCTACTAATTAACCCGCAAATCCTCTTATCCGGTCAATTGCTGGCCCGGCGCGCGGGCAATATGTACGATGGGACGCCCAATCTGGACTATGGGTTAGCGGATTTCACGCTAGCGTCCTCAATCGAACATCGCTGGGGTCTTCGCGCAGGGCGCATCAAGAACCCTCTAGGAATCTACAACGAAACCCGCGATGTGCCGTTCACTCACCCCGGCATTTTTCTGCCTCAAGTAGTATATTTCGACAAAATCCGCAACTTAGCGCTTTCCCTGGATGGACTCATGTTTTATGGGGAGACTTACAGCAACTTAGGCGCCTTATCGCTCACAGTGGGTGGCGGCCGCTCCGTGCTCGATGATAACGTTGAATGGACATTCCTCCGCAATGACTACGACGGTGAATTCCAGCCCAACGGTATCGTGGGACTGGCCCGGCTCTGGTACTCAGCGCCAGGAGAACAACTCAAATTCGGACTCAGCGGCACAACACTGTCCTTACAATTCGATCCCGGCCAGCATTCACCGTTAAATGCAGGAACCACGGATATCTTCTACTGGATCGCTTCCATCCAATACGATGCCGAGGACTGGACACTCACGGCTGAGTACGCCCACGAACCATTGGAATGGCGTGACTATGGCCCACTTCTTTCAAATTTTAGAACCACTGTTGAGGGGTACTACCTGCAGGGAACCTACCGGATCCGGCCGAATGTTGAACTACTACTGCGCTATGAAGAGGGCTTTGCTAACCGGAATGATCGGGACGGCGTCGAATTCTCGTTGCTTAGAGGTCCGCCGCCCTTTACCTACTTTTCTAAGATTTGGACGGCGGGCCTACGCTGGGACATCAATCGAGAATGGATGGTGCGAGCTGAATATCAACGCCACCACGGGACCTTCGTGCTGTCATATAGGGAAAACCCAGATCCCAGCCAATTGAGCGAATACTGGAATCTGTTTGCCGTGCAAGCCGCTTTTCGCTTCTAAGTAAGAACGGCGCCATGGCCAGATTCGCTCCTTCGAACTTACCGGCACTCTATCTCAGCCTGCGCTGGAAGGCGCTGATCGTCCTTAGCCTTGTCCTGATGCTGGTCAACGCTTCGCTGGCGTTTTTAGCCTATCGCCAGGCAGCAGAGCAATTCAAGCAGCAACAGATCGAGGTACGGGATCGGCAGGTTCGCCAACTCTACGCTTTGTTGGACGACGGCTACCGGCAAATGTCACGGCTCGCCAATATCGTGCCGTTACTGGGATCAGATCAGTCTGATCAAGCCATCAATGAACGCTTGCATCAAGCGCTGGATCACAACGGTTTCATGCTGGATTTGGAATGGGATATCCGCTCAGCTTACTGGATTCAGCCCAAAGGCCAATCGATTCTGCTGTGGCCGGACCATGCCCAAGGATTACCTGCTGAATTGATCGAGCGATTGCAGCGGTGGCCGGAACAAACAGCCACTATGCTGGCCTGTGCTCCAGATTGCTACCAATATTTGGCTGCTCCCTTGCTTTGGCAAGGCCATTCCGCCGGAGCTTTGGCATTGGGCCGTTCAGTCGCTGATGTCCTGCTAGCCTTTCATGCGCTGACCGGCGCCGATGTGGCGATCATGGTTGAACAAGCCAATCTCACCCAATTTCCGGCAATCACTCATCCCGAACAGATCGAGGCCTTGCTGCACGACACCGATCTTAGACAATTGGATATCGGGGGAAGCACCAATACCCTACTGATTCAGCGAGATCAGGACTGGTTCGAGATCTCTCGGCTACCGGCTCTGGCGCCAGAAGTGGACGCTCTGTTAATCAATCCAATCACTGCACAGCAGCAGGCTATCGCCAAGGTGACCCGCGACAGCATTCTCATTGGGTTTCTGGGTCTCGTCCTGTCGGAAAGCCTGCTGCTATTAGTAATGCAAACTCTGGTCAAACGGCTCAGACGGTTAGCGGATGTGTTGCCCCTGCTCGCCGAGGATCGCTTTACCGACTTGCGCAATCGTTTACTCACTCTCGATGCTTCCTGGTTCCCGTTGCGCGATGAAATGGACCAGATGATCGATACGGTGGGCACTCTGTCCGAACGAATGGAGCACATTCAACGCGACCGGGAAGAAGCGCGGTCAGAGCTGGTCTGGCTGGCAGATCATGATCCATTGACCCGGTTACTCAATCGCCGGCGTTTTAACCACGATTTGACCCGCTTGGTCGACCAGTCGGTTCATAAGAAACTGAGTGGAGCGCTACTGTTCTTCGACTTGGATCAGTTTAAAGATGTCAACGACATCAGCGGCCATCCGGTGGGTGACCTGCTGTTACAGCAGGTTGCTGAACAATTGGAAGCACTCCTTGGCACAGGCGGTTCCTTAGGGCGGTTTGGCGGGGACGAATTCGCTTTAGCACTGCCCCAGGCGAGTTCAGAACAAGCCATCGCTACCGCTGAACAGGTGCAAATGTGTATCCAATCTGTGGTGATTCGTAATCACGGTGTGCGGCATCAGGTTTCCGCTAGCATTGGCATCGTACTGTTTCCCGAACATGGCGTTGACACCCAGCAACTGCTATCCGACGCTGATCTAGCCATGTATCAGGCTAAGGAAAGAGGCCGGGGCCGCTGGTACTTATTCTCTCCGGAGGATCAAGGCCGGGAACAGGCCAACGCACGGGTGTTGTGGTCGGAGCGAATCACTGAGGCGTTGATCGAGGATCGTTTCGAGTTGCACTTCCAGCCGATCATGGAGCTAGCAACGGGGAGCATGCAACGTCGAGAAGCCCTGCTACGCATGAGTGATGTTCAAGGGCAACTGGTCTACCCCAATCACTTTATTCCGGTTGCTGAGAAAACCGGTCAGATCCATGCTATCGATCATTGGGTCCTAGCACGGTCAATTTTAGTCTTGCAAATGCATCCGGGGATTGATCTGTCGGTCAATCTTTCCGCCAACGCGATGGAGGATCCCTCACTGCTGCCAGACCTGAAAGATCTGCTGGCTCAGTATGATGTTGATCCGACACGGCTCACATTCGAGATTACTGAAACTGTGGCGGTTAACAGCCTGCAAAATACCACACGGATGATGCGCGATATCCAGAAGCTCGGTTGCCGGTTCGCATTGGATGATTTTGGCAGCGGGTTTGCTTCATATGCTTATCTACGCCAACTGCCGATGAGTGCGATCAAGATCGACGGGGCTTTCATTCGCAATATTGCCCACAATCGTGAGGATCAAATTTTTGTCCGGGCAGTGACTGACATTGCCCACGGCATGGGCAAGCGAGTGGTTGCCGAATTTGTTGAGAATGAAGAAATTTTGAGCATCCTGCGCGAGATTGGTGTCGACTACGCGCAAGGCTATCATATCGGTCGGCCGGTAAAGTTACATACTGACAGCATTTAATGCGCAGAAACGAAGCCAACTTAAAGCGCATCGGGTGACAAATCACCAAATTCAGAAGCCCTTATCGATGGAAAATTTCTCAAGGGGTAGCCACATCGACCTGCCGGGCCAGTTCCATCTGATGAATGGATTCCTCTAGATTGATCTGATCCGGGTTCTCGTTGGATTGCCCGCGTAAGTGCTCGAAAAGCTCTACCTGCTCCAGGGTAGAGTGGTTGCCATCAGGTTGCTGCACGAACGCTGCCCACGGCACAAACTTGGTCAATGGGAAACGCTGTCCAGCCTGAGGGGAAATGTCGATATGCAGTCCAGAGATGTACAAAACCCGCTTGCCTTGATAGCCATGTTCCCGGACGATAGTGCGGAAAGTGCGATCGAATTCCACTTGCGTATTCACCTGAGCAGCCGTCAGCAGCGGATGCGGCGCAGTGACGATCCAAGCCATCGGATCGAACAGGTTTTTCTCCAAATGACTACGGCCTTCCAGATCGCCCTGAACGTCGCGCTTGAAGCGAAAATACTCTGGCTGCAGCCATGTGCCAATCGGTTCACGCTGGCCATCGGCCCAACCCGCTTGTTCCATTCGATAGCGCAGTTCGGGCGAAGCGAGCAAGCTCTTGGCCGTGCTGCGGCAATACACCGGATGCCACTCATGGCTGGCCTGATCTGCAGTCGCTAGCCGTTCCAAATTCAGGAACAAACCCTCGTCGCGATTCTCGCGCAGCAATTGGTTATCGATCGTGACCCGGTATTCCTCTCCCTGGCGCTCCAGCAGAATGTTGTCGCGAGCAAAGGCGTATTCATCCTGATACCAGCGCAGCACTGCTTCAATCTTCCCGCAACTGGCGGTCAAGTGCTGATCTTCGCTTTGGATGCGCCGGTAAACGCCAAACACGCGGCGCTCCGGATCATAACCCACATGGCTGGCGTGAATGATCACCATGTCCTGCCCGTGCTCGGCGTGGGGCGCGTGGCGATCGGTGGCAACGATGCCGCCGACCTGGCCATGATTGAACGGAAATACGCCAAAGTGTTTGCTGATGAGAATGATCGGATAGCCCTGGTTTTCATCCGAGCAAAACGCCCGCGAGGGCATGATCTTGCCAGGGGTGAAACCCAGCGATTTGCACAGATTATACAAACGGGGAACGAAACTGCTGTAGCGCAACATCACATCAGTGATGTGAAAATCAGCCATCAGGGCGCGGATATTGGCAGTGGATGAGTACATGGGCGCGGACCAGTGGATTGCGTTTGCCGGTTTCAGCAGGGTTGCTTTGATGAAAGTATAGATACCCTTGACAATCCTCCAGCCCGCCCGCATTTAGAAGATCAATATTCTGTTACCGCCGCGTGAAAAATTATGACTGATCACGAAACTATCGAAGCGGAAGTCGTGCGCGAGGACAACGACGCCTCCGACGCCTCCGACGCCTCCGAAGCGTCCGCCAACCACATCGTTCCCGCCGTCGACATTCTGCCCAATACCCTGTACCTGCTGCCGCTGTCCGAACGGCCCTTCTTCCCGGCGCAGGCCCTGCCATTGCTGTTGAATGAAGAACCCTGGCTGCCGACCATTGAGGCTGCCGCCAGCCGCGATCAACGGGTGATCGGCCTGATCCTGGTCAAGCCGGACAGTGCCGAAAACGTCCATCCCGATGATTTTCATCCGGTAGGCACCGCTGCACGAATGCATCAACTGGCGCGCAATGAGGGACGGCTGCAATTCATTGCTCAGGGGCTGCGGCGATTCCGTATCGAGCGCTGGCTGTCCAATGAACCACCTTACCATGTTCAAGTCGAGTACCTGAATGAGGACGCCGGGCATGCCGGTGTCGAAGAATTACGCGCCTATTCCTTGGCGGTGATCAACACCCTCAAGGAATTGATCCCGCTCAATCCGCTATATTCTGAGGAACTTAAGTTCTTCCTCAATCGTTTCAATACCAATGATCCTTCACCGCTGGCTGATTTCGCCGCCAGCCTGACCACCGCCAGCAAGGAAGAGTTACAAGAAATCCTGGCCACGGCACCGGTTCTGGAGCGGTTAAAGAAAGTGATTGTATTGATCAAAAAGGAACTGGAAGTCGCCCAGCTTCAGACCAAAATTCGCAAGCAAGTCGAAGAGAAGATGAGTGAGCATCAGCGCAAATTCTTCCTGCGTGAGCAACTCAAGGCTATCCAGCAAGAATTAGGTATTGCCAAAGACGACCGCACCGCCGATGTGGACCGTTTCCGTGAACGGCTGGAAACCCGCCAGGTTCCCGAAGCGGCTAAGAAGCGCATCGACGAGGAGCTGGACAAACTGTCGATCTTGGAAACCGGTTCCCCAGAATACGCTGTCACCCGCAATTACCTGGACGTGATGACCGATCTGCCGTGGGGAGTTTATTCAACGGACAACCTGGATCTCAAACATGCCCGCGAAGTGCTGGATCGCGACCATGACGGGCTAGCCGATGTGAAGGACCGGATCATTGAATTCCTGGCCGTCGGGGCGCTGAAGGGTCAGGTTGGGGGTTCGATTATTCTGCTGGTTGGCCCACCGGGCGTGGGCAAAACGTCGATTGGCCGCTCGGTGGCTGCGGCGCTGGATCGCCAGTTCTACCGGCTCAGCTTGGGCGGGATGCGTGACGAAGCCGAGATCAAGGGCCATCGCCGCACGTATATCGGCGCATTACCAGGTAAGTTTATCCAGGCCATCCGCGATGCCGAGACCGCTAACCCGGTGATCATGCTTGACGAGATTGACAAGATCGGCGCTTCGTATCATGGCGATCCAGCCTCAGCGCTGCTGGAAGTCCTCGACCCGGAGCAGAACACTGAATTCCTCGATCACTATCTAGACGTGCGTTTCGACCTATCCAAAGTGCTGTTCATCTGCACGGCCAATCAACTCGACACGATTCCAGCGCCGCTGCTCGACCGCATGGAGACGATTCGCCTGTCCGGCTACATCACCGCCGAGAAGCTGCAAATCGCCCGTAACCATCTGTGGCCGAAGCTGCTGGAGCGCAGCGGGCTGGAGCGTGACCGTATCCAACTGGATGATGAAGCGTTGCAACAAATCATCGAAGGCTATGCCCGCGAGGCCGGCGTGCGCAGCCTGGAAAAGCAACTCGGGCGGATTGTCCGCAAGAGCGCGGTGCAGATCGTCGAAAATCACCAAGAGGGAACGATCACCGTGGAGCGCATCGACCTGGATCATTATCTGGGCAAGCCGCCTTTCAAGGTCGATACGCTGATGGCCGGAGTGGGCGTGGTGACGGGGTTGGCCGCGATGGGTGGCGCGACGCTCAATGTCGAGGCCAGCCTGATCCACACCAAGAATCGCGGTTTCAAATTAACCGGCCGGTTGGGCGAAGTCATGCAGGAGTCGGCCAATATCGCCTACAGTTATGTGAGTGCTCATTTGGAAGAATATCAGGCTGACCCCAAGTTTTTTGACGAAGCCTTTGTGCATTTGCACGTTCCGGAGGGCGCGACGCCCAAGGACGGCCCCAGTGCTGGCATTACCATGGCCACCGCCCTGTTATCGCTGGCCCGGGGTCAGGCCACGACACGACCGTTGGCGATGACCGGTGAGTTGACCCTGACCGGGCAGGTGCTACCGATTGGTGGCGTCCGTGAGAAACTGATCGCAGCCCGGCGGGTCTCCATTCATGAGATTCTCCTGCCGGAAGGGAATCGCGGCGATATTGACGAATTGCCGGATCATATCCGTGAGGGTATGACCATCCATTTTGTCGAACGCTTCCAGCAGGTGGCGGATCTGGTTTTTACTGCCGGGCATCCCGGCTGAGGACATAGTTTGTGATGACAGTGATGATTCCTGGCAAAGCCCGCGCGATTTTGTTCCCGCCGCTCTGTCTGCTGGCGTTGCTCCAGGTGTCCACTGTGAGCTGGGCTGCCTGCGATGATCCCCCGGCCCGGAGGGTCAATTGGCTACGCTGCGACAAGCAGGGCGTGGACTTGCAGGGCGTGGACTTGCGGGAGGCGGTGCTGACCCAGATCAATCTGAGCGGCGCTAATCTAAGCGGGGCGCGGCTCAGTGGCGCGGATCTGGGCCGGGCGATATTGAATAACGCAAATTTCACCGGCGCTGCGCTGCGCGGCGCACGGCTGGTGTCGGCGCAGCTCAATCATGCGGTGTTGGCTGACGCGAGCATGACCGGAGCACGGCTGGATCGGGCGGTGTTGGCTGGAGCTGATCTGCGCAAAGCGGACCTGAGCAACGCCGGGTTATATCAAGCAGACCTGAGCAGGGCGGACCTGAGCAACGCGAAACTCAATCAGGCCCATCTGGCGCAAGCGGATCTGAGCGATGCAAAACTGGCCAATGCCAATTTGAGTGAAGCCGTGCTGAGCCGGGCGATGCTGGAGGATGCCGTGCTAACCGGAGCCAATCTACAAGGTACCCGGTTAGACGGAGCAACGTTGCTGGATGTGAATTTCACCGGCGCCGATCTCAGCCAGGCGACTTTGGCCGAAGCCCGGATCGATGGCGCTATCTTTACCAATGCCAAACTCGACAGCACGATCTGGATCAATCGCCAACGGTGCCGGCCAGGCTCGGTGGGGGCATGCCGGTGAGAAGTAGCTAGCTTGAGCAAGGGAGTAGGCACTATGCCTCATCGGGCGCCACCCTGCTGGGCGATGACCTCTTCCGAATAAAATTAAGCGTTTAGCCGGCCGGGCTAAACACAGCGTTGCCCAACCTACGGTCTCCAGACAATAGCGTAAAACCTATGCAGAATTGGTATAACCCGCAGTCAGCGATCAAAATCAGCCACCGGATTATCGGGTAGCGTTCAAGCACTGTTTTGAGCGTCAGCAAGGAGGTCGTGATCTCATCCACATTGCCTTCAAGGGCCTGACCCAGTGCGCTTGGAAATAGCAACGATTCTCTAGAACTGGCTAATCACGAATGAGAGAACTACACTTCTTTGAAACTTCTAACGACCATCATAAAAAAGGTAATGTATTGAATAAGATATGTGTTTGGCAACATCGTGGCTTTGTTATGGGCTGCTTACCTGATATTTCCCAGTCCCAACCCGGTTCAACAACGCAAGACTTTGGTGTCGACCGGCCCTTCCAGATGCTGGAAAACGAAAGCAATGGTTGAAATGGTTGGCAGGAATACCGCTTGATGAAAGAAGATTTGACCCTCAGTGACGCAGTGAACGAACTGACTAAGTGTGTAACCCTGTCACCAACCCGGCTGATGTATTGATGCATCTATTCAAGGATAAAGTTGGAGTGCCGATCTGCACCACCAACACCCGGATAGCGTGCGCTTGACCAGGCGCTGATGATGCTTACTCTGATCGATAGTCATAATCATTTCGACGAGGCCAGTTTCGATCCCGACCGGGAGGCCGCTTACCAACGGGCGCGCGACGCCGGCGTGAGTGTACAAGTGCTGGCAGCGGTCAGCGCCCGCCTGTGGCCCAAACTTAAGGCAGTGACAAAACAATATCCAGGGCTGTATCCATGTTACGGCCTGCATCCAGCCTATCTCAATGAACATCGCCCGGAGCATCTCGATGCATTGGCGCATTGGCTGCACCGGGAACGGCCCGTCGCTATCGGCGAATGCGGGCTGGATTATTACCTGCCTGATCTCGACCCCGATGCCCAAGCTGAATTTTTTTCCGGGCAATTGCGCCTGGCTTGCCGTCACGATCTGCCGGTCGTGATCCATGCTCGTCATGCGGTGGATCACGTCATCAAATTTCTGCGGCGCTTTGCCGGGGTGCGTGGCATGGTGCATAGCTTTTCCGGCAGCGAAGACCAGGCCGGACGGCTGTTGGATTTGGGAATCCTGCTCAGCTTTGGCGGTCCGCTGACCTATCCGCGTGCCGCCCGTTTGCGCAAACTGATCCGTTATTTGCCACTGGATGGCTTCATAATAGAGACCGACGCTCCCGACCAGCCGTTGAGTAATCATCGCGGCGAGCGCAATGAGCCGGCATTCGTGACGGAGGTACTGAGTTGTATTGCTGAGTTACGCGGCGCTGATCCTGTTGAAATCGCTGCCGCTACCACGAAAAATGCCTGCCGCTTGTTCAGATTGTCCGATGCCTTATCCACAGGCACGCACTGAGATATTGATCGGCGCTGAACGATTGGCCCGGTTGCGGGCAGCACGGGTGTTAGTGGCCGGACTGGGCGGAGTCGGTGGTCATGTAGCTGAGGCCCTGGGCCGAGCCGGTGTGGGCCGGCTGACTCTGCTGGATCACGATACGGTGTCGCCTTCTAATCTTAACCGCCAATTGCTGGCGTTGCACTCAACACTGAACCGGTCCAAGGTTGAGGTTATGGCGGAGCGGTTGCACGACATTGACCCGATGCTGGAATTGACACTGCTCAATGAATTTCTCCAGCCGGATATGGCCGATGCGTTGGTGACCACCCTACCTCTCACGCCTAACCACTCCCTTGCAACACATAAGGAGAGCCAACCCCTCTATGACTATGTAGCCGATTGTATCGACAGCATCGCCTGTAAGGCAGCACTGGTTACAGCTTGCCACCGCCACGGCGTACCAGTCATTTCAGCATTAGGGGCGGGTAATTGTCTGGATGTTAGCCGCGTCCGTGTGGCAAAACTGAATCAAACTCAGGGTTGCCCCTTGGCCCGCGAGCTGCGCCGGCAGCTACGGAAATCGGGCACACCGCTAAATTACCCGGTGATTTATAGTGACGAACAACGCAGCTCACCCCTGCCACATCAGCCCGCCGGCGGCGATACCCCCGGCCGCCCACGAGCGGTAAACGGCACGATTTCCTATATGCCAGCACTGTTTGGCGTGATGCTGGCCGGGGTGGTGATTCGGCAATTGCTGGAAGGAGGCGAAGGGATTGAATGATGACCTTCTGCCAGAACAAGGCGCTCGCAACTGTCCGGAATCCATACGAAGCCTGCTTTTCAAACAAATATCAGTTTTTGGTGGACGGCGGAGGAAGGGGCGGTTGAGGCAACTGATCGAGAATGCGCCGGGCTACGCCCTGATAATCCTCGTCAAAGTGATGATCACCTGGCATCTGTTGAACGATGATTCCCAAATCGGCCAGCTTCGGACAGGAAGCATCCTCCTCCTCGGTACCGTAAATACACAACCGTTTGATAGTATTTAACTTCGCCAATTCTGGCCGCACGGGTTGATCGCCTTCATCCGGATTGTCGCTAATCCAGTCGCTGAGATGAAATTCGAAAGAGGCATTATCCGATAGTCCGAGGAATACCATCAGATCGATCCGCGCGCGCAACGCTGGTGGCAAACGGTTGGCAATGGCGGGTAAGGCATCGGCTCCAAAGGAATAGCCAATCAATACGATTCGTTCTTTCTTCCAGGTATCCAGATACTGGCGCAGTGTCCGCTCCAAATCCAGCGCGACCTCGTCCGGTTGACGGGCTTTCCAAAAATAGCTCAGCGAATCCCAGCCAATCACCGGCAGGCCGTTCTTGGCTAATTCCGCAGTCATCGACCGGTCGAGCAGCGCCCAGCCGCCATCCCCGGACAGCATGACCGCCAATTGTGGCCGATCGGGGCCGCCTGTCACCGGAACTTCAGTGAGCGGTATGCCCGTGACGCTGGCATCCGGCTGCACTTGCTTAACGATGCTTGGATCGAGCCATTGCAACAGGGCGGATACTTGCGGCAGCCAGTCTTTGACGCCTGCCTTGCCGGGTATTCCAGTCAGCCGGGCTAACTGGATCGATTGGACAAACTGTATGGTGGTCGCAACTTCACAAGCGGGCTGATTCTGAAACACAAACCAGGTAGCTGGCATCCGGGTGATGGGTTTTAAACGCATTCCCTGATGATCGGGCAACGCCACGCCTTCCAATTTACCGGCGCCAGGGCACAAGGGCTTGGACAAGGGTAGTTCCGGGCAGAAGTTCACTCCGATTCCAGCATGGAAGCGGTCAGCCGGCGCCTGGGCCAGTGCTACGTAGCCCAGCGTTGCGCCGGTACCGTAACCAAGCAGAACTGGCGGCAAGAGGCTCGCCAGCGGGTAACGCTGAGCTATCCACTGATTCAACTGCCCAAGATCCGCCGACAGATCAAGGCAAGCAGCTTTCGATTGGTCCAGCCAGACCAAGTACTGATTCAGATCGATCCCAGCGACCACATAATCCAGTTGAGCAATTTCTTGTGCTATAGGGGTCATATCGGCATTCCAGCCAGCCGCACCAGACAGTAATAACACCACGCCCTTGGGTTCGCCGGCCGTGTGGTAGATGGCCAGCTTGCCGAAGACGGCGTTATCCAGTGTTTCCTCAGCAATCCCTGCCTGCGTATTGGACATTACCAGCACGGCGATGGCCAGACAAAGCGCTTGTGATAAGCGATGCAGGATCGAACTCTTCATCACGGCTGGATTCTGACGGCGGTTATTCCGGATGATCAGCATGGGTCCAGAGAGGTCTTGCTAGCCAAAAAGGATTAGCGATACCTTGCCGATAGGCTTTCAGTGCTTCCGAAGAGGAATTCACTCTAAGATTACTGATAGAACCATCATCGTTTTGCCAGCGCTCATGCCAAAAAACGGCAGCGCGGATTCTCGGGTAATCTTTAGACGCCCGTTCAAGAAAATCAGCGATCCAATGCGCTTTGCTTCCCTGCTCCGGAAATTCCCCGACGCCCCACTCGGCCAGCATAAGAGGTTTTTCTTCATCGAGCTGGCAAAGCTGTTGGTAGTAAGTTCCTATTGCCTTATCGACCGTTACCCAGTTTCCTTCGGATTTGAACTGTACACCATACGCGGTGATTCCAAGCCAGTCGACGTACTGCGGCCCTGGATAGTATTGCGCCATAGCGTTCCAGGGTTCATCGGGATCGGAGGCATTATTCGCGTGCCAAACCCAGAGGATATTGCTGGCTCCCTTGGCTCGCACCCGGTCAATGACATAACGGTAAGCCTTTTTAAAGGTTTCCGGGCCTTCGAAACAATTTTTACAGTTTTGCGATGGTTTCCCCGCGCCGTAAAAAATCCCCGACCAAGGGAACCAATACCCATTCATCTCCAGTCCCCAGGAAACGAATAAGGGGTTTCCATACGCCTTGGCTTGAGTAGCCCAATAATCGATATAGCCGTCCCATTGGCCTGCAATAATAGCATTTAGATCGAAGCGCCCAGGTTTCGAATTCCATCCTTCAGTTGGCCGGTCCCACGGCGACCAGAAGATTAAAGGTATCGCTCCATAACTTGAAATAATGTTAAGTTGCTGATCGGGGAAACTCTGATTTCCCCAGTCGCTCGAAAATGCAATGATCGCTTGTTTTTTGCCCACCAGCTTATCGAAGCGCTCAATACCTTCCAGTGTTACATTATCTTCGTGGTGTCCGAATTCAATATAGGCGCCGCTGTACGCTTGGTTTTTTGGAACTACGATTTTCATCTGCCTATTATTTGTTGTCTTTTTTTGCGAAGGAAAACCTGAATTAGTTGGCTGACAAGCAACCATAAAGCTTGAAATAAATATAAATAACAATATGTTGATTTTAGTGAGATTATGTGGATTTCCTCTGCGCTGGTTGAGATATTTTAATATTGTATTTGACATTCACAGTCCCTCTCCGGTCAATTTTTCCCCAACCATACCATGCACCCTTCAATGCGCGAATAATGGCTACCCAGACTGATAAACAAAGCAGGGGCCGATAGAGAATTCTCATGGGGAAAATCCACAACGAAGCACGCAAAGGCTCTTTCTCAAGAAAACAGCCTAGCAATGCAAGTAGCCACTCCAGCGCGAAAAAGAAAATAGCGTATCCGATGATAGAAAACCCTGATCCCCAAGAGATAGAAATAAGCAGCATCATATCGACCAGCGGCACTAAGGCCACTAGAAACACATGGCAAAACCATACACTCGGCAAGCTGAAGAACCCCAATCCAGGACGCTCAAGGCTGCATAGAAGGCCGCGATGTTTCCAGAGACACTGAAGAGTACCAAAAGCCCAGCGAATCCGCTGACGCACGAGCAGTCGAGCTGTGTCAGGAGCTTCCGTGTAAGCAATGGCACTGGACGCGTAGCGGATACGATAGGGAGTGCGATGCAGGTGAAGCGTCAGATCTGTATCTTCAGCAAGGGTATCCGCGATAATCCCCCCCGCGCTTTCAATCGCCTGTTTTTTGAAAGCACTGATGGCGCCAGGGACCACAGTAATCGCGTTCCAGTAATCATAGGCGCGACGATCCAGATTGAAGCCACAAATGTATTCGAGCGATTGGAAACGCGCGATCAGCGATGTCAGATTGCCAACGCGGATATGGCCACATACCGCGCCAACATCCGGCTGAACCAGGGGAGCGACGAGCCGGCGAAGGGTCTCCGGTTGAAACTGGGTATCTGCATCAAGCATCACGACCGTTTCATAAGCCGCAGCCTCGACCGCCCGGTTGAGGGCATGCGCCTTGCCCGCGTTATTTTGCGAGATCAGGCGGATCCGCGTATCTTCAGCCGCAAGTCTGGCGACGATGGCCGCAGTGTCGTCCGTTGAACCGTCATTGACCACAATCAATTCGAAGAAGCCCGCATAATCGCTAGTTAAGATCGAACGAACCGTTGAAGCAATGACTTTGGACTCGTTGTAAGCAGCGATTATGACAGATACGGGTTCCTTGAAGACCGATGATTCCTCCGATAGCGCCTGTTGCGTCCGCCGGTATTGCCGTAGCGCAAGCGCCACGACAATACCCGTTCGAATCAGCAGGAGCACTGTAATCCCCATCATGAAAGCCCAGGCAAATTCTTCGATACGCTGGGCCAAATGCAGCCCTGTCTGGGCTACGGCGCGCGAGCCTGCAGGATCATCGGTTGGGATCGGCGGCATTAACGCCTCACGTGAGAGATTTAAAAGCGTCTGAAGCGACACGATCTGATCACCCCGATGACGGAGATAGCGAATGATTTCCGGAAGCGCGGCGACAGTTGCCGAACGGTCGCCGCCGCCATCGTGAAGAAGAATGACATTTCCCTCATGGCGGCGCTCGTTAATGCGCGTCATGATGTCTGCGGCATTGGGCTCATTCCAGTCTTCGCTATCAATACTGTCGCTCACACAGAGATAACCTAGTTGCTGCGCCCTCACGAGCGTCCTAAACTCTTCAAAGGATTTGGGATAGGTATCTGCAGCATAGGGTGGGCGGAACAGAAGCGTTGATATTCCGGCACCGTCTTGAAGAATGCGCTGCGTAGCATTAAGTTCGAATGCTGTCCACGCTTCAGTGGCTACGCTGAGATCAGAGTGTAAATAAGAGTGGTTGCCGATCTCATGTCCTTCAGCCAGAATCCGGCGAACCAGTGCCGGATTTTCAACCACTCGACTTCCCACGACAAAGAACACGGCATGAACGCCTTCCTGTTTGAGAATATCGAGGATGCGTGGCGTCCAAACCGGGTCGGGGCCATCGTCAAAGCTCAGCACCACCTGATTCGTTGCCGAGCCGCCCCGGTGGTAAATAGAGGGATATTTGGGGAATTTCTCGTACCGCGCTTCCCAGAACTCAGCAGACGGTGTTGTCACCCGGCGAAACCCTTGTTCCCGTTCGTCCGACGGAATGAGGAGATCGCCTCTGCCTACGTTAGCGACCCGATCGGAAGTTCTGATCGGCTCAATTGATTTCGAGTTCAGCTTTGGATGAGCAACGATGCGCCAAATCGACTCGTCTTCCTTTCCCAGCCGATAAATCGCTGTTCCCGCGACTCCTTTTTTCAAGGCTATTTTGTATTGATTGCGGAAGGTCACCGCGTCAAGAAACCACACAGAGTGCGGAATACCGTCCTCTTCATAAGTAAAGTGCGGCTGGTAAAGCGGTGCCTCAATAGAGATGGCCTGGGTTCCTGAAAACCGGGCCCGGCCCATGACATCGGCAAAGCTGAGGATTGCCGTTTCTGCTTCATTGCTCTTGGACCAATCGTATCCATAAGCGCCTATACCGACGATCCACTGATGGATATCGCCATATCCAAGTAACGTATCAAGCCATTCATGCCACCAGGGCAGAGAGGCAACCGGACCCGGTGAATCGTCCTCACCATTTTCGTCAAACAGTAGCGCGACAAATCGATCAACGACCGGCGCCAAGGCATCAAGGTCAAAAACTGCAATATCATTACCTACGGGAATACAAAGCCATAGCTCTAATTTTCCACTGTGCAGATAATTTGCAAGATCAGTCAACAATGACGTCAAATTATTGCGGTAAGCTGGATCGATTTGCTCCCAGTCAACAAGCACTCCCATTGCATGGATAGCGCGCAGTTCATTTTTTAGCTTCTCGAAAAAGGGGAGTCGCTTTTCTGGATGCCGCGCCAATTCTTCGATCAGCTCCGGTTGCCACTCATCGCCATCGAGATTCGAAAGGAGAGGAAGCAATTTTACGTCCGCTGAAGCAGTGAATTTGATGAGTTGCGGGTCTGGGGAGGCAATCAGTGGCTCTTCAAAGCTGCGCATTGAGAACCACTCCGGCGCCAAATGGGTTATCTCCTGATAATGGGATCTGAGCGAATGGAAGCTTTCCGCATCTGAGGATGTATAAAACGCCAGCACTACTGGCTCCTCGGAAAAACCATGAGGTCGTGGAGTAACCGGCTTTTCTGAGGCAACCGGTCTTTGCCGCAACCAGGGAGGAGGCGCGGGCGAGCGGGGAACAGATTCCTGAGAGGGAGCCGCGGCACTGAGTTGCATTTCAGGACGAGGCAGCGTATCCGGTTTTTGCAATTTCGGCAGAATCAGCAGGGAATGTACGAATATGACCAGGAGGATGAATAGGAGGAAGCTGCTCCAAAGGGTAATGCGGCAAACCCACACCCATCGATTGCCTTTGAAATCAGAAAAGACAAATTGTGATGTATCCATAAATGAGCGTGAAATGAGAGGAGAGAGGGCCTTGAGATCATTTACTTACTGACGATCCCCTTGGAGCCATTAGCAATCAGCGCCGTCAAATCAGCCAGTACGCGGGGCAGCGCCATTATACCGCCGGGCGCCGCCAAGTAGCGGGCTTCCCACTGAGGATCAAACTTTTCCTTATATTGATGCAGGCCCCGGAAATTGTAAAACGCCTCGCCATGCCCGAAGACCAGCGCACCAAATCGATTCCACAACGGCGCGAGGCTGCGATTCTGCAAGCCAGACAACGGTGCCATGCCCAAGTTGAACCAGGTGTAGCCTCGCTCACGGCCCCACAGCATGATTTTGAGAAAGAGGTAATCCATCAAACCGTGAGAGCCATCAGGCAAGTAGCGCATCAAATCCACCGACAGCTCCTCGCCGCCGCCTTGCCAAAGATTGGCAAACGCTTCTACTTGATTATGATGCCAGACGACCGCAACCGGTCCGGTTTGCAGGTAATCCTCGTCGAAAAACCCGAGAGAAAACCCTTTTTCACGGCTGCTTTTTCCAGTAAGCCAGGCATCGGAAACTCTCCTTAACTGTGGCAATAGGGATGGCACAACGGCTGGTTCGACAATTTCGAAACGGCAACCTTCCCGCTCTAAACGGTTGATATGATTACGCATGGTTTTGCGGGCCTTGCCGTCCAGCGAAAAGGCCGTCAACAGCACCCGCGCCTCTTCGCCAAATTTGAGCAGGGTTAGACCCAGTTCCACATACAAACCCAAATGATCAGGGTGAACCTGATAGAACACGGGCCAACCGCCATGATGCTCACACAACTCGCGGAATTGCCAGGCCAATTCCCGGCGGTCTTGCTCGCGACGAGCCACTGGATCGCCCATGACCACCCAGGTGCGGCCTTCCACGGCGTACATCAGGAAAGCGCTGCGATCCGCATTGAACAGCAGTGCCTTGTCGCCCAATAGGGTTAGATAAGCATAAGTGCGTGGGAATGCCGCAGCGATCGCCTGGGCTTGACGCCGTTCTTCCGGCCCTGGCAGCGCTGGTTCGAAGGGCGCCGGCCGCAACAATTTGGCGATACCAAAGAACAACGCTGCGCCCATAGCACCGACCATTGCCCGCAGGAAACGAGGGGCTTCGCCTTGACCGCTGAAACTGAAATCCCACCATAACTCAGCGGAATATTCGACATGCTTGTAGGAGAAGAAGCCCAGCCAGATCGAACACACCACGACCACGGCAATGGCAGCGAGCCAGCCTGGCGTAAATCGTTCGCTGAACAGTGAAGCTTGGCGGTAGAACTGCCGCCGGGAGGGTAACAGCCCAGCCAGCAGAATGCTCAGAATCAAAGCTTCTTCGTAATCTGCACCCTTGAGCAGCGAGACGACGATGCCTGCGCCCAGAAATGCTACTGCCAGCATCCAGGCAGCATCGAGCCGGCGTTGCAGACCTCGTGCGAGCAACAGTAGCCCCATGCCAGCCAGGCTGCTAGCGAAATGGGAGATTTCCAATACAGATAGAGGGATTCGATGATGCAGCCATTCCAGCCGGGCCTCGACCGCTGGAGTCGCCGCTGAAAATAGCAGTACCGCGCCACTAATGAGTGTCAGCAAGGCAAAGATATGCGGCAACAGCACAGGAACCCAGGGGCCGATCATTCGTGGCAGCCACAAGACCCGTTCCTTCTGATGCCGTAGTTCATACAGGCCCAGCGTGACCGCCGCTAGCGCCAGCGGCAACAGGTAGTAGATCAGCCGGTAGGTCAACAACGCGCCAAGAATATCATTGGCGGGCAACTCATTTTGGAGCATGAGCAGTGCCACCGATTCGAAGATACCCAAGCCGCCGGGGATATGGCTGAGCAGGCCAGCAATTTGCGCGACCAAAAATACGCCGAGGATGCGGTCAAAACCTAGTACTGTCGATGCAGGCAGCAAGGTGTACAGTACGATGCTGGCCATGACCCAGTCGAGGGCGCCAATCGTGATTTGCGGCAAGGCCAGGCGCGGCCGGACCATTGGTAATTCCCACGGTCCCGCTTGCAACGGTTGGCGGCGGAGTATGCCTAGTAACACGTAAACCGCTGGTAGAACCAACATCGACAGCCCTAATAAACGGCTATCCAGCGTTAACCAAGGAATCGTGCGTAAATCCAGAGGATCCAGTATCAAAACTCCACCGCCTACGGTGAGAATACCCAGCCATAGCGTCAGAGTGGTAAATAACACAATCCGGGCAATATCTACTGCGGTTAATCCCCAACTGGAGTACAGCCGGTAGCGCAACGAGCTAGAGGTGAGTACTGATAGACCGACTGAGTTGCTGAAAGCATAACTGAGCAACGCGGCAAAGCCGACCTTGAGCCAAGGCAGCGGCTGGCGAATATAGCGCAACGCCAGCCAGTCGTAGCCAGTCGTAAGCAGATAGCTGAACGCTGTGCCCAGTAAGGCTGCGTATAGCTGTATACCAGGCAACTGCCGGAAATAGGCAACCACGTCCTGATAGCGGTATTCAGCCAGCGCTTGATGCAACACCCACAATGCTGCAACAAATAGCATCAGACCGATCATTGGACCTGCATAGCGAGCGAACAGCGTTTTCATGGCAAGGTGAAATAGCACTCTTGTTCGTCCACCCGGACGTTACTTGAGCAGTGTTGCGATGTGCAGCACCCAGGTTATTCATTGCTTCAGAATGATTAAGATTGATAGCTTGCCGCTCGCAGAAAAATCAGATCGTGTGTTTGAAATTATCAATCGCATCAATTTGATATTGGTGTCGAAAAAAACCCCGCCAAAGCGGGGTTTTTCGATTGCAGCCTTTGTGAAGGCTAGTAGTGACGCTTACATCATGTCGCCCATGCCGCCCATGCCGCCCATGCCGCCCATGCCGCCCATGCCGCCACCACCCATGCCGCCTGATTCTTTCTTCGGCAGTTCGGCGATCATCGCCTCAGTGGTGATCAACAACGCCGCCACAGACGCAGCATTCTGCAGCGCCGAGCGAGTCACCTTGGTTGGATCCAGGATACCCATTTCGACCATATCGCCGTATTCGCCAGTCGCGGCGTTGTAGCCATAGTTACCAGACTGCTGCAGGATCTTATCCATAACCACCGAAGGCTCATCACCGGCATTGGCGACGATCTGGCGCGAGGGTTCTTCCATGGCGCGTAGCGCGATCGATACGCCCACATCCTGATCAGCATTGTCGCCCTTCAAGCCCTTGATCGCCTGCAAGGCGCGAACCAGCGCTACGCCGCCACCCGCTACTACGCCTTCCTCGACCGCCGCGCGAGTCGCATGCAACGCATCCTCAACGCGGGCTTTCTTCTCTTTCATCTCGATTTCAGTGGCCGCGCCGACCTTGATTACCGCCACACCGCCAGCCAGCTTGGCTACACGTTCCTGCAATTTTTCGCGGTCATAATCCGAAGTCGCTTCCTCGATCTGCCGGCGAATCTGCTCAACCCGGCCCTGGATCTCGCCGGTCTTGCCGGCACCATCGATAATGGTGGTATTCTCCTTGCCGACCACAATCTTGCGGGCTGTACCGAGATCCGACAGAGTCGCCTTCTCCAGGGTCAAGCCGACCTCCTCAGAGATAACTTGGCCGCCGGTTAAAATGGCGATGTCCTGCAACATGGCCTTACGGCGGTCACCGAAACCCGGCGCCTTGACGGCCGCTACCTTGACGATGCCGCGAATAGTGTTGACGACCAAAGTCGCCAGCGCCTCGCCCTCTACATCCTCGGCGATAATCAGCAACGGCTTGCTGGCCTTAGCGACACCTTCCAGCAGCGGCAACAAGTCACGGACGTTGGAAATCTTCTTGTCGTACAGCAGGATGTACGGGGTATCCAGCTCCGCGCTCATGCTTTGCTGGTTGTTGATGAAGTAAGGTGAAATATAGCCACGGTCAAACTGCATTCCTTCTACGACATCCAGTTCGTTATCCAGGCTCTTGCCTTCTTCAACAGTGATCACGCCTTCCTTGCCGACCTTCTTCATGGCGTCGGCGATAATCCGGCCAATGGCTTCGTCGGAGTTGGCGGAAATGGTACCTACCTGAGCGATGGCCTTGTCATCGGTGCAGGGCTTAGAAAACTTCTTCAGCTCTTCGACCGTAGCGGTCACTGCTTTGTCAATACCACGCTTGAGATCCATGGGGTTCATGCCGGCGGCAACCGCCTTCATGCCCTCACGGACAATCGCCTGGGCTAGCACGGTGGCGGTGGTGGTACCGTCACCGGCCACGTCAGAGGTCTTGGACGCAACTTCTTTCACCATCTGTGCGCCCATATTCTCGAACTTGTCTTCCAATTCGATTTCCTTGGCAACCGACACACCGTCCTTAGTAACGGTGGGAGCACCAAAGGATTTATCCAGCAATACGTTGCGGCCTTTGGGGCCTAAGGTAACTTTGACCGCATTGGCCAATACATTGATACCGCGCACCATGCGCGAACGGGCATCATCACCGAACTTGACTTCTTTTGCAGCCATTTTTAATTCCTCTGAAACCAGTTTTAGATATTCGAATCAAGCACTTAAAGTAGAGAGACGCTTACTTCTCGATAATCGCCATGATTTCGTCTTCGCGCATGACGATCAGATCTTCACCGTCCACCTTTACTTCGCTGCCCGAATACTTGCCGAATAGAACCAGGTCGCCTGCCTTGACATCCAGTGGCCGCACGTCACCGTTCTCCAGCAACTTGCCCCGGCCCACCGCCATCACTGTGCCACGCGAGGGCTTCTCAGCAGCAGTACCCGGCAGGACGATACCGCCTGGACTCTTAGTTTCTTCTTCAACGCGCTTAATCAGCACCCGATCATGCAATGGCCGAATGTTCATAGATAAAATCTCCTGAAAGGGACTAGTTTCGGTG
>ERZ761607.1254-NODE-1254-length-33139-cov-6.901221_pt1 | contig 33139 bp, 35 predicted proteins | sample MGYA00511164_ERZ761607 | MGnify/ENA primary metagenome ERZ761607 (study PRJEB28899, sample SAMN02445080) | bioreactor sludge metagenome | biome: EBPR sludge | place: Australia: Brisbane, Thorneside Wastewater Treatment Plant | collected 2011-06-22 ... | reverse complement strand
CGGTACAGCATCTGCATCACCGACGAAGCGACGGAAATGCCGCGCTGCTTCTCGATTTCCATCCAGTCGCTGGTCGCGTGGCGGCTGGCCTTGCGCGCCTTCACGCTGCCGGCGATCTGGATCGCGCCGGAGAAGAGCAGCAGCTTTTCCGTCAGCGTGGTCTTGCCGGCGTCGGGGTGGGAAATGATGGCAAAGGTGCGGCGGCGCCGGGTTTCGTGGGCGTAGGACACGGTGGAGATCCGAAGGGAAAGGGCTGGCCCGCCGGTCCGGGCGGCGCGGGTCAAAGGGGCTGGATTTTACCGACCCGCCGTTTCAGGCGGCCGGCCCCGCCGTGCGGACCTTGCGTCCCGGGCCGGCTGCGCGGCGTCTTGTGGGCGCGGCCGGCGCTGCGGATGCCGTGGTGTCTGTGATCCGGGGGGCGTGCGCGTCCTGGGCCACGGCGGCCTCTGCGGTCTGCCGCGCCGCCTGCAGAAGGCGGCGATGTTCGTCCACGATCAGATCCCCGAGGTCGGCCACATCGGGCAGTACGCGACGACATGCGATCAGTCCGTAGTCCAGCCGGCCGTTGTAGCTTTGCACCGTGACATTGAGCGCCACGCCATGGGCCGGAATCGACACCGGGTAGTAGCTGGTGAGTTCGGCGCCGGCAAAGTACAGCGGGAAATTCGGTCCGGGCACGTTGGAGACGATCACGTTCGCCAAGGGCGGCACGATATTCATCAGCCGCGACCGGCTGACCAGTGCGGCAAGCCCGGAAATCAGCCAGGGCGAACCGATGATGGGAAAGTCGGTCGGGATCACCGCCTTGAGCCGGCTCATCCGCGCCTTGGTTGCGCTGGTCGCTTCGTGGATGTGGCGCGCCCGGGCGGCGGGGTCGCGGATGTCGGTGGCCAGTGTCATGGTCACCATGCTGACCTGATTGTTGCCGGTGGCGTCGCCGGCGTCGCGCAGGCTGACCGGGACGGCGGCGACCAGTGACTTGGCCGGCTTTTCACCGAGTTCGCGCAGGAAACGGTCGATGGCTCCCCCGGTGGTTGCCAGCACCACATCGTTGACCGACACGCCCAGCGCATGGGCGATCTGCTTGACCTCGGCCAGCGGGACGGTGCGTCCGGCGAATGCCCGCTGGTTGGTGATGCTGACGTTGAGCGCCGTGCGGGGCGCAAACAGGTCCAGCCGGCTGGCCAGCGAAGGCGGGGCGGTGGCGGGGCCGTCATCCTGCGGGCGGGCAAAAGCCTCGCGCACGGCACGCACCATGCCCGGCGCCATGCGCGCGAGCTTGGCGTACTGCACCGCGGTGTGGCGTACGGCCGCGCCGGCCAGCTCGGCCAGCCCCAGCTGGTGGCTGCTGCGCTTGATGCGTGCCCGCGGCGGCCGCACCACACGGCCGGTGGGCGCCGTGTCAAAAATCGCCTGCGCCACCGCGATGCCGGCCTGCCCGTCGATGCCTGCATGGTGGGCTTTGGTGTAGAGCGCCACCTCGCCGCTCTTGAGGCCGTCAATGACAAAAAACTCCCACAGCGGGCGGCTGCGGTCGAGCAGCGACGAATGCAGCCGGGCCACATATTGCTGCAGCTGCCGGTTGGTGCCGGGTTTGGGCAGGGTGATATGGCGGACGTGGTAGTCGAGGTCAAAGTCGTCGTCTTCCACCCAGACCGGGTCGGACAGGTCGAAGGGCATCAGCACCAGTTTGCGGGTGAACAACTCGGCCAGGTGGATACGCGAGGCCATGTGGGCCTTGACGTCTTCGTAGAAATCGCCTTGGTAGCCATCGGGCAGACGCAATACGTTCAGCGAGCCGATGTGCATCGGCATCTCGGGTGATTCGATGTGCAGGAAAGCGGCGTCAAGCCCGCTGAGATGTTTCATGGGTCGGTCTCCGGCGTGGGACGGGTGGCCGCAAGTCTACGCCCGCCACCGCAACGGGCCAAACGGCCTTGGTGGCGGGCGGTCCCCTGTGGGACATCGGGGCCGGGGCGGCTCCCGGGTCGTCGCCAGCAGGGGGAATGCCGTCTTTTATATAATGCGCAGCTTCCGAGGAGCGTTGCAGCGCCCCCGGGGCCGTTGGTCCCTGGCGGAGCGTGAGGCTCGGAACCCTTCTTCGCAACGACGCTCATCCACTGTCCGTGTGGTGAGCCTGATTCCCCCCGGCGGTGGCTTTGTCAACTGATCTGTTGTGGAGTACACATGAACGCCCGAACCAATCCTGCCGTCCTGACCGACTGCGCCATTGCCGACATCTCCCTGGCCGACTGGGGCCGCAAGGAAATCCGCATCGCGGAGACCGAAATGCCCGGCCTGATGGCCATCCGCGAGGAATTCGCGGCCAAGCAACCGCTGAAGGGCGCGCGCATCACCGGCAGCCTGCACATGACCATCCAGACGGCCGTGCTGATCGAGACGCTGCAGGCGCTGGGCGCGCAGGTGCGCTGGGCCTCGTGCAACATCTTTTCCACCCAGGACCACGCCGCCGCCGCCATTGCCGCGGGCGGCACGCCGGTGTTCGCCGTCAAGGGTGAGACGCTGGCCGACTACTGGGACTACACCCACCGCATCTTCGACTTTGGCCCGGCCGGTACCGACGGCGAAGGCCCGAACATGATCCTGGACGACGGCGGCGACGCCACGCTGCTGATGCACCTGGGCAAGCGTGCCGAGAAGGACGCGTCGCTGGTCGCCGGTGACGGCCACAGCGAGGAAGAGCGCATCCTGTATGCCTCCATCCGGGCCAAACTGGCGCAGGACCCGACTTGGTACAGCCGCAAGAGCGCCCAGATCATCGGTGTGACCGAAGAAACCACCACCGGCGTGCACCGCCTGAAGGAAATGTCGGCCAAGGGCAGCCTGATGTTCCGCGCCATCAACGTGAACGACTCGGTCACCAAGAGCAAGTTTGACAACCTCTACGGCTGCCGCGAATCGCTGGTGGACGGCATCAAGCGCGCCACCGACGTGATGATCGCCGGCAAGATCGCCGTGGTGGCCGGCTACGGCGACGTGGGCAAGGGCTCGGCCCAGGCCCTGCGCGCGCTGTCGGCCCAGGTGTGGGTCACCGAGGTGGACCCGATCTGCGCGCTGCAGGCGGCGATGGAAGGCTACCGCGTGGTGACCATGGAGTACGCCGCCGACAAGGCCGACATCTTCGTCACCGCCACCGGCAACTACCACGTGATCACCCACGACCACATGGCGAAGATGAAGGACCAGGCCATCGTCTGCAACATCGGCCACTTCGACAACGAGATCGACGTCGCCTCGCTCGAGAAGTACGAGTGGGAAGAGATCAAGCCGCAGGTCGACCACGTGATCTTCCCGGACGGCAAGCGCATCATCCTGCTGGCCAAGGGCCGGCTGGTGAACCTGGGCTGCGGCACCGGCCACCCCAGCTTCGTGATGTCGTCCAGCTTTGCCAACCAGACCATCGCCCAGATCGAGCTGTTCACCCACAGCGACTACTACGAGCAGGGCAAGGTCTACGTGCTGCCCAAGCACCTGGACGAAAAAGTGGCCCGCCTGCACCTGAAGAAGGTGGGCGCCATGCTGACCGAGCTGAGCGACGAGCAGGCCGCCTACATCGGTGTGCCCAAGCAAGGCCCGTACAAGCCGGACACCTACCGGTACTGAGCCCCGATGCGCGTCGACCAGCTGCTGGTTGAGCGCGGCCTGGCCGCGTCGCGCGCGCAGGCGCAGCGGCTGGTCGCGGCCGGCGTGCGCTGGCGGCTGCCCGGCGGCGGCTGGAAAGCGGTGGCCAAGAACGGCGAGGAGCTGCCGGCCGGCGCCGAGCTGGACCTGCTGGACGCGGCCGAGGCGCGGTTTGTCTCGCGCGGCGGGCTCAAGCTCGACGGCGCGCTCACCGCGGCGGGGTTGGACGTGAGCGGCTGGTGCTGCCTGGACGTGGGCCAGTCCACCGGGGGCTTTACCGACTGCCTGCTGCAGCGCGGCGCCGCCCACGTGACCGGCGTGGATGTCGGCCATGGGCAGCTGCACCCGCGCCTGCGCGCGGACGCACGGGTGACGGCGCTGGAAGGGGTGAACGCGCGGACGCTGGAAGCATCTGTTTTGATAGCAAACAATGACCATTTGGTGCTGGGTAAAGGCCAAAAAGATGCTGAATTTGATCTGGTGACGGGCGATCTGTCCTTCATTTCGCTCACGCTGGTGCTGCCGGCGCTGGCGCCGTTGCTGCGGCCGGGCGGACAGCTGCTGATGCTGGTCAAGCCGCAGTTCGAGCTGCAGCCGGCCCAGATCGGCAAAGGCGGCATCGTGAAAGACGCCGCGCTGTACCCGGTGGTGGAGGCCCGCATCCGCGCGGCCTGCGTGGCCCTGGGGCTGACGGTGACCGGCTGGTTCGACAGCCCCATCACCGGGGGCGATGGCAACCGGGAATTTTTTGTCTGCGCCCGAACGCCGGGCGCCTGCTGACCAAAGGAGGCAGACCATGGGTCTTCCGCTGAGTTTCGAGTTTTTTCCGCCCAAGACGCCCGAGGGCGCTGACAAGCTGCGCGCGGTGCGGCAGACGCTGTATGCGCTGCGTCCCGAGTTCTGTTCCGTCACCTATGGCGCCGGGGGCTCCACCCAGGACGGCACGCTGCAGACGGTGCAGGCCATCCTGGACGAGGGGCAGCGCGGTGCTTCGCACTTCACCTGTGTCGGCGCGAGCCGCGCGTCGGTGCGCGAGAAGCTGGCGGTGTTCCAGGCCATGGGTGTGCGCCGCCTGGTGGCGCTGCGCGGTGACCTGCCCAGCGGCTACGGCGGCATGGGCGAGCTGCGCTACGCCGCCGATCTGGTGGCGTTCATCCGCGCCGAGACCGGTGACGCCTTTCACCTGGAAGTGGCCGCCTACCCCGAAATGCACCCCCAGGCGCGCAGCCCCGAGGCGGATCTGCAGGCCTATGCCGCCAAGGTGAAGGCGGGGGCGAACTCGGCCATCACCCAGTTTTTCTTCAACAGCGACGCCTACTTCCGCTTTGTGGACGACGCGCACAAGCTGGGCGCCGACATCCCGGTGGTGCCGGGCATCATGCCCATCACCAACGCCAGCGGCCTGCTGCGGTTTGCCGACAACTGTGGCGCCGAGGTGCCGCGCTGGATTCGCCTGCGCCTGCAGGCCTTCGGTGACGACACGGCGTCGATCAAGGCCTTCGGCCTGGACGTGGTGACCGACCTGTGCGACCAGCTGCGCAGCGCCGGCGCGCCGGGGCTGCACTTCTACACCATGAACCAGAGTGGCCCGACCACCGACATCCTGCGGCGGCTGGGGCTGGCGGAAGCCGTGGCGTGAGACCGCTGGCGGCGGCGCTGGCGTGGGTGCTGCTGCTGGCAGGCCCCGGGGGCGCGGCCGCGGATGGGGCGGAGCCCGCCTCGCCACCGGCTCTGGAGCTGGCGACGGAAGCCACCCCCGACGCGGGCGCCGGCACCGGCTTGCGGGCCGAGCCGCCGGCCAGGGCCGAGATCGAGCAGGCCCTGCAGCGCGAGATCGACCGCGGCAAGGCCTCCTGGTATGGCAAACGGTTTCACGGGCGCCGCACGGCCAGTGGCGAGCGTTTCAACATGTATGCGCTCACGGCCGCGCACCCCAACCTGCCGTTCGGCACCCGGCTGCGGGTGCGGCATGTGGAATCGGGCCGTGAGGTGGAGGTGCGCGTCAACGACCGCGGGCCCCATGTGGGGGGCCGTATCCTGGACCTGAGCCAGGCGGCCGCGCAGGCACTGGGCATGCTGTCCTCGGGGGCGTCCGAGGTGGTGCTGGTCGAGCCCTGAGCGTTTTCCCGCAGGCGGCCGGAACCGCCCGTCCATGCCCCACAATCGCCGCCGCAGTGCATTTTTCACCCAGGAGACACCATGAAACTTGAAACCCTGGCCGTTCACGGCGGCTACACCCCCGATCCCACCACCAAGGCGGTGGCGGTGCCGATCTACCAGACGGTGGCCTACGCCTTCGACAACACCCAGCACGGCGCCGACCTGTTCGACCTGAAGGTGGCGGGCAACATCTACAGCCGCATCATGAACCCGACCAACGGGGTGCTGGAGGCCCGCATCGCGGCGCTGGAAGGCGGCATCGGCGCGCTGGCCGTGGCCTCGGGCATGGCGGCCATCACCTACGCCATCCAGACCATTGCCGAAGCGGGCGACAACATCGTCTCCGCTTCCACGCTGTACGGCGGCACCTACAACCTGTTTGCCCACACCTTCCCGCAGCAGGGCATCACGGTGCGTTTTGCCGACCCGTCCGACCCCGCCGCGTTTGCCGCGCTGATCGACGAGCGCACCAAGGCGGTGTATTGCGAGTCGGTGGGCAACCCGCTGGGCAACGTCACCGACATCGGGGCGCTGGCCGCCGTGGCCCACGCGGCCGGCGTGCCGCTGATCGTGGACAACACCGTGCCCAGCCCCTACCTGTGCCGCCCGTTCGAGCACGGTGCCGACATCGTGGTGCATTCGCTGACCAAGTATCTGGGCGGCCATGGCACCAGCATCGGCGGCGCCATCGTCGATTCCGGCAAATTCCCGTGGGCGGAGCACAAGACCCGTTTCAAGCGCCTCAATGAACCCGACGTGAGCTACCACGGCGTGGTCTACACCGAGGCGCTGGGCGCGGCGGCCTACATCGGCCGCGCGCGGGTGGTGCCGCTGCGCAACATGGGCGCTGCACTGAGCCCGATGAACGCGTTCCAGATCCTGCAAGGCATCGAAACCCTGGCGCTGCGCATGGACCGCATCTGCGAGAACGCGGTCAAGGTGGCCACGCACCTGAAGCACCACGCCAAGGTCGGCTGGGTCAACTACGCCGGCCTGGCGGACCATAAGGACCACGGCCTGGTGCAGACCTACATGGGCGGACGCGCCTCGGGCATCATCAGCTTCGGCCTGAAGTCCGATGACGCCATCGCCGCCGGCGCGCGCTTCCAGGATGCGCTGCAGCTGTTCACCCGGCTGGTCAACATCGGTGACGCCAAGTCGCTGGCCTGCCACCCGGCGTCGACCACCCATCGCCAGCTCAACCCGGCCGAACTGGCCAAGGCGGGCGTGAGCACGGACATGGTGCGCCTGTCGGTCGGCATCGAGCACATCGACGACCTGATCGCCGATCTGGACCAGGCGCTGGCCCAGGTCTGATCCGACCGTCGCAGCGAATGAGAAAGGGCCCGCGGTTGCGGGCCCTTGGTTTTCAGGGGCAGCCGATGGCCGCCGTGCTCAGCGCTCGTCGTAGCTGACCACCAGCGCGTCACTGGTCGGGCGCGCCTGGCAGGAGAGCACAAAACCCTTTTCGGTCTCCCAGGGCTCGAGCGTGAAGTTCTTGTCCATGTCCACCGAGCCTTCCATCACCTTGGCACGGCAGGTGCAGCACACACCGCCGCGGCAGGACCAGGGCAGGTCCAGGCCGGCGGCCAGCGCCACGTCCAGCACCCGCTGCTCCGGGTTCATGCGCAGCGCATGGGGTTTGCCGTCCAGCACCACCGTGAGGGCCACCGAGCCGGCCTGCGGTACGGCGTGACTTTTTTCGACGGCCGCCTTGCGCTGCTCGGCATCCAGTGCCTCCAGCGTGGGCGAGGTGAAGCGTTCGGTATAGACGCGCTCGCGCGGCACGCCCGCCGCCAGCAGCGCCGCTTCGGTGGCTTCGATCATGGCTTCCGGGCCGCAGACGAACACCTCGTCCATGCTGCGGGCCGGCAGCAGCGTGTCCATGATGGCGCGCACCTTGTCGCCGTCGATCCGGCCCTGCAGCAGGTCCACCTCCTGCGCCTGGCGCGAGAGGATGTGGATCAGCGTCAGCCGGTCGGGGTACTGGTCCTTCAGATCCTGCAGCGCTTCGTTGAACATCACGCTGTCCATGCGGCGGTTGCCGTAGACCAGGGTGAACTTGGTTTCCGGCTGCTCCTCCAGGGCGGTGGCCAGAATGGAAAGGATGGGGGTGATGCCCGAACCGGCCGCAAAGCCCACCCGGTGCAGGGCCCGCGGACGCCGGGAGGTGAACCGGCCATCGGGCGGCATCACGGCCAGGGTGTCGCCCGCCTTGAGGGCGGTGGCCGCCCAGTTGGAAAACACGCCGCCTTCCATGGGGCGGATCCCCACTTCGAGTTCGCCCTGTTTCTGGAAGCGGCTGCGCGTGCTGCAGATCGAGTAGCTGCGGCGCACATCGGCACCCCCGATCTGGGCGCGCAGGGTCAGAAACTGGCCGGGCTCGAAGGCGAAGGTCTCGCGCAGGCTCTCGGGAACGGCAAACGCGATGGCAACGGCGCCGGCGGCCTCGGGGCTGACGCGCGTGATCGGCAGATCGTGGAAACGGGGGGCAACGGACATGTTTTTTTCGCGCCGGTCGCGCGTCTCCTCGGTCAATAGGGTTTGAAGTAATCGAACGGTTCCATGCAGTCCAGGCAGCGGTACTGCGCCTTGCAGGCGGTGGAGCCGAAGTGCGAAATTTCGGTGGTGTTGGCACTGCCGCAGTGCGGGCAGGGCACGGCTGCAGCGGGCAGCGCGGCAAAACGCAGCACGGCGCTGGCGCCCGGCGCCGGCATGGCGCTGCCGCAGCGCGGCGGCGCGATGCCGTAGGCCCGCAGCTTCTCGCGGGCGTCGTCGGTCATCCAGTCGGTGGTCCAGGCGGGGGCGAGCTGGGTGACGACGCGCGCCTCGACACCCTGCGCGGCCAGCGTGGCCCGCACGTCGTCTTCGATCTGGCCCATGGCCGGACACCCGCTGTAGGTGGGGGTGATGACCACTTCCAGCATGCCGTCCGTCCCGCGACGGATGTCGCGCAGGATGCCCAGCTCCCGCAGGGTGACCACGGGAATTTCGGGGTCGGTCAGCACCTCCAGTGCCGACCAGATGGCGGTGTGCCCGGCCGGCTGGATGTCGGTGGCGTTCATGGCCGCCAGGTCACCAGGTCGCGCCCGGGTGTGCGCGGGCGAGGCTTTGCATTTCGGCCAGCACGAAACCCAGATGCTCGGAGTGGATGCCCTGCTTGCCTTCGGTCACGTAGCCTTTGGCCGGGGCGGGCCGCACCAGGGTGGCTTCCTGCAGCGCGGCATCGACCAGGGCGTCCCAGTCGGCGCGCAGGGCGCCGGGATGGACGCCGGCTCCCTGCGCCTGGGCCGCCGTTTCGGCGGCGCTGTCGGCCCAGAATTCGGTGGTGTAGGGCATCAGGTGGTCCAGCGCGGCCTGGGCGCGGGCGTGCGACTCGTCGGTGCCGTCGCCGAAACGCACCAGCCAGTCACGGGAGTGGCGCAGGTGGTAGCGCACCTCCTTGAGCGACTTGGCCGCGATGGCCGCCAGCTGTGGATCGGTCGAGCCCTGCAGGCGCTCCCACACCAGCACCATCAAGGCGCTGTACAGGAAATTGCGCACGATGGTGGTGGCGTAGTCGCGATCACCCCGGGCGGTGCCGGCCAGCGCCGGGCTGTGCGGCAGTTCCAGCAGGGTGTAGTTGCGGAAGTCCGGCACGTCGCGAAAGTAGGCGAGCGTGTCTTCGGTGGCGCCGTTGCCCTGCAGCGTGGCAACGTGCTGGTACAGCAGACGGGCCTGGCCGATCAGGTCCAGGCTGTTGTTGGCCATGGACAGGTCTTCTTCGATGATCGGGCCGTGCCCGCACCATTCGGCGTTGCGCTGACCGAGGATCAGCGCGTTGTCCGCCAGGTGCAGCAGGTAGTCGACAGGTGCCTGGACGCTGGCCGCCATGCGCGGTTCGACGGCGTTCATCACATGTGCCCCACTTCTTCCGGAATGTCGTAGAAGGTGGGGTGGCGGTAGATCTTGTCGCCGGCCGGCTCGAAGAACTCGCCTTTTTCGTGGGGCTCGCTGGCGGTGATGTCGACCGAGCGCACCACCCAGATGCTCACGCCTTCCTGGCGGCGGGTGTAGACGTCACGCGCCATCTGCAGCGCGTGCTGGGCATCGCTGGCGTGCAGGCTGCCGCAGTGCTTGTGTTCCAGGCCCTGCTTGCTGCGGACAAAAACTTCCCACAGGGGCCATTCTTTCAGTGCGGGGGTGCTCATGCGGCTTCCTTCAAGGTGCGTTGCTGTTGCTTGCGGGCGTGGGCCAGCGCGGCGTCGCGCACCCACTGACCGTCGTTGTGGGCCTTGACGCGGGTGGCCAGGCGTTCCTTGTTGCAGGGGCCGTTGCCGTTGACGGTGGCCCAGAACTCGTCCCAGTCGATCTGCCCGTGGTCCCAGTGGCCGCGTGCCTCGTTCCACTTCAGTTCCGGGTCGGGCAAGGAGACGCCGAGCACCTGGGCCTGCGGCACGGTGGCGTCGATGAATTTCTGGCGCAGGTCGTCGTTGGAGATGCGCTTGATGCCCCAGCGCATGCCCTGGGCGCTGTGCGGGCTGTCGCTGTCGGGCGGCCCGAACATGGCCAGACATTTCCACCACCAGCGGTTGACGGCGTCCTGGACCATGGCCTTCTGTTCGTCATTGCCGCGCATCATGACCAGCAGCGCCTCGTAACCCTGGCGCTGGTGGAAGGATTCTTCCTTGCACACCCGGATCATGGCGCGGGCATAGGGGCCGTAGCTGCAGCGGCACAGCGGGATCTGGTTCATGATGGCCGCGCCATCCACCAGCCAGCCGATCACCCCCACATCCGCCCAGTTCAGCGTCGGGTAATTGAAGATGGAGCTGTACTTGGCCTTGCCGCTGTGCAGTGCAGCGAGCATCTGGTCGCGGCTGGTGCCCAGGGTTTCGGCGGCCGAGTACAGGTACAGGCCATGGCCGCCTTCGTCCTGCACCTTGGCGATCAGGATCGCCTTGCGTTTGAGGCTGGGTGCACGGCTGATCCAGTTGCCCTCGGGCAGCATGCCCACGATTTCGCTGTGGGCGTGCTGGCTGATCTGGCGCACCAGGGTTTTCCGATAGGCGTCTGGCATCCAGTCGCGTGGCTCGATCTTGCCGTCGGCGTCGATGGTGGCCTCGAAGCGGTTGTTGAGGACCTGTTCGGTTTCGGACAGCGGAACAGCCTTCAGGCCGGCGGGCTTCCCCTCGGCCTGGTCCTGCACGGAGAAAGATTGGGTGTACATGGGCGACTCCATCCCCGATGGAACCGGGGTTGGACCGCAGTATAGTCAATTAACCGACCGTCCGGTCGGTTAATTGCATCGATCTTGTCAGGGTTTTTACCGGTTTCCGGAGACTCAGCCTGGGCCGCCGCTTTCGATCGTATGGCCTTGTCCCCGTCCCCGGCCCAGAGCGGCCAGGATCTGGGGCAGGCAAGCCTGCAGGCTTGCCTTGAGCGTATGGGGCGGATTGATGATGAACATGCCACTGGCCGTCAGGCCGGGGCGTTCCTGCGGACCCCGGTCAGGCGACTGGCCGATCGCCAGCGTGGTGTGCAGCCAAGGACGCCCGGCCCGCTTGGCCAGATTTTTCAGGCGGCGGGGAAGGTCATGTGCCTCCGGGCGCGGTATGACCGGGTACCAGATCAGGTACGAGCCGGTCGGGAAGCGTTTCAGGCTGTCTTCAATACATTCCGTGACGCGGCTGTAGTCACTCTTGAGTTCGTAGCTGGGGTCGATGAGCACCAGCGCGCGGCGCGAGCCGTTCGCGGCCGGTGGCGGTGGCAACAGGGCTTTGAGGCCCTCAAAGCCATCCTGGCGAGTCACGGTGATCTGACGCCCGGCCTCCAGTTGGGCCGTGTTGGCATCCAGAGTTTTGGCGTCGGTCGGATGCAGTTCGAACAATTTCAGCCGATCGCGCGCATCCGACCGCAGCAGGTGGTGCATCACAAAGGGAGAACCCGGGTAGATTCGGGCGCCACCGTCGGCGTTGAAGGCTTTGATCAGGTCGAGATAGTCCTGCAATGCGGGTGCTACATCATTTGTAGCGTCAGAGGACCTTTCTGTGATGGGTTTTGCCACTTTCTGTTTCGAAAACGCCGCCAGCAGGCGAACCACCCCCTCGTTCGCCTCCCCGCTGGTCTCCGCATAGTCGCCGTCAAGGCGGTATAGGCCGGCGCCCGCGTGGGTGTCGATCATCACAAGTGCGCCGTCCTTGAGCATCAGGTGGCGCAGCGTCGCAATCAGCGTGGTGTGTTTGAGCACGTCGGCGTGGTTGCCGGCGTGAAAGGCGTGTCGGTAACTGAACATGGCCTGATGGTACCTGCCGGGCGGTCGGCTGTGTGGGTAACTCGCGCAAGTCCTTGATTTTTCGTATAATGGCGGGCTTCGCAGCGCATCCGTGGCTCCGCGGCGAAGGCTTCCCCCGGAAGTGCAACACCACCTAAGAGGTTCCCTGCAGAGGAACACCGACCGTGGAAAAGAGCCCGCCAAACCGTTCTCTGCGAGAAAACTCATGACCAAAACGTTCAGCGCGAAACCCGCTGACGTGAAGCACGAGTGGTTTGTGATTGACGCGACCGACAAGGTCCTCGGACGAGTAGCCAGCGAAGTTGCTCTCCGTTTGCGCGGCAAACACAAGGCCATTTACACGCCTCACGTCGATACCGGTGACTTCATCGTCATCATCAATGCAGCCCAGCTGCGCGTCACAGGGGCCAAATCCCTGGACAAGGTTTATTACCGCCATTCCGGATATCCGGGCGGTATTACCGCCACGAACTTCCGCGACATGCAGGCCAAGCATCCTGGCCGTGCCCTGGAAAAGGCCGTCAAGGGCATGCTGCCCAAGGGTCCCCTGGGCTACGCCATGATCAAGAAGCTCAAGGTGTACGGTGGCGCCGAGCATCCGCACAGCGCCCAGCAACCCAAAGTGTTGGAAATCTAAGGAGCCTTGAGATGATTGGTGAATGGAACAATGGAACCGGCCGTCGCAAGTCCAGCGTCGCCCGTGTTTTCCTGAAAAAAGGCACCGGCAAGATCACGGTCAACGGCAAGGATATCCAGGCCTATTTCGGCCGCGAGACCTCCATCATGATCGCCAAGCAGCCCCTGGCGCTGACCGGCAACCTTGAAGTGTTCGATATCCAGGTCAACGTGCATGGTGGTGGTGAATCCGGTCAGGCCGGCGCGACCCGCCATGGCATCACCCGTGCCCTGATTGACTATGATGCGGCGCTCAAGCCCGTCCTGAGTCAGGCTGGATTCGTGACCCGGGATGCCCGGGAAGTGGAACGCAAGAAGGTCGGTCTGCACTCCGCACGCCGGCGCAAGCAGTTCAGCAAGCGCTGATCGTTTCTCGCTGCAAGTCAGCCCCAAAGGCCGTCGCTGGATCCTGTCCCGCGGCGGTTTTTTCTTTTCCGTGCGCGATGTTCTGTCGTATGCTCCCGGTCCCATGCGTTTTCGTCTTCTTCGTCGCCGCCTGACCATCAGTGCCTCGCGGATGGCAATCCGCAGTGCAATGCCGTGGCCGATCCGATGGGGGCTTGCGGCGGTGGTCATGGGGTTCTGTGCAGCCATTGGACTGTGGGCGTTCGAATTCGGAAAGGAAATCGCCGGTCTCGACCGCGGCGCCAAGCAGGAACTGGCCCAGTTGCGACAGGAGGTGGTGAGCCTGCGTGAAGAGCGCGACAAGGCCCAGACCGTGGCAAATACCTCCGGCAGCCTTCTGACGGCAGAAAAGGTGGCGCAGGAACGGCTGGTCGCGCAGCTTCGCCATCTGGAAGCCGAAAACGCTCAGTTGCGTGATGACCTGGGTTTCTTCGAGAAGCTCGCTCCCGTCGCGGGAACCGACGGCATCGCCATTCGGGGTCTGCAGGTCGAGCGGCTGTCGACTTCCGGCCCGACCACAGGCTTGCGCTGGCAAGTGCTGGTACAGCAGCTCTCACGCCAGGTTGCGGCGTTCGATGGGCGGATCGACGTGGTCGTGTCCGGCACCTTGGATGGAAAAACCTGGACATCCGTACCGCCTCTGGCCTCCACCAGTCTCCAGTTTTCCCAACATCGGCGGGCCACCGGACTGGTGGAACTGCCTGCTCGCGTCATCCCGGCCACATTGACTGTCCGGGTTATCGAAGGTCAGGTGACGCGGGCCTCCCAAACAGTCAAAATCTAGGCATTGAAGGAATTCGCCATGTTTTTTCAGAAGAAGCTGCCGCCGATCAAGAGTCTCATTGCACAAGGCACCTTGATTGAAGGTGGCATTACTTTCTCTGAAGGCCTTCGCATTGATGGCGAACTGGTGGGCGATGTGAAGGCCGGCAAGTCAGCGGCCAGTATTTTGGTGATTTCAGAAACAGCATCGGTGACCGGTTCGGTTGAGGCGGACCATGTCATCGTCAACGGGCAGGTCATCGGGCCGGTGCTTGCCAATGAACTGCTGGAACTGCAGCCGAAAGCGCGAATTACCGGAGATGTCGCGTACAAAGCGCTGGAGATGCACCAGGGAGCCACCATCTCCGGCCAGTTGCGGCCTTTGATGGGTGGCGGGGTGGACGAGGGCGACAAACCCGCGCTGAAGCTCGCTGCAAACAACCCCTGACCGGTTGCAGGTTTGCAATTGCCGTAGCATACGGTCAGTTATTGAAACGGAGTTGCCATGAACGCCATTGCGGAACCGATCCAGACGGAAGCGCCCACCCCGATCGTTTTTACCGACAGCGCTGCTGCGAAAGTGGCGGACCTGATCGCCGAGGAGGGCAACCCCGACTTGAAATTGCGCGTTTTTGTGCAAGGGGGCGGCTGTTCGGGCTTCCAGTATGGTTTCACTTTTGACGAAATCGCCAACGAAGATGACACCACCATGACCAAGAATGGCGTGTCCCTGTTGATTGACGCGATGAGCTACCAGTACCTTGTGGGCGCCGAAATCGACTACAAAGAAGACCTTCAGGGCGCCCAGTTTGTCATTCGCAATCCGAATGCGTCGACCACCTGTGGCTGTGGCTCTTCGTTCTCGGTCTGAACGTTTCCCAGGGCCTGAAATGCGGGCGCTTTCGCCCGCACGCTTGGAAACCTACCGCGGGTAGATCGCCCCCAGCACGCGGGCTCCACGCGCGCCGGTGACCGCAGCAATCGAACCCGTCTCCCGTCGCAAGGTGCGCCAAGCAAGCCACGCAAAGGCCGTGGCTTCAACCTGAAGAGGGGGCAGGCCCCACTCCTGCGATCCTTGCAGCTCGACCGCACTTGGCAATGACGCTCTCAGCCGGGTCATCAGGTCGGTATTCAGGGCTCCTCCACCGCAGACGATCAAACGGGTGCATTCCGGCGCCCACGCCTTGACCGCATGGGCGCAACTTTCAGCCGTCAGGCGCACGAGGGTTGCCTGCACGTCCACCGGCTTCAGGTGGGTGAAGTCTGCCGAGCGTCGGTCAAGCCACGGCAGATTGAAAAGGTCGCGGCCGGTGCTCTTGGGGGGCTCACGGCGAAAGAATGGCTCTGCGAGCAATGTTTCCAGCAGGGCGGGATCAGGAGTGCCTCCGGCGCCCCACGCCCCATCCTGGTCATAGGCCTGGCCCAGATGACGGGAGGTCCAGCCGTCCAGCAAAACGTTGCCCGGCCCGCAGTCGAATCCCAAGACTTCGCCATTGGCGGACAGGACGCTGAGATTGGCAATCCCACCGATGTTGAGGACCGCAATGTCGGCTCCCGCGTTGCCGAACCAATGCCGATGGAACAGCGGAACCAGTGGTGCGCCTTGCCCCCCTGCGGCAAGGTCTCGGCTACGGAAATCGGCGACCACGTCGATTCCGGTCAATTCGGCCAGCAAGGACGGATTGTTCAATTGAATGGTGTATCCGACGGCGGGCCAGCGGCCGTCCGGGGATGCGTCAAACTCCAGCGGCCGATGTCGAACCGTCTGCCCGTGCGCACCGATGGCCGCAATTTCTGCGGGCCGCAATCTGCAGCGTGACAACAGTTCCCAGACCAGTTCGGCATAGATCCGGGCCAACTGGTTGCCGGCCAGCGACGCCCGGTGCAACTCATCCGTCCCCGACGCATTGAGGGCCAGAAGTTCCGTGCGCAGCGCAGCCGGAAAGGGCGCGCTGGCGTGGGCAAGAACGCGCGCATCATGGTCAGAGACGCGTGCCAGGACGGCGTCAACCCCGTCCAGCGAAGTACCCGACATCAACCCGATCAGCAGGGACTCCATCCGGTCGGTTCCTCCGGGAAAGGCGCCAGGGCAATGCGGTTGGATTCCCGGCCGGGCGGTTTACTGAAATCCGGCGGGCTGCATTGTCGCTGCAGCGATCAGATTGTGCTTCTGGATCTGGGCCAACGCATCGAATCGGGGCTTCAGATGCGCCGGCAAAGGCACACTTTCACTGCGCCGCGCCACCAGGAGCGGATCCTGGTGGACACCTGCCACCTTGAACTCGAAATGCAGGTGCGGCCCCGTAGAGGCGCCGGTCGAGCCGACTGCACCGATGAACTGGCCCTGGCTGACGCGCTGACCTTTGCGGACATCGATGCGGCTCAGGTGGGCGTAGAGCGTGCTGTCCTGATTGCGGTGGGAGACGACAATGACGTTGCCATAGCCACGCTGCCACCCGGCAAACTCGACGACACCGTCACCGACGGTGCGCACCGGGGTTCCGGTCGGGGCGGCATAGTCCACGCCCAGATGGGCGCGCCGGTCGCCGTGGATGGGATGAAAGCGCATGCCGTAGCCGCTGCTCACGCGGGAGAAAAGCAGCGGCGACGCGAGGTAAACCTTGTTGGTGCTGCGTCCGTCGAGGGTGAAGTAGCCGCCGTCCTGCCCTGCCTCAGAGAACCAGACCGCCTGGAAGGTGCGCGATGCATTGACGAATTCGGTACTGAGCACACGACCGGTCCGCAAAGGTTCGCCATCGGCTTCCAGGCTTTCAAACACCACGCTGAAGCGGTCGCCTTTGCGCAGATCGCGGCGGAAGTCGATGTCACCGGAAAAAATTTCCGCGATTTGCACAGCGACGGCGTCCGGAATGCGGGCCTCGTCCGTTGCCGCAAACAGGGAGGACTGAATCGCTCCGCTGCCCAGCCGTTGTGTCGCAACCAGCGGCGCGATTTCGATCCGCGCCGTGAACCCCGCGGGGCCGCGTTTCACGACGAAACGCTTGAATTCGGTATCGGTATCACTGGTGATCCAGCGTGTGGTCAGGGCCAGAAGCTCGTTGGCGCGGCCGGCATCCGCCGTGACCAGCCTTCCCGCACGCCCGAACAGCGCTTGCCGGGCCTCCGGGCTGCGCCGCAGAAAGGCAGCCGCGTCGGCATCCCGGACACCCAGGCGCTGGAGCAAGGCTTCGGGCGTGTCAGACGAACGCGTCATCTCGCTCCGCTGAAGCTGCAGGTTCATGCGCTCCAGTGCCGCAAGCTGCGGGGCCAGTGCAAGCGGACTGACGGACTCGACCAGTTCCTGAACCGGCATTGCTGCTGCGTCGGGGCCCAGGGTGGCAACCGCATAGGCTCCACCGCCACCGGCCATCAGGACAGCCGCCAGGGCCGCGCTGATTCGTTGGGGGTGCTGCCGGATCCAGGCTGTCAGGCGGGACAGCGATTCTTCAAGGCGTTCAACCACGGCGTCTCTGTTTTGTTATCGGCCTTCGGTCAGTCCGCGAGCCGGCGGGAGCCGGTCTCGGTCTGCGAGGGGAAATAGGAAACCGGACCACTAGAATCGCAGGTCCGAAAACGCCCGAGTATAGCGACGGGAGGCCGTGCCTCCCAGCGCCGAAACCCATGAAAACCGACTCTGAAAACCACCTTCTGGTAACCGATTGTGTCAAACAGGCGCTGGCCGTGACGCGTCGTGGTTGTGACGAACTGATTCCGGAAGATGACTGGGTGCGCAAACTGGCGCGATCGGAACGCAGCGGCGTGCCGCTGCGGATCAAGCTGGGCCTGGACCCCACAGCGCCGGATATTCACATCGGGCACACCGTGGTGCTGAACAAGATGCGCCAGTTGCAGGACCTTGGGCACCAGGTGATTTTTCTGATTGGCGACTTCACCAGCCTCATCGGAGACCCGTCCGGACGCAACAGCACCCGCCCTGCACTGACACCGGAGCAGATCAAGGCCAACGCCGAGACCTACTACCGGCAGGCCAGCCTGGTACTGGATCCGGCCAAAACGGAGATTCGCTACAACAGTGAGTGGTCGCTTCCGCTGGGGTCCATGGGCATGATCCAGCTTGCCGCGAAATACACCGTGGCGCGCATGATGGAGCGCAACGATTTCCACGACCGTTTCAAGGCCGGCTCGCCGATCAGCGTGCATGAATTCCTGTATCCGCTGATGCAGGGCTATGACTCCGTGGCGCTGAAGGCCGACCTGGAACTCGGCGGAACCGACCAGAAGTTCAATCTGCTCATGGGCCGCCACCTGCAGCAGGAATATGGCCAGGAGCCGCAGTGCATCCTGACCATGCCCTTGCTGGAAGGCCTTGACGGCGTCGAAAAGATGTCCAAGTCCAAGAACAACTACATCGGCATTGCCGAGGACGCCAACACGATGTTCGCCAAGGTCTTGTCCGTCAGCGACGAGTTGATGTGGCGCTGGTACACCTTGCTGAGTTTCCGGACCGAGGCCGAAATCGCCGCACTGAAGGCCCAGGTCGAAGGCGGGCGCAACCCCAAGGACGCCAAGGTGGCGCTGGCCAAGGAAATCACCGCCCGTTTCCACAGCGCCGCGGCGGCTGATGCCGCCGAGCAGGATTTCATCAATCGCAGCAAAGGGGGCGTGCCCGATCAAATCCCCGAAATCAGCCTCGGCGGCGCGCCTTTGGGGATTGGCGCGGTGCTCAAGTCTGCCGGGCTGGCGCCGTCGACCAGCGAGGCCAGTCGCCTGATTGACGGCGGCGGTGTGCGTGTCGACTCCAGTGTGGTCAGCGACCGGGGCCTCAAGCTGGGCGCAGGGACCTACGTCGTCCAGGTGGGCAAACGCAAGTTTGCGCGGGTCACGCTCCGCTGATCCCGAGGGTCGGCGGCTCGTCTCAGCGGGCGCCGGCGACTTCCAGCATTTTCACCATCTCCCGATATCCGCGCGCGCGCGCCAGCTGCAGCGGTGTTTGGCCGTTGCGGTCGGTGAGTTGCAGATTGGCCCGCGCGTCGATCAGGGCTTTCAGCGTGGCCTGGTGGCGCATGCCGCCGTCGCCCAGCACGATGGACTCGATCACCGCCGTCCAGTGCAGGTTGTTGACATGGTCCAACGGCGCACCGGCGGCGATCAGTTGGCGGACGACGCCGTCGTGACCCAGGTGGGCCGCGGCGATCAGGGCGGTGCCGTCGTAGCGACTGGTGACCTGCCGGGCGCTGGCACCCAGTGACAGCAGCAGGCGCAAGGTTTCTTCGTCATCGGCGACCGAAGCGATGGTTACCGCGTCGTACCGGTCGTTTTCCAGCCGGTTGATGTCGGCGCCGGCCCGCACCAGAGCGCGGATGGCGTCGCGCTGGCGCGCGAAGGTCGCCACATGCAGCGGCGTGCGTCCGTTTGCGTCGCGGCTGTTGAGGTCTGCGCGGTCGGCAATCAGCCGTTCGATCAGCGACGGGCTGCCCGAATGCGCGGCCGCGTGCAAACCGGTGTAGCGGGCGACTTCCGTCGGTGAAGGCGCCGTCTGCGCCGCTGCCGGCGGGGCCGACAGGGACAGCGCCAGAGCCCAAGCGGCTGCCAGGCAGCAAGAGCTTCGGCGGCATGGGAGGAACAACCGTTTCATGGCAGAGGTCATTGCGGCGGAGGGTACGGTGCTGCTTATTTCAGCAGATCCTTGACCTTGTCCAGCGCCGCCATGGCGCATTGTTCGTCCAGGTGACCACCAGGCGCGCCACCCACTCCGACCGCGCCGATGACGTCGTTGCCGACTCGCACCGGAACGCCGCCACCCAGAATCAGAAAGCCCGGGATATGCACCAGTGTCGCCGCGCCCGGGTTCTTCTGGACGTTCTCCAGCATGGCCGACGTGGTGTTGCGGGCCGAAGCCGACGTGTAGGCCTTGGCCTGCGCCGCACCGACGGTGTGCGGGCCCGCGGCATCGGCCCGGTGCAGCGCACGCAAGGTACCGGCCCGGTCCACCACGGCTGCGGTGACGTTGTAATTGTTGGCCGAGCAGGCGGCCACGGTGGCAGCGGCAATCTGGCTGGCCAGGTCCAGCGACATGTTGCGTTCGGTGCGGACGGGCTGGGCCGAGGCGGCGGCCGACAGCAGCGTCAGCAGCAGGGCGGATGTGATGGTCGAACGGGTGTGTTTCATGGGGTTCTCCGGGAGGTGATGCGGTTCAATCAACCGTGGGAGAACTGTAGGAAATCCGCCCGGCGACGGCCATTCGGCCGACTACGCGCGAAGCTCCGTAGAACTACGCAGTGGCGCCGGGGGGTGACCGGTCTCTGTCGGACGCCTCCACCAGCGCGGCGTACTGACGAATCAGCTGGGCCAGCGATCCGGTGTGCAACTTGGCAAACAGATTGGCCCGGTGCGTTTCCACCGTGCGGGGCGAAAGCTCCAGCGCCCGACCGATTTCCTTGTTGGTCAGGCCGCCGACAATCAGGCCCAGCACCTCGCGTTCGCGGGCCGACAGCTGGGCGTAATGTTCGCGGGCCGCGCGGTCGGCCTGATGGTGCTGGCGCGAGCGCACATGCTGGCGCACGGCGGCCTGCAGACTCTCCAGCAGCATCTCGTCGTCGACCGGCTTTTCCAGGAACTCGGCCGCCCCCGACTTGAAGGCGCGCCGGCACATATCGACGGTACCGTGGCCGGTGAGCATGATGACCGGCTGGTCCACCCCCTCGGCCACCAGGCGGTCCAGCACCGCCAGTCCGCTGATGCCGGGCATGCGCACATCGAGCACGATGGCCCCGATCGCCTGGCGGTCGAAGCGATCCAGAAACTGCTGCGGATCGGACCAGTCCTGCACGCGCAGTCCGACCGTACCGATCAGCAGCGACAAGCTGGCGCGCACGGCGTGGTCGTCGTCGATGAGATGGATCAGCGGAGACAGCGAGTGGGACATGGACAGGAATGCCTGGAGGCCTGGGCGATTGATGGTCAGTGGGTGTTCAGGGCATGGGCCGCCCCATCCCCGAGCGGGGTCGCCAGAGGCAGTGTCAGGGTGAATACTGCCCCCCGAGGAGGGTGGTTGGCCGCGGTCAGGTGACCGCCCATCCGGCCGGCGAGGGTCTCGCACAGGTTCAGGCCCAGGCCCAGGCCGCCGGGTCGGGTCGTGAAAAACGGCTCGAACAGCCGGGGCAGAGCCTCCGCCGCAACCCCCGGGCCGCTGTCCCGCACCGTCAGCATGCCCGTGCCGCCGCTTTCGCCCACGGACAGCACCAGCGCGCGCTGCCCCGGCGGTACCTGTTCCAGCGCCTGCAGGGCATTGACCAGCAGGTTGTGCACGATCTGCTCCAGCGCCACCGCGTCCGCCAGTACGGTTACCGGGGCGCCGGCGGCCTCCATGTCGGTCCGGATCTGCCGTGCCTGCAGCTCGGGCGCCAACAGGTGCAGCGCGGCCCGCACGCTCTGGTGCAGGTCGACTGGGCGCAACGGGGCGCGCAGGTCGGGCTGCTCGACGGTGCGGCGCAGGCGGCCCACCACATCGGCGGCGCGACGCGCCTGGCGGGCCGCCTGTTCTGCCGCGACCCGCGCGAGCGGCAAGTCCGGCGGCTCGTCGTCCAGCAGGCGTCCACACGCCTGGGTGCTCGCCAGCAAGGCGGTGAGCGGCTGGTTGATCTCGTGCGCCATGCCGGCTGCCAGTTCACCCATCGCATTCAACCGTGCCACCTGGCCCAGGCGAAGCAGTTCCTCGGCGCGGCGGCGCTGCTCGCGCTGGCGCAGCACGGTGCGCAACCCGGCCAGGACCCCCGCGAGGATCACTGCCTGCACCGCCATGGTCAGCCATGGCAGCTCACCCCAGCCGATCCGACGTGTCGCGACGACGTCAAAAGGCTGGCTGTCTGACGCCAGCGGCTTGCGGAAGTCGTATTGCCAGCCACCGGCGCGCATTCGTCCGGGCTGCACCACAAAGGTCTGGCTGGCATGCTCCAGCGTGACCCGCACCGGACTGGTGTCGGCCGCCATGGGCCATTCGGCCCAGGGAACGACGGCCTTGAGGTCCATCTGCAGGGCGAAACTGGCTGGCTCGGCGGCCAGCACCAGCCAGAAACGCCCGGCGGCCAGGTCCAGACCGGCCAGCGCGGGCCGCCGCAGGGCGCGCGAGAGCGTCTCGGCGGTGTCCAGGGCCGGCACGGCCCAAGGGGCCCCACCGTCCCGGCGCTCGACGGCCAGGATCTGCGAATACAGGGCCGGCAGGCGCCGCTCGGGCGCCGACGCGTCGGTCGCCGGTTGCAGCAGGGCCAGCGTGGCCAAAATCGCGTCATGCTGCACGACCCGCTGGCTGAGCAGGCGGTGGGTGATGCGGGCATCGGTCTCGAAAGTGCTTTGCTGGCGCGCCAACTCCGAACGACCCACCAGCGCCGCGCCCGCCAGTGACAGCACGCACCAGACCAGCAGCCACAGGCCGTGGTGCCGGAACGCGGCAAGCGGTGTTGTGCGCATGGGTGCATTGTGCCCGCTGCGTCACAATCGGCGCATGAACCGTCCTGTCACCCGTTTCCTGACGCCTCGCCGCCTGCTGATGGCATCCGTGGTCGTTGCGGTGGTGACCATTACGCTCAAGACACTGGCCTGGTACCTCACGGGCTCGGTTGGCCTGCTGTCCGACGCGATGGAGTCACTGGTCAACCTGGCCAGCGCCATTTTTGGCCTGGTCATGGTCACCATCGCCGCGCGGCCCGCCGACGAGGACCATCCGTACGGGCACCACAAGGCCGAGTATTTCTCCTCGGGCTTCGAGGGCGTGCTGATCATCGCGGCCGCCATCGGCATCATCTGGACGGCCTTGCACCGGCTGCTGGCCCCGCAGCCGCTGGAGCAGGTCGGCTGGGGCCTGGCCTTGTCGGTGGCCAGTTCGGCGCTCAACGGCCTGCTGGCCTGGGTGATGTTCCGCTCGGCGCGGGAGCACCGGTCGATTGCGCTGGAAGCCGACGCGCGTCACCTGGTCACCGATGTCTGGACCTCGGCCGGCGTGGTGATCGGCATCGCCCTGGTGTCTGTGACTGGCTGGCTGTGGCTGGACCCGGTGGTGGCCATCGGCGTGGCGCTGAACATCCTCAAGGAAGGTTTTCACCTGATGTGGCGCTCATCGCAGGGACTGATGGACGAGGCGGTGGAGCCCGAGGTGCTGGCCACGATCCGCCAGACGCTGGACGGCTTCGAGCACCGGCGCGGCGAGACCGCCATCGTCCGCTTTGACCACGTCACCACCCGCAAGGCCGGCCAGCGCCGTTTTGTCGACCTGCACATGCACATGCCCGCGGCCTGGACGCTGGGGCGGGCCGCGGCCGTCCGCGCCAGCGTCGAGCAGGCCCTGATGAGCGCCGTGCCCGGCCTGCGGGCCAGCATCCAGTTGCTGCCCAGTGATGTGGAGGCCCACTTTGATGACGCCAAGGACCTGATCTGATGCTCAGTGTGGTGCAACGGGTGGCCGAAGCCGCCGTGCTCGTGGCCGGTACCGAAATTGGCCGTATCGGGCCGGGGCTGCTGGTGCTGGTCTGTGCGGAACGGGGTGACACGCCCGAACAGGCCGACCGCCTGCTGGCCAAACTGCTCAAGCTGCGCATCTTCAGCGATGACGGCGGCAAGATGAACCACAGCGTGCAGAACATCGACGGCCGCGGCACCCCCGGCGGGCTGCTGATCGTCAGCCAGTTCACCCTCGCGGCCGACACCCGCGGCGGCAACCGCCCCAGTTTTACCAACGCCGCGCCGCCGGACACAGGCCGTCAGCTTTTCGACTACCTGGTGGACCGCGCCCGCGCCGCCCACCCCCAGGTGCAGACCGGGCAATTTGCTGCCGACATGCGGGTCCACCTGATCAACGACGGCCCGGTGACGATTCCGATCCAGGTGGTCTGAGGGATTTGGAGCTATCGTAACGATAGCTAAAAACGACCTTTTTACGCTGGGTATGACCAGAAAACGCCCAAAAAGTGTCCCAAAAGGCGCGCAGGCCGCCGGATGTCAGCTCCCGTACGGGTTGGCGAAGCCCAGCCGGGCGAGGAGGGCGGTTTCATGGGCTTCCATGGCCTGCGCGTCGGCCTCGCCGGTTTCGTGCTCCCAGCCCTGGGCGTGCAGCGTGCCGTGGACCAGCAGGTGGGCGTAGTGCGCCTGCAGCGTCTTGCCCTGCTCGCGGGCTTCCTGCGCCACGACCGGGGCGCACAGCACCAGGTCGGCGCAGACCACCGGTTCGCGGCTGTAGTCGAAGGTCAGCACATTGGTGGCGTAGTCCTTGTGCCGGTAGTCGCGATTGAGCGCGCGGCCTTCGTCGCTGTCCACGATGCGCACGGTGATTTCGGCCTCGCGCGCCAGGGCGTGGCGGATCCAGCGGGCCACGGCGTGGCGGGGCAGGGCGGCCCGGTGGACGGCCGCGTTGTCAAGTGGGCCGAATTGAAGGGACAGCTGGAGGGGCGGAAGGGCCATGGCGCGCCGTTTCTAAGGTTTTTTGCCGGATACCCAGCGTAAAAAGGTGATATTTTGCTATTGAATCAGGAGTCACGGGTTGCCCGACGCGCGCGGGCCGTGCGGCCACGGGCGTCGTAGGCGTCCACGATGCGGGCCACCAGTGGATGGCGCACCACGTCGGCGCTGGTGAAGCGGGTGATGGCGATGCCCTTGACGCGCCGGAGCACCTGTTCCGCCTCGATCAGGCCCGAGAGCTGGCCCTTGGGCAGGTCGATCTGGCTGACGTCGCCGGTCACCACGGCGCGGGCGCCGAAGCCGATGCGGGTCAGGAACATCTTCATCTGTTCGGGCGTGGTGTTCTGCGCCTCGTCCAGGATGACGAAGGCGTTGTTCAGCGTGCGCCCGCGCATGAAGGCCAGCGGCGCGATCTCCAGCGCGTTGCGCTCGAAGGCTTTCTGCACCCGCTCGAAGCCCATCAGGTCATAGAGCGCGTCATACAGCGGGCGCAGGTAGGGGTCCACCTTCTGGCTCAGGTCGCCGGGCAGGAACCCCAGGCGTTCGCCGGCTTCGACCGCCGGACGGGTGAGCACGATGCGTTGCACGCCGGCGCGTTCCAGCGCGTCCACCGCGCAGGCCACCGCCAGGTAGGTCTTGCCGGTGCCGGCCGGGCCGATGCCGAAGGTGATGTCGTGGGTGGCGATGTTGTCCAGGTACACCGTCTGGTTGGGCGTGCGGGCGCGCAGGTCGGCGCGGCGGGTGTGCAGGCTGACGGCGCCGCCGGGAGGCTCGTCCAGAGTGGCGGCGTCGCCGGCCAGCATCAGCTGCACGGTCTCGGCCTTGACCGGGCGTTCGGCGATTTCGTAGATGGCCTGCAGCACTTCCATGGCCCGCTGGGCCTTGGCCTTGGGGCCGTCGACCTTGAACTGCTCATGCCGGTGGGCGATGGAGACCTGCAGCGCGGCTTCGATGGTGCGCAGATGTTCGTCTATGGGGCCGCACAGGTGCGACAGGCGCGTGTTGTCGTGGGGGGTGAAGGTGTGGCGGACAATCATGGGGTGTCTGGGGTCGGTTCCTTCATTGTCGCGCTTTCGCGCGCCGCGGCGGCGCTGTGGTGGCTCGGTTTGCTGGCGGCGCCGGCTCTGGCCGAGGTGCTGCGAATCGACCAGGTGGAAGTGGCCGCTCCGCCCGGAGCGGGCGCACCGGGCGGGACGGTCGCGCAATGGCGGCCGCAGGCACTGCCGGACGACTGGGGCCGCACCCGCCCCGAGCATGGCGGGACGCTGTGGTACCGCTTCACGGTGGATGCCCGGGTGTTTTCCGGCGCCAGCATCGTGCCCGCCATCTATATCGAGCGCGTGTGCAGCAACCTGGCGGTCTACCTCAACGGCGCGCTGGTCGGCTCCGGGGGCAGCCTGGTGCTTCCCTACAGCCGCAACTGTTTCACGCCGCAGTTTTTCACCCTGCCGCTGGCGCTGCTCAGCCCGGGCGTCAATACCGTCACCGTTCAGGTGGTGGGGTACCCGCTGCGCCAGGTTTCGGCGGCGCAGCGTTCGTCGGGCCTGTCGGTGATCCGCATGGGCGACGCCCAGGAGCTGCGCGCGCAGTACGAGCAGGCGCTGTGGTGGAACATCACCCTGCCCAAGATCATCACCGCGGTTCTCGGGGCCTTTACCGTGTTCATCGGCGCCCTGTGGCTGACGCGGCCGCAGGATTCGATCTATGGCTATTTCACCCTCTGGATCGGCTGGTGGACGATCAATACCGCCCGGCTGTACGTCATCGATCCGCCCCTGCCGGGGCCGTGGATCGAATTGCTGGTGCCCGCCACGGCGCCAGTGTGTGTGTCGGGCCTGGTGTTGTTCATGATGCGCTTTCTCCGCCGCGAAGTGGGCTGGATCAATCAGGTGCTGTGGTGGCAGATTGCGGTCATTCCCGTGGTCTTCCTGCTGTCGGGCACGGAGCACATCTACCCGGTGGCCCGGGCGGTCTACCTGTGGCTGGTGCCGCAGTTCATTGGGGTGTCGGTGTGGTTCACGGTGGTGTCCTGGCGGGTGTCGCGGCGCGACTTCTGGCTGTTTTCCGCCATCCTGCTCATCATGATCGGCATCATTGCGGTCGAGTTTGCGGCGGCCTTCTTCGGCTACCCGCTCAAGATGCACCTGGGCCACCTGGGCGGACCCGTCACCCTGATTCCCTTGTGCCTGCGGCTGATCGGTGTGTTCGGCGACAACCTGCGCCGCAGCGAAGAACTCAATGACGAGCTGGAGCGCCGCGTGCGGCAGGCCTCGTCGGAGATCGAACGCAGCTATGCCGAGCTGGCCCTGCTGCGCGCGCGCGAGGCGGCCCAGGAAGAGCGACGGCGCATCGCGTCGGACCTGCACGATGACCTGGGTGCCAAGCTGCTGAGCATCGCGCACGAAAGCGCGCGCCAGCGGGATCGGGAAGAACTGGCCAACCTGGCGCGCCAGGCGCTGGACGAAATGCGCCTGTCGGTGCAGGGCATGGTGCGCGAGCCGCTGCGGGCGGCTGACGTCCTGGCCGACTGGCGGGCGGAGACGGTGCAGCGCCTCATGCCCGCCGGGCTGCAGGTCGAATGGACGGCTGCCGAGCCGCCCGCCGACTTTCTGGTGCCGGCGCGGGCCCAGGTGCAACTGACGCGGGTGCTGCGCGAGGCGGTGTCGAACGTGATTCGCCACAGCGGCGCGCGCCGGTGCCGGGTCACCGTCCACATGGCCCACGAGCAGCTGGCCCTGACGGTGGAAGACGACGGTGTGGGCATGGATGTGGCCGGATCGACCGACAAGGGCCATGGGCTGGGGGGCATCGAACGGCGGGTGCGTACGCTGGGCGGGCAGTCGGCGTGGCGCGTCAGTGTGCTGGGCGGCGTGTGCCTGGAGGTGTCGATTCCCGTGTTGCCGGACACGGTGGCGAGCCAGGGCATGGCGGCGGCAGCCGCGACGGCCGGTGTCGCCGACGGGCCCGAAAAACGGCTTGCCTCACCCGACCGCCTTGCCCGGTAAAAGACCCGGCGCGCGCCCGACCCCTTGGTGCAGAATGCCGCACAGTGGCCCGTCCGGGCTTGTCCAACAGAGATTTCCCCCATGTTCCGCCTTGTTCATCGCCTGCGTTGGTTGGTTTTGGTCGTGTTGCTGGCGGCGCTGGGGGGCTGCAGCGCCGAGCCGCCGTTCAGTCGCATCGTGTCGTTCGGCGACAGCCTGTCGGATGTGGGGTCGTATCGCCCTGCGGCGGCGGCATTTGGCGGCGGCCGGTTCACGGTCAACGGCGCGGGCCCCCGCATCTGGACCGAATGGCTCGCCGCCGACCTGGAACTGACGATTGCGCCGGCGCTCAGCGGTGGCGTGACCCTCACCACACCGCAATTCGCGGTGTTTCCGGTGGTCGCCGGCAACGGCGACTCCTGGGCCCAGGGCGGAGCGCGGGTCGATGCGCCGGCGGTTTCACTGACGCCGGGCGTTCAACTGGCCGCGCTGTCGGTGCGCCAGCAGGTAGATCATTTCCTGGCGGGGCCGGCGGCCTCGGCGTCGGGCAGCCTGTTCCTGCTCAACGGGGGTGGCAATGACATCGGCTTTCTCGGTCAGGCGGTGCTGGCGGGCGCCATTTCGCCCGATCAGGCGCGTGCCGGTGTGGTCGCCGCGGCGCAGCAGATGGCGGCGCAGGCACGGCGCCTGCAGGCGCTGGGGCCGGTGGTGCTGCTCAACCAGGCCGACGGCGCCCAGTCACCGGTGGCCGCAGCCAGCGCCCCGGTGCGCGCGCTCTACCAGGATCTGACGCCCCGGTTCAATGCGGCGCTGGCCGCGGCGCTGGAGGGCTCGTCGGTGATGGTGGTCGACCAGTTCACCTTCAGTCGCCGTGTGGTGGCCGATCCGGCTGCGTTCGGTCTGAACAATGTCACCGATCCCGCCTGCGCGCTGGATCGGCTGCCGATCCGCAGCGCGATTGTCTGCAGCGATATGACGCTGGTCGCGGCCGGTGCGGCGCAGACCTCCCTGTGGGCGGATACGCTGCACACCACACCGGCCTATCACCGCCATCTGGCCACTCAGGTCCTTGCGGTGCTGCGGGCGGCCGGGCGTCTGTAAGACCCGGGCGGCGGCGCATGGACCACTCTCCCGCCGCCCCGCGTCCGCCGCCGGCGGGATGGCGGATGGCGCTGGCGTCGATCCTGATCGTGGCGTTCGCCTTGCTGGCCTTGTGGCGTGCCATGCTGGAGCCGTCGCTCGGCTGGCGCTTTTCGCTGGATGAGGGCGGCCGGCCCCAGGCGACCCAGGTCCGGGGCGAGGCGGTGCTGACCGGGGTGCGCGCGCTGATCGCTGAAGACGGCCTTCGCGCGCCGATCTCGCCGCTGGCGCTGGTGGAAAGCGCAGGACAGCACAACGATTACAGCGACCACCGGATTTTCTTTGACGAGCACCGGGCCCTGTGGCAGATATTGCACCAGACCCGGGTGGGCATCGAACACGACCGTGGCGTCGAATGGGCGCAGCCGCAAGGCAAAGATCTGCTGGAGCTGGGCCTGCGCTTCTGGTATCCGTGGCTGGTCAGCCTGCTGGCGCTGTCGGTGGGTCTGATGGTCTGGGCCCACCGCCCGGACGACCCGGCCGCATGGTGGTACGCGGCGGCGGCACTGGGGTATGCCAGTGGCATGTTGTGCACCGCCGGCTGGGGTTCGCGGCTGCTGACGCAGGACCCCTGGCTCTGGCCGGCATTGCATGTGTTTTCCCACGCGGGCTCATTTCTGGTGGTGATCGGGCTGAGCATGGTGTTGTGGCGCCACCCCCGGCCACTGGGTGGCGCGCTGTATCCGACCGTCCTGTTGCTGGTCTGCGGGCTGTCGGTGCTGGCCGATGCCCTGCACGGCCTGCCGACCATCGCGCTGACGTTCCGTATTCCGCTGGTGGCGGTGACGGCGGCCATGGCGCTGGTTTTTGTGGCGCAGTGGCGCGCATGCCGGCACGACCCCTTGCTGCGGGGGCAACTCAAGTGGCTGGGTCTGCTGCTTTTTGCGTCGTTTTCGGTGGTGTTCGTGGCCTATGCGATGGGCGCGATGGGCCATGTGATCACCCTGCCGCAGAACTTCGGCCTCACCATCATTGCCCTGGTGTTTCTGGGGCTGGTTCCGCTGGTCGGGCGCATCGGGCTGTTCCGGCTGGAACGCTGGTGGGCGCTGGCCTGGCTGTGGTTTCTGGGCGGGCTGCTGGTGGTGGTGCTTGATGTGCTGCTGCTGACCCTCCTGCCGCTGAGCAACGAAAACGCCTTGATGCTCGCGCTGGCCATCGGCGGCTGGCTGTATTTCCCGCTGCGTCAGGCACTGTGGGCCCGGCTGACCCGTGGCAGCCTCCCCGAAACCCGGGACCTGCTGCCCGACGTGGTGCAGATTGCCACCGTGTCGCAGGCCGACCCGGCGCGCCTGAACGAGCTGTGGCGCCAACTCTGGGAACACATGTTTGCGCCGCAGCAGCTGCAGCCCACGGTGCACGACGGCGCGGTGGCGATCGACGGTCAGGGGCAATCGCTGCGCATACCCGGCTGGGGACGCCTGCAGTCGCTGCAGCTGTCCTTGCCCGAGCGCGGCCGGCGCCTGTTCAACCGGCGCGATGCGCAGCGGGCCGAAGAAATCCTGCGTCTGGTCCGGCATGGCCTGCAGTCGCAGGAGTCCTACGAACGCGGGGTGCGCGAGGAGCGGCTGCGCATCGCCGCCGACCTGCACGATGACCTCGGGGCCAAGTTGCTGGCGATTGCGCACACCCAGCCGTCCGGGCCGGCCGCGACGCTGGCGCGGCAGGCGATGGACGAAATGCGGCTGAGCCTGCGCGACATGGCCAGCGACGGGGTGGTGCTGGCCGACGCGCTGGCCGACTGGCGGGCCGAGACCGTGTCCCGACTGAGCGCGGCGGGGATCGCGGCCCAGTGGCTGGCCGACGAGCCGCCAGCCGGTGAACTGGTCGCCGCCCGACCCATCGGCCAGCTGACCCGGGTGCTGCGCGAGGCGGTTTCCAACGTGATCCGGCACAGCGGCGCCCGCCATTGCCAGGTGTGCGTGCGGCGGACCCCGGAGCAGCTGCGACTGACGGTGACCGACGACGGGCGCGGCCTGGGCGGCGAGCCGCATTCGTCCGCAGGGGGCCATGGGCTGCCCAATATCGAGCGGCGGGTGCGCAAACTCGGCGGTGACCACCGCTTTCATACCCCGCCGGGCGGCGGCACGACACTGACGGTCCAGGTGCCGCTGGCGCTTCACCGGGCGGTCGGAGCCATCCGCTAAGATGCGCCTGCCATGCAAAACGCCCTGATTGTTGAAGACCTGCCCGAGATCCGTGACTGGCTGGTCCAGGTGGCGCAGGCGGCGTTTCCCGGGGTGGCCGTCACGCGCGCGGCGCGGGTCGACGAGGCGCTGGCCCGTGTGACCGAGCGCGGGTTCGACCTGGCGCTGATCGACCTGGGCCTGCCCGACGGCTCGGGTATCGACGTGGTCGGTGCCCTGCGCCAGCGCCAGCCGACGGCCGTGCCGGTGGTGGTGACCATCTACGACGACGACGACCATCTGTTTCCCGCGCTGCAGGCGGGCGCTTTCGGCTACCTGCTCAAAGAGCAGCCGCAGGACGCGCTGGTGGCCCAGTTGCTGCGCATGACCCAGGGCGAGCCGCCGCTGTCGCCCCCGATCGCCCGGCGCGTGCTGTCGTATTTCGCCGGGGAGGCGCAGCGCCGGCAGAGCCTGGTGCGGCAGGTGGAAGAGCAGGTGCGACTCACCGACCGGGAAACCGAAGTGCTGCAGCGGGTGGCCAAAGGCTACACCCTGCCCGAAATCGCGACCCAGTTCGGGCTGTCGCGACACACCATTGCGGACCACATCAAGCAGGTCTACCGCAAGCTCAATGTTTCCTCGCGCGCCGAAGCGGCGCTGGAGGCCGCCCGGCGCGGCCTCGTCAATCCCTGAACGGCGCCAGCGCCCGTTTGCCCGCACACCTCCTGCCCTGAAAGTGCCCCCGTGATCGGACGTCTGCGCGGCATCCTTGCCGAAAAAAATCCCCCCCAGGTGCTGGTGGACTGCAACGGCGTCGGCTACGAGGTCGATGTGCCCATGAGCACCTTCTACAACCTGCCCGCCACCGGCGAGACGGTCACGCTGCTGACCCATTTTGTCGTGCGCGAGGACGCGCAGATCCTGTATGGCTTTGGCACCGCCACCGAGCGCGAGGCCTTCCGTCAGCTGGTCAAGATCAGCGGGGTCGGCCCGCGCACGGCGCTCTCGGTGCTTTCGGGCATGAGCGTGGCCGAGCTGGCGCAGGCGGTGACGGCGCAGCAGCCCGGCCGCCTGGTCAAGGTGCCGGGCATCGGCAAAAAAACCGCCGAGCGGCTGTTGCTGGAGCTCAAAGGCAAACTCGGCGCCGACCTGGGTGCCCCGGTCCAGGTGGCCGACGACAGCCAGGCCGACATCCTGCAGGCGCTGGTGGCGCTGGGCTACAGCGACAAGGAAGCCGCCCTGGCGCTGAAGGCGCTGCCGGCCGGTGTGGGCGTGAGCGAAGGCATCAAGCTGGCGCTGAAGGCGCTGGCGAAGTAGGCGCCATGCATTGAATCTGTATAGCCGGATGGATATACTGAATACATGTCGACCACCATCCTCACCATTTCGTCCTGGGGCAACAGTCACGGCATTCGCCTGAGCCGCGAACTCATGCAGGCGCTGGGCATCACGCCGCAGACGGCCTTGCAGGCGCGCGTGGTCGGCAAAGGGCAGCTCGAACTCACGGTTGCGCCGGTGCGGCCCAGCCTGGCTGACAAGCTCAAGGCCTTCGATCCGGCGGTCCACGGTGGCGAGCTCCTGGCGGACGCGCCCGTGGGGGCCGAGTTCGGCGCCGGCCCATGACGGCCACCAAGGTCTGGGTGCCGGATCGGCGGGACATCATCTGGATCAACTTCACGCCGCAGAAGGGCCGCGAGTTCCGGGACCTGCACCCCATGCTGGTGCTGTCTCCCAAGGCCTTCAATGCCAAGACGTCCATCGTCATCGGCCTGCCCATGTCAACGGCCGCGTACAACGCCACCAACCCGTTTGCCATTGACAACAGCCGCTCTGCCCGGGAGCCCAGTTACATCATCACCAACCAGCCCAAGAGCCTGGACTGGCGCGAGCGCGGGGCCACCCCGCATCCGTGGAAGCGGGTCAGCGAGGCGATTCTGGCCGAGGCGTGCCTGAGCCTCAACGACATCCTGGAACTGGTTCGGACCGGAACATGACCATCAAGACCGACGATTTCCTGCCCGCGCCGCCGAAGCGCGTGGTCTCGGCTGCGCCCGCTTCGCCGCAGGAAGAAGCCATCGAGCGGGCGCTGCGGCCCAAGCTGCTGGACGAATACGTGGGCCAGGCCAAGGTGCGCGAGCAGCTGGAAATCTTCATCGGCGCGGCGCGCAAACGCGGCGAGGCGCTGGATCATGTGCTGCTGTTCGGCCCGCCCGGGCTGGGCAAGACCACGCTCTCGCACATCATCGCCGCCGAGCTGGGCGTGAACCTGCGCCAGACCAGCGGCCCGGTGCTGGAAAAGCCCAAGGACCTGGCGGCGCTGCTGACCAACCTCGAGAAGAACGACGTGCTCTTCATCGACGAGATCCACCGCCTGAGCCCGGTGGTCGAGGAGATCCTCTACCCGGCGCTGGAGGACTACCAGATCGACATCATGATCGGCGAGGGCCCGGCGGCGCGCAGCATCAAGCTCGACCTGCAGCCCTTCACGCTGGTGGGCGCCACCACGCGCGCCGGCATGCTCACCAACCCGCTGCGCGACCGCTTCGGCATCGTGTCGCGGCTGGAGT
>ERZ761607.1252-NODE-1252-length-33155-cov-4.340574_pt1 | contig 33155 bp, 28 predicted proteins | sample MGYA00511164_ERZ761607 | MGnify/ENA primary metagenome ERZ761607 (study PRJEB28899, sample SAMN02445080) | bioreactor sludge metagenome | biome: EBPR sludge | place: Australia: Brisbane, Thorneside Wastewater Treatment Plant | collected 2011-06-22 ... | reverse complement strand
CCTACGACGATGGTGAAATTGGCTCCGGAGGTAACCGACAGCGACGAACTGGCATAGGCACCACCACCGGCACCTGAACGCCGACCCGTCCCACCACCCAATCGAGCACCACCACCGCCGCCCCATGCTTGAACCGTAATCTGGGTGACGCCCACCGGAATCACGAAATTCGTGCTTCCCGCCGTAGTATAGGTGTTGGTGAAGGTCTGGGCCTGAGCCAACTCGCCACTAAGTGCGATCACCGTTGCGGCCGTTGCAAGCGAGGCAATAACACGGCCGAACAAGGTCGGACGGCGACAATCAACAGTTACTTTTCTCATGGCGTGGATCCCTCTACATGCATTCATAAAAAAACTCCGGCAACCCGTTTCAAATCACAGCTACCCACAACCGAAATTCCCCGCTTCGTACGCGTAAAGCCATACCGCCTAAAAGGGAAAAATCGATTTATCGCAAACGCCATAGTAAGAAAAGTACCGGATAATCACAACCGATTTTTCACCGATGTGATTTTTTTTCAGAAATGAAATTTTTGCCCACCAGAAGTGCGATGAGCGTACATTTTCTGGAGCCGGTTGCCTCAAACGGAACCCGCTCACCCGGTCTTTCTTGCTGCATTATGCGACCACGAAGGCAAAAATTTTATACTACCGAATGCATCACAGACATTTACGTAATATTCACAACGGGTAGTATGAAAATTATTGACAAAATACGCACTTGTTTAATAGTGTGATATACCGATTAATCAAATGGGAGAATGCTATGAAGAAAAGACTGCTCGGTTTGGTATTGGTCTGCGGTTTGGGCTTTGCTGCCATAGGTTCGGCGCAGACGATTTGTGGTCAACCGCAATCCTACAATTTGATTGCAGGACAGAAGCATGATGCAGGCGATATTGTTATCGGAAACGACGCACTGTACATTTATGTGACTTTTTTCGCCCAAGATGGCTGGCTTATCACCGAAACCCACGTTTCAGCAGGTCTCAACCTGCGCGATATCAGCTTCGGAATCCCGGGGCGCATGCCTTACAAGGGGGTTCACAACGGAGTCACCACCGTATCCTACGCAATTCCCAAGACCGCATTTCGCGGATCGACCTGTGGTATTATTGCCGCTCATGCCGTGGTGAAGAAGACCAATGGCAACAAGACACAGGAAGAAACGGCTTGGGGCGAGGGTACGAAGCTCGGCCGGAATTGGGCCATGTACATGGGTTATTGCATCAAGGACTGCGAAGCAGAGCCTGAGGGCTAATCGACCCGACACCATCGAAAGCGGTCGCACATGCGCTCGCTTTCGATGGATCAGCCCGCCGAGTAGACCTTTTGTGGGTGTCTATCCCCACATCGACCTCGACATTCGAATGCGGTAGCTGTATGTTGAAGCCGTCAACCGTCAGATTGCCAGTAGCCGGGAGCTCACCATGCCTTCGACCAGCAACATGAAACGCACATACAAGCGCCCCAAAATCACCAAAGTGAAATTGGAAGACAAGCGGGTGGTTGCCATGGCGGTCTGCAAGGATTCGCTGGACAACAACGCCTGTGCCCAGGACGGCGTGACCCCGTTGTTCCAGATCAACCCCTCCTGACCTACCGGTGCTTGCCATTGCCGGCAGGTCGTTCCGGTTTACGGCCGTCGAACCGGGAGCCCCGGCCACGCTTCCCGGCAGTTATACGCAGTTTTCCTCATCGGCCCACGCGGCTCCGTTTGGATCCTACCAGGTCTTCAGGCCAGACACCCCGCGCCTCTCCGGGCTAACCGCCCCACCCTTCTGGGCGAACGAAGTATGGCGGATGGGGAACCGCGAAGATCGGGTCGTTATCGAGATCTACCACGTCATGAACAGCCGGTGGACACCGGTGGCGAATCTTTCTCCCGACTTTGCCTCCGGCACCATCCAACCGTTTGCCGGCCGCCGCGCCGCACCTGCCGTCCATGCGATCAATTATCCCTACGACCAGGCCATCCTGATCAACCGACTCCTTCACGCCGACGTCCTGGTGGTGCACGGTTCGGCCGTGGTTATCGATGGTCGCGGTTACGTATTCTTCGGACCCTCGGGTGCGGGCAAGACCACCTTGAGCCGGTGGTGGCGAGCCACCGGCGCGCTGCTCCTGAATGATGACCGGGTGGCCATTTACCGACATGCAAACGGCGCGTGGCAGGTGGCCGGAACGCCGTGGCACGGCGAGGAGCCGGTGGTAAGCCCGGAATCCGCGCCGCTTCACGGCGTGGTGCGGCTGCGGCAGGCCAACGCAAACCGCGTCGTCGCGCTCGATCGACTGGCAGCGTTGGCCGAATTGACCGCATGCTCCCTGGTTCCCTTCTTCTCCCGGACATCGATTGACCAGGCCATGGCCTTGCTGGAAGCACTTGAGGACCAGGTGGCCCTGTTCGAGTTCCACTTCCGTCACGATCCGTCATCGCTGGATACATTCCGCGAAAGCGTTTTGGCCTGAGCCGGCTCTACCGGTCGCCAAATCCACGAAAGGACCCAACCGGTCACTGCCGGCCACCATCCATCGCTCCGGCGCACGGTCATCACAGTCCCGTCTTCCCGGCGGACGGCCTCCACGACCCCTTCAACCGAGGCCGCGTCGATCGCCCACCGGTCGGGAAACCAGCTGCCGTCCCCTTTGGTAATCCACACCATCCGGCCATCCGGCGCAACGGTCCGACGGACCGCGCGGTGGGCGACCAGCCGTCCACCTGAACCGGCAACAACCACCTCGCCCCACCGGATTGCCTCCACACGCGCCGGACGCACCAGCAGTCGCCGCACGTCGCGCCATCGACGCCCCATGCTGACGCCCTCGGCCGGTCGTTCCACCCACGCATTCTGGTCACCTGTGCTCATGGCGGAGCGGGCTCCTCGGGATACGGGCGTACCTGGTAGATGAAGAATTCGCTGCGCACATCCACCCAGCGATCCGGAACGGTTCGCTCCGGTTGGTCGTAGATGCGCGAGCGGAATTCGTTCCTCCCGCGAAGAATGTAGGTGTCCGCCTGGGTTGGGTCGATGGGGACCGGGGTGACCCAATAGACCGGCCGTCCGGCTTTCAACGCCGGAAGCCACCGCATCAACACCGCCCGGCGCGCCATGGTCGGACCGCTCAATTCGAGCGCATCCCGCCCGTACACCGTGCGCAGCACCGCCCCCACCCCCGGAACATCGGCGAAGACCAGGGTGTTTTCCGGCAGCTGTCCGGCAAGCTGCGCGAAGCCCGCCTTCGTGCCATGAAATTCACGGATCCCGGCCACCCGTGACAACGGCGTGTACAACCCGACCCCGAGCGCCAGCACGGCGACCATGAACCAGAATCGCCGCGCCGGGGCACGCAGGGGAAGACGCACGGCCAATCCATGCAGTGAGGCCACCACGCCGAGAACAAGGGCGGGCGCGACGACCGGCACGAAACGGCGACACATCCATAGCATCTCGCGTTCATGGTGCAAGGCACCCATCAGGATCAGCCACACCGCCATCATCACCAGCATAGCCATGCGTCGCACCGGACGTTCCTCGTCGGCGAGCACCGAACCCGCAAGCCCGAGCATGGCCAGCACGACCATGCCACCACCCGCCACGGCTACCAGCACCACGAGGTTCCACGCCTCCGACCCGAACGCCCACCGTACCACCGGATGCACCATCCAGGCCACCGGCACCAGATCCGTGCCGACGATCCACGGGCGCAGTACACCCAGCACGACCATCGCGCCCAACCACCCGCCGGCCACGCTGATGGCCTGCCGCCGCGAGAGCAACAACCAACCCGGCGACCACCACCGCGCCCGGCCAATTGCCACGGCCTGGACACTCAAGCCCGCCACGGCCGCCCCCAATCCGGCGATCACCAGCGAACGTCGCGGGAAATACGGACTCCCCATCCACACCGCATGAAGCACGGCATGCACGGCCAGCACGAGCATGGGAAGCAACACCCAGCCCACGCGTACCCGCACCGACCGGTCATGCCACCACGAAGCCAGCACCACCAGCAGCGGCACCAGCACGAGCAGCGAATCGAACCGCACCACCATGGCGAGACCAAACGCGCAACCCGCCATGAAGGCCGCACCGCGGCCGCGCCCGGTTTCCGACCAGCATCGATCGAGCAGGATCCATCCACCCAGCAGCAGCACCTGGGCGAGCAGTTCCGCCGTCGGAAATCGCGACTGCCAGATCATGACCGGCGACACCGCCAGCAGGAACGCCGCGACCACTCCCCATCCCGCTCCATACCAGCGGCGCGCCAGCACGAACATCAACAGGATCGCGATGCCATACAACGGGATATTGGCGGCCAACGCACCGTCCACGCCGGCCAATCCGAACATCACCGCGACCCACACCGGGAATCCGTGGTAGAACACGGGAACCACCTCGCCCGCCGGATTCAGCACCATGCCCGAATAGGGCTGCACGTGCCAACCCGTGGTCGATACCAATTCCTGGATGATGCGCGGCAGGCGATGGAAGACCGGCAGGTCAAAGGCCAGTCCACCTTCACGCGCCAGGACCGCACCGCTCTGGATGTAGATGGCGGGATCCCACTGCAATTGCATCACATGGCCGGGCGGCCAGGCCAGCGCCATCGCCACCAGGGCAATCACCAGCGCGGCGATCCAGGGGGCATCCGGCTTGCGCATGCCCGACTTCGGCAGCGGCCATGCGGCGAGCAGTCCGGCCACCGCGGCCACGGCGATCACCGGTAAGACCGCGAACCTCCCCAGCGCACCGGCGATCCAGCCGGTCCACAACAGGGCCATGCCGGCCGCGGCGAGTCCGATCCATCCTCGCCCGATCACGCTTCCTCCGTCCTGGTGCTGGTGGTTGTCACACCACGACCTTGCCCAACATCCGGGCTGGAATCAACCGCGCTCGCGTGGTAGTTACGATGCATGGAACGACTCTGGGCGCCCTGGCGCATCGAATACATACGCGGCGAAAAAACCGACGGGTGCTTCCTCTGCGCCTATTTCGGCAGCAACCGTGATCCGGAGCATCTGGTGCTGGCGCGCGGACCCACCTGCGCCGTGGTGATGAACCGTTACCCGTATACCGGTGGACACCTGATGATCTGCCCGTACCGCCATGTCTCGGTCATGGCCGAACTGACCCACGCGGAAATGCTCGAGTGCATGCGCTGGTCCGCCCTGGCCGTGGAGATTCTCAAGAAGCACATCCGACCCGACGGTTTCAACCTCGGCATCAACCTCGGCGATGCCGGGGGGGCCGGACTGAAGGACCACCTGCACCTGCATGTCGTGCCGCGCTGGGTCGGCGACACGAACTTCACCAGCGTGATCGGCGATGTTCGGGTGATTCCGCAGGCCCTCGAAGCCCTGTGGGCGGAACTGCGACCTTCCTTTGCCGCGGCCGAAAAGGATTTCACCGCGTGACCGGTGCCGCCACGAATCATCCGCGCGCCCGCCTGGTCGCCCTGCTGCGGCGCACCGGGCTGCTGGACCTGTTCGACCGGCTGAAGTTTGTCTGGCTCTGCCGTCAGTGGCGCGAAGCGAACCAACGTTTCCAGGGTGCGCATCCGGATTTCCCGACCCCGCCGCTCGAGCTCGCCTACGATGCCTATGCGCACATCGACCTGAAAACGTACCATGATCTCGGCTTGAACCACGCCCGCTACATCGCGTCCCTCATCGCCGCGCATGGCAAAGCCGCCGCGCCCCACGTGCTCGAGTGGGGCTGCGGCCCGGCCCGCGTGTTGCGCCATTTGCCCGGCCTGCTGCCCGTCGGCAGCGAGGTCCACGGTACGGATTACAACCCCGCAACCGTGGACTGGTGCCAAACCACCCTGCCGCACCTGCATGTCACAGCCAACCAGCTTGCCCCGCCCCTGCCTTATCCGGACGCACGGTTCGATGCGATCTATGTCCTGTCGGTGTTCACCCACCTGTCGGAAGCGATGCACCGGGCCTGGAGCGCCGAACTGGTGCGCCTGCTCAAACCCGGCGGCATCCTGGTCGTGACCACCCACGGCGACCGCTACCGCCATGCGGAATTGCTGCCCGGCGAGCAGGCCCGGTATGACCGCGGGGAACTGGTGGTGCGCGGACAGGTGCAGGAAGGCAAGAAATGGTATGCGGCCTTCCACCCGCCCGCCTACGTGCGCACCACGCTGTTCCCCGGCCTCACCGAATGCGCCCACCACCCATCCCCGCTGGCCAACAGCCTCGAGCAGGATGTGTGGGTGTTCAGGAAATAACGCCGCTGGCGTTATTTCAACCATCCAACGTTCAACGTCCAACACTCAACATTCAAATCCCTATTGCCGAAGGCGTCCTCCGATGGAGGTTGAACGTTGAATGTTGTTGTTGATGTCGGTGCTAGCCGACATCAACAATGCTCGGATCGTATTCCTTGGGCGGTTCGAACCCGAGCAGCGCGAGGCAGGTCGCGGCGAGGCTGCTGATGCCGAGGTTCGTGTGCCTGGACAGGCGGACCTTGGCCTTGCCGCTGGGATCCCAGATGTAGCACGGAACCGGATTGAGCGAGTGGCTGGTCTTCGGCTTCGGCTGACCGTTGGCGTCCAGCACCAACTGGCCCTTCTTCACCTCGAACATCTCGTCGGCATTGCCGTGGTCGGCGGTGGCGATCAGGATGCCGCCGGCCTTCGCCACGGCCTTCATCAGGCGGCCGATCGACAGGTCGGTGGCTTCCACCGAGATTTCCACGGCCAGCGGGTCGCCGGTGTGGCCGACCATGTCGCCGTTGGGATAGTTGATGCGGATGAACCGGTGCTTGTTCGCGGCGATCGAATCGAGCACGACATCGGTGATCTCCGCGGCCTTCATCCACGGGCGCTCCTCGAAGGGGACGCGGTCGGACTTGATCTCGACATAGTCCTCCAACGTATCGCTGAACTTGCCGGAGCGGTTGCCGTTGAAGAAATACGTGACGTGGCCGTACTTCTGGGTCTCGCTGACCGCGAGCAGGTTGACCCCGTTCTTGACCATGTATTCGCCGAGGGTGGCGTCGATGGCCGGCGGCGAGACGAGGTACTTCTTCGGGGTGTGGGTGTCGCCGTCGTATTCCATCATGCCGGCAAACAGCACCTCGGGCTTCGGACCGCGGTCGAACTTGGAAAACTCCTCGTGTTCGAAGGTGCGGCACATCTCCAGGGCGCGGTCGCCCCGGAAATTGTAGAGGATCACACTGTCGTTCTTCTGCAGCGTGGCCAGGGGTTTCCCGCCGCGTTCGATCACGAACGGGGGAAGGTCCTGGTCGATGACCGACGGATTCTCGGCGCGCAGGGCCTCGACGGCAGCACGGGCGGAGGGAAACATCCGGCCGTGCCCCTTGAAGTGGGTCTCCCACCCCAGTTTGACCATGTTCCAGTCGGCTTCGTACCGGTCCATGGTGATCTTCTGGCGGCCACCGCCCGAGGCGATCGCGTAGTCGTGGCCGTCGGTGCTGAGTTCCTTGAGAACCTGCTCGATCTCGTCCAGGTACACCAGTGCGGAGGTCGGCGGCACATCCCGACCATCGAGCAGCGTGTGCAGGCGGACCTTCTTCACGCCGCGGGCGCGGGCTTCCTTCACCATCGCGACCAGGTGGCGGATATGGCTGTGCACGTTGCCGTCTGACAACAGGCCGAGGAAATGCAACTGGGTTCCGTGCTTGATCACGTGGTCGAGCAGCTCGTTCCAGGTCGCGCCCTCGAACAGGGCGCGGCTGTTGATGGCGTTCTCGACCAGGCTGGCGCCCTGCGAGAAGACGCGGCCGGCGCCGATCGCGTTGTGTCCGACCTCGCTGTTCCCCATGTCCTCGTCGCTCGGCATGCCCACGGCGGTACCGTGCGCCTTCAGCGTGGTGTACACGGCATGCGCCTTCAACCAGTCGAGGTTCGGCTTGGTGGCCTTGGCGACCATGTCGCCTTCGGGGAACTTGCCGATGCCGACGCCATCCATGATGGCGAGGATAACCGGGCCGCGAGGCGCGTCGTAGTTCTTGATCTTGTTCAGTTTCATCTATTCTCCATTCGAATTTCAAGCGAAGCGCAACATTCAACACGCAACGTTCGACATCCAACATTCAGGTGATGACGCCTGCGGCGACCGGCAGCTGAATGTTGGTTGTTGGATGTTGGACGTTGAATGTTGCCCGTAGCGTCCTCGCTACGGATAATTTCCCGGCTTGTCCAACCCCATTTTCTCCGGAAGACCCATGATCAGGTTCATGTTCTGCAGGGCGCTGCCGGCCTGGCCCTTCATCAGGTTGTCGATGTGGGAGATGACCCGCAGCTTGCGCGTCCGCTCATCGACATCGACCACGAGGTTGCAGAAGTTGCTGCCGCGTACGTTGGCGGTACCGACATTCGCGGTGCGGTCATAGACGCGCACGAAGTGATTGCCCTGGTGGTAGGTGCGGTAGGCTTCCAGCACCTGCTCGTAGGTGATGCCGTCGCGCAACTGGCCGTACAGGCAGGACAGGATGCCGCGGCACATCGGGACGACCTGCGTGGTGAAGGTGATCGCGACCGGTTTGCCGGAAATACGGGTCAACGCCTGCTCGACCTCGACCACATGCTGGTGCCCGGTAAGCCGGTAGGCGTTCATGTTGTCGTAGCGGGCGGGGAAGTGGAATCCGGGGGCGGGCTTCTTGCCGGCGCCGGAGACCGCGCTCTTGCAATCGCAGATGATGCTGTTGTCCTCGACGAGGTTGAACTTCGCGGCGGGGGCGAGGCCGATGATCACGCCGACCGCGAAGCAGCCGGGATTGCCGACGATACGCCGCTCGCGGGTGATCTTCTCGCGCTGGATCTCCGGCACGCCGTACACGGTCTGGGTCAGCAAGTCGGGGGCCTTGTGAACCGGATCCTTGCCGATGCGACGGGCGTATTCGGCGTAATCCTCCACCGAGGCGAACCGGAAGTCGCCGCTGTAATCGATGACCTTTGCGCCCTTGGCCAGCTCGGCCCGCGCCTGGACCATGCCCACCCCGTCGGGGGTCGAGAAGAACACGACATCGGCCGGCTCCTGCGCGGCCGGATCATCGGGCTTGAGGATCGGAAGGTCGCAGAATCCGTCGAGGTGCGGATACAGCTCGCTCATCTTCATGCCGGTTTCCGTGGCGGCGACCAGCGTGGTGATGGTCGCTTCCGGATGCCCGAGCAGCAGCTCGGTGATACCGACACCGCCGTATCCACCCGCTCCGACAATTTTGACCTTGATCATGGTTTCTCCTCAAAAAGGCGGGCATGGTAACGTTTTAGCGATCGGTTGCGAAGAAAATTCCGGCTGCCTGCCGGGGTTGTGAACTAAAGGATGGCAGTCCGACCGATGGCGGAAAACACGAGGATCCGGCGGATGGGTTGGGCGTCGAGCGCGAGCAGCCGTTTCACGACGTCGCGGTAGGTGTCCATCTGCGGCCGGTAATGGTCGATCAACCGTTGAAGGGCTTCGGCCTGATCCTCTAGATGGTTGGTCTTGAAGTCGATGATATCGACGGATACGACGCGACCGCTTGCATCCCGCCGGACGACCACGCGGTCAAACACACCGGAAATCCAGGTCCCGCCCAGTACGATCTCGAAGGGCTGTTCGCGCCACACCTCGACCGGTCCATCAGGCTGCCGCAGCAGGTCCAGGATCTCGGGCGAGGCGGCACAGTGCTCGACGTGTCGACGGATGTCCTCCGGTGCCCCGGGCGGAATGGCCGCACGCAGGTCTTCGGGTTTGGCGACCCAGGTGATCCGCTGCCAGATGGCATGCACGGCGGTGCCGGTTTCGCGGCGGGCGCGCAGGTTCGGGTCGAAAACCAGCGAGGCCTTGCGCTCGAACTCGGCGCCACGCGAGGGCGTGGCGCGCTCCTCGGATTCGAGGGCGAACGGGATGGTGATCGGCGTCGGAGCCGCCGGTTCCCCTCCCTGCTCGCGGTCCTGAACCGGAAAGGCCTCGAACCAGCGCGGATCCCCGGCGGCATAGGCCATGGTCCCGTCCACGCCATCCAGTGCCGGAGCGCGGGCATCGCCCTTCACCAGTGTATCGAGCAACAGGTTCGCGTGGTGACCGGCCGTGCTTGTCTCGGCGGTTTGCGTCACCACGAGGTAGAGGGCGCGGGCGGACCGGGTCATGGCGACATAGAGCACGCAGAGATCCTCGAAGTCCTCGCGTTGCGCCTCGGCCGTGCGGCAGGCCGTCAACCGCTCGTCCAACTGGACAAGGTTCTTGCGCATGGGCTGCATGATCCAGTCCGGGGTCAACCGGTCGTCGGTCCATTGAACCAGCGGCGGTCCCAGTCCGCCCGCGGCCTGGCCCTGCAGGTCGGGCAGAACGACGACGTCAAAGTCCAGACCCTTGGATTTATGGATGGTCATGATGCGGATGGCCCGGCGGCTGGACGATTCCGCGACGGTGAACTGCCGGACCGAGGCGACGAAGCGGTCGATGTGGCGGGAAGGTTCGAGATCGGCCAGCGCGGCGAAATCCAGCAACTGCCCGATGCGCATCGCCTCGAAGGGGGTCACGGGAACCCGTTCACGCAGGAGACCGGCCCAGCGAGCGAGGGTGGCGCGGAATCCGTCGCGCTGCACCGAGGCGAAGACTTCCCGGGGATCCGCAAGCTGGTCGGCGAGCGGACTCATCCGCACATGGCAGGCGGCAAACCGGTCGCCCGGATGTTCGGCACAACCGAGCAGGCTGAGCAGCAGGCTGACCGCGGGATTGTCCGTGATATGGATCTGGCCTTCGAGCACGACGGGCAGGTGTGGATGGCGGGCACGCAGGCGTTCGGCCAAACGGCGGGCCATGTCGTTGCCCCGGCACAGCACGGCGGCAGTCCGCCCGCGGGCGACGGGATCGATGCGCGCCAGCAGGTCGGCGGCGGCATCCAGCCGGATATCGGCATCGCTGCGTTCCTCCTCCCTGCCGCCACGCGCGATCAGCAACAGACCGGCGTAGCCGTTCGCCGGAACCGTGGGTCCGCAGGAATGGTGTTGCCACGACTGCCGCCACCAGGCGGCGACCTGCGGGTCCACGCGGGATGCGAGGTCGCCGAACACGAGGTTCACCGTGTCGATGATCGGCCGGCATGAGCGGAACGAGACGTCGAGCGGTTTGCGCTCGATGACCGGGCCGGCGCGGTTGTAGCGGGCGAGGATCTGCTCGAACAGGGCGGCATTGCCTCCGCGCCATCCGTAGATGGCCTGCTTGACGTCGCCGACATAGAAGAACGTGCGGCGACGGCTGGTGTCCTGCACGACTTCATCGACGAGGTTGGCGAGGACGTGCCACTGGAGCGTGCTGGTGTCCTGGAATTCGTCGATCAGCCAGTGATCCAGCTTGCCATCGAGACGGTAATCGATGGCAAGCCGGCCGGCGGAGGGTTCACCGGCATCGTCGGTCGACAGGCGATGGTCCCGCAGCGCCAGCAGCGCATCCTCGAAGGTCAGCATGCCGCGGCGGCGGATCTGGTCGTCGTACACGCCCTCGCAACGTTCGATCAAACGGAACATGCCTTTCGTGCGGATGGCATAGAGGCGGATGACTTCGTCGGCCATGAACTGGAGCAACGCGGCGAGTTTCGCGCCCAGCTTGACGGACACGGTGAAGTTCTCGCGTCCGAATTTCAACGGTATCGGTTGGTGGCCGAGCTGAACGCGTACCGGAAGGACGCGTTCCAGGATGTACGCGATGCGGGTCGTGAATTCCAACTCGGGTTGCCATTCGCCGAGGTTGTCGCAGAACTCGGTCCAGAAACCGATGGTGGCACTCTTCCAGGGTTCGGCGGCGGCGAGGGCCCGGAATTCGGTGATTCCCTTCAGCCACGCGGAGCGGTCGGGGAAGGTCGGGTGGCCGGCGGCGGCATCGAGACCCCAGCGGCGTCCGTCGGGCTGCTGCCGGTAGAGGCCCTGGTACTCCACGAGCAGGTTGTGGAGGATCTGGCCGGCGCGTTTTTCCTCGACGCCGTAGGTGGCCAGCTTGAAGGACTCGAAGAAGGTGCGCCATTCGTCGTCGCGGGTGAGGGATGAAAGCAGGACCGTGCGCAGGGCTTCCTGCCGGCACCACTGCGCCTCGAGGCCCTGGTTGTCGAAGACCTCGAAGTCCGGCTCCAGGCCGAGTTCATACGGGAAGGCGCGGACGATCCCCACCATGAAACTGTCGAGGGTGCCGACCTTCGAGCGAGGAAGGGCATCGAGCAGGCGGCGCAGGGCGACGCGGTAATCGTGTGCACGCAGCTCCGGCATGCCGAGGCGTTCATTGCGTTGCGCGGCGCGCTCGTCCGACTGGCCCGCCTCGGCCAGGTAGCCGATGACCCGGTCGAAGATTTCCCGCGCGGCCTTGCGGGAGAAGGTCAGGGCGACGATGCGTTCAGGGGGTTCGCCGAGCATGATCAGGCGGACAAAACGGTGAGCCAGCTGGAAGGTCTTGCCGGTGCCGGCGGACGCGGAGATGGCGAGATGGCCGGGGAATGCGGTCATACCCTTCTTCCCGTCCCGGGCGGTGTCAGTTGCTCGGCGAACTCCGGCCACCAGCGTTCATCGAACGTGTCGTTGTTGTAGGCGACCAGTGCCGGACCGAAGTTGCCGCGCTGGATATCGGCAATGATGCCGCGCGCACAGTCCAGCCCCGATGCCGCGAGTGATTCGTCGAGCTCCTCCCAGACGCTGACCTGGATATCGGAAACCGCCTTGGTGAGCTGGAGGTAACCGGCCGATAAGAATTCAGCCTCCGGGAAGGCCTCGCGGGTGAAGGCGATGTAGAGGGGCAATTGCAGATCGGCCCATTGCCGCAAGGTCGGTTCCTTGCTGCGACCGGTGACGACCGAAACGCCTACGTAAGGGCGGGCATCCTGCTCGCGGGGCGCGACCAGGTGGGCGGCGGCGGGCGTGCGCGTGGAGCGATCGGAGGTCTTGTAGTCCAGCACCCGCCAGCGACCATCGGCATGGCGGTCGATGCGGTCGATCTTCCCGCGCACTTCATACCCATCCATCTTCATGACACAGCGGCGTTCGACCTCGACCAGACGCCAGCCCGACGCGAGTTCGTCGACGTGGACCCGGGCAAAGCCGCGCAATCGTTGAATCGCTGATTCCGCCTGCAGGCGCACCACCACGGGTGGACGCGCACCATACTGGCGGGCCACCGTTTCGCGCACCCGTTCGCCGAGAAAGGTCGCGACGGCATCGGCATCATGAAGGTACGGGAGGTGCGGATCGCGGCCGAACTGTTCCAGCGCATCGTGCACGAGATGGCCGAAGTCGAGGTCGTCCAGCTCCTCCTTGGCATCGTCCACGCCTTCCATCTGCAGGATCCGGGTCAGGTAGTAGCGGAACGGGCAGCGCAGATACGCGGAAAAGTCGGTCACATTCATCACCGGACGGACCAGGCGTTGGCGTGCCTGGTCATCGGGTGGAGACAGGTTCAGCGGTGTGGCGAAGGCGCGTTCCGGGAGCGACACAACCTGTTCCTGCGCGGTGAAGCACGCCTCGGCGCGCCGGACGAGTACCTCATCGGGACAGCGCCAGAACAGGCGTGACGGCTTCAGGACATCGCCCTGTTCGGATTGACGTCCGGCGATGAGCACGAGATGCCCCTCGGTGCGGCGTGACTCCTGCAGCCCGAGCAGCAGGTAGGCGTCGCGGGCAAACCGGGTGGCATCGCACCGCATGCCCAGCCGTTCGCGCACCGAGTCCGGCAGGAAGAGGTGATCCATGCGTCCGGAGGGCACCGAACCCTCGTTCATGCCGGTCACCACGGCGAGCGGGGCATCGTTCCAGGGCAGTTCGAGCCAGCCCTCCAGCTCCATGGCACCGGTTCGGTGATCCGCGACCAGGCGGTGCGCGGAGCCGCTTTCGATCAGTAGATGGCACCAGGCGGCATCGTCCAATCCGCGGAGCAGCGGTGCCCAGCGTTCGGCGGCGGCCACGGCATCGCTGATGTGCCGTGCGACCTCCATGAAGTCGTCATCGGCGGGCTGACCCGGGGTCAGCGAGGTATCGGTGTGGATCTCGGACAGCAGGGACATCACCGCCGCAGGACGACGCACCTCGGGATGGTCCAGGCGCGGGAGCAACCAGCGCAGCACATCGCTTAATCCGGGAAAGTCGCCGGCCCTCCGGTCAATGTGAACGGCGAAGTCGTCGAGCGAGACGGGCAGGAACTCGTTCTGCGCCGTATCGAGCTCGTGGATGAGAGCGGCGGGTTCCACCTTCAGCGTGCGGCGCAGGTAGGCCATGACATCAGCGTGCCGGATCCACTCGCGCAGCGTCTCGTGGTTGCGTTTCCCGGCCAGGGCCACCCAGGCTTCGACAAGACGGAAGATCGGATGCATCCGGTAGGACGTGCCGGAGGGGTCGAAGGTCGGACACCCCATCTGCTCGAGTTGGCGCACGACGAACGGGGTGACCGATTCATCCGGAACCCCGACGGCAAAGCGACCGGCCGCGGCCCACGCGGAATAGGCGGCCAGGGCTTCGCCCACCGCGGCAGCCTGTTCGCGCGGCTGGTCGACGATACGGATCGTAACGTGGGCCGCCTCCAGATCCAGCAACGCGTCGTTTTTCCAGTAAGCGGATTGCGGACAACCCCAGGCATCGAGCGCGGTGTCGGCGAGATCGGGTGTGCCATGGATCAGGATTTCGATTGCGACGGAGTCGGACCACCGGGACAACAGGGTCCGGACCAGCGGTGCGAGATCCGGACAGGCGGCGAGCACCACGCGGCGGATGCCATCCGGAGGAGGAGCGGTGCGCGCTGCTTCCAGCTGGAAGGCCACCGGGTCGGTCCAGCCTGTTTCGGCGAGTCGTAGCTTCACCACGGATTCAAGCAGGGCGATATCGCGCCACCGTGGTTTCTCGGCGGCGTGCACATCATCGGATGCGGCGATGTCATCGAGGGTCAGGCCGGCCTCGGCGACCTGAGCGCGCACCTCCAGCAAACGGTCGACGGCCACGCGCCGCCAGGCGATATCGGGTTGGACGGGTGATTGCGGATACAAGCCGGACAGTTGCCGGATTCGTTCCGTCGTCAAGGCCTCCATCCAGATGGCGCGAAGGTCCGTTTCATCCACCAATCGCCGTTCGCCGGCCAGCAGATGAAATACCTGGAACGGCGTAACCACGGGACCGGTCAGCACGCCGGCTCCGTGTGCATCGGCGCGCAGGGCCAAAGCGCGTCGGAGCCGGCGGCCAGCCTGGGCGGTCGGAACGATAACCATGGTGTCACGGAGCGACCACGGCTCCGTGGCCGCGGCCATCACCCGCTCAGCCACCGCGTCGGCCAGCGTGCGTGTCCAACCGAGAAAATACGGTTTCAGGTGCATCTCGCGTCCCATAGTGCTAGGTTCACGACCGTGCCGCAAGCGATGAAAACCAGGTTCCATGTATTCGCCGCAGGTATCGCCATCCTGGGCGGGCTCGCGCTGGCAGCCGGGCCAAGCGACGGAACGATCCCGCGGCTCCCGGCACGCACCGCGGATGAGCCGGGTTATCGCTACCACCCCTCCCCGGCCGACTGGCGTTCGGTACCGATCTACCAGATTATCACCGACCGGTTTTTCGACGGGGACCCATCCAACAACCAGATGGCGGCCGATAGCGTGTTCAATCCGTACAGCTTCGACAGCCGGCACGGGGGGGACTTCGCCGGATTGCGCGATCAACTGGATTACGTGGCGGAACTCGGATTCAAGGCGATCTGGATCTCGCCGGTGTTCCTCAACCACCGCGGCGCGTACCACGGCTACCACATCAGTGATTTCAACCGGATCGACCCGCACTGGGGTTCGCTCGACGAGCTACGCCTACTGGTCGATGAAGCCCACGCACGCGGGCTGTATGTCATCATCGATGTCGTGTTCAACCACATGGCGCGGGTGCTCACCTCCGACGATCCGGGATTTCCGACCTTCTCCGAAACGCCCTACGCGATGCGCTGGGGCGATCCCCAGGCGGTGTTTCCCCCACCCTTCAACGACATCGCGTTGTTCCATGGACATGGCTCGATCAACGACTGGGAAAACGACCGCCAGAATGTCATCGGCGACCTGCAGGGCCTGGCCGACCTGCGCACCGAGGATCCGCGGATACGGCGTTGGCTGCTGGACAGCCACCTCGCGCTGATCGCCGCCACCGACTGCGATGGATTCCGGGTCGACACCGCGCACCATGTGGAGATGGACTTCTGGCGCGAAGTGCTGCCGGCACTGCGCGACGGTGCGGCCTTGCTCGGCAAAACCAATTTCCTGATTTTCGCCGAGGCCCTGCGCGGACGCGACGAGGATGTCTCACGGCTGACCCGCGAGGCGGCCTTTCCCTCGGCATTGTATTACCCCTACTATTTCACGCTGATCGAAGTATGGCGCAACCGCGGGCCGACCCGCCAGATCACCGATCGGTGGTCCCGCCTTCCCGAGTACGGACCTGCGGGCGACAACCTGCTCGTCGGTTTTGCCGACAACCATGACCGGGCGCGTCTGCTCAACGATTCCTACCTGGATGGCGACACCAACCGGCTCCGCGCGGTCCTGACCTTGCTGTATGCCAGCCCGGCCATCCCGTGCGTGTATTACGGGACGGAGCAGGGCTTCAGCGGGAGCAAGGGACACCGCGCGCGGGAGCCGATGTTCGAGGCCGGGGCGTCCCCTTCGCCCGTACACTTCAACCGCAACCACGCCCATTATCGGTTGATCCAACGGCTGAACCATGTGCGGGACCTTTATCCGGCCCTGTCGCGCGGCGACCTGACGGTCATCGCGGATGAACCGCAGGCGGGCCGTTTCGTGTTCACCCGTTCGCTCGAAGGCCAGCAGATCATGGTCGCGATGAACAATTCGACCACGGCAGTTCCGCACGCTACCGGGGAATCGTTGGTCGATGCGCTAACCGGGACACCCTACAACGGTGTGATTCCGGCGGACACCACGCTGCTGCTGGTGCGACCATCCGAACACCAACCGCTCGCGGCGGAGCCCGTCGTCGAAACAACCACCCTCGTTTCCACCGCGCCGTCCCTCAACATCCCCTTCACCGCCGATGGATGGCTGGACGCGGTCGCGCATCCGGTGGCCACCGGGTCCATCACAACCCTGCATGCGGCCTACGATCCGGCCACGCGGCTGGCGTATGTGGCGGTCGATCCGGCACCGGTCGGATACGACCGGTTCATCCTCGTCCAGTTCGATGCATCCACGAACCGGTACGCCGCGCCATGGCAGAAACGCGGCGATGTGCCGGCCTATCAGGTGATCATCAGCGACGAGGGTGACTCCGACTACACCAGCGTGCGCGGAACCACCCGGCCGCACTGGTCGATCGCCGATCAACACGGCGTGCTCGAGGCGGCGTTCGAAGTGCCGGCCGATCATCCGGGTACGATCCATGTCTGGACCTCGCTGTACGGAACGGACGACCGCGCGGAGGAAATCCCCGGACACCGGTTGCCTGCGGATGGTGGTATGCTGGCGATCCCCCTGTCGACGCTGCCCGCGCCGCCGGCGGCAATCACGCCTTGATCGGCAAGCGCGCCACGCCGAAGGTCAGGACCAGCGCGGTCACGACCTCGAGGCTTTCCTCGAACACGTGGAACATGTAGCCGGCGAAATCAAAGCTGATCGACATCTGGATCTGGTCGATGTAGAGCAGCATGAAGGCGAAGATCAGGTTCTTCTGGGCCGGTCGCGACAACAGGTCGTAGGCATGGATCAGGAAAAAGCAGAAGGTGATCACCACCATCACCTTGCTCATCCAGCTCGAGAACGACACCGCGTAGCTCTCCCGCTCGATGCCGCTCGGCAACACCCAGTGGATGTCCATGCTGTCGCCGAAGCAGAAGAACAGGCAGGCGAGGCCGAGGCCGGTAATCGGCCAGTTCCGGCGGCGAAAACCGCTCTGGCACAGCAGGAGAATGCCGGCCAATCCGAAAAAGGAGGGGCCGATGAGGTCATCGAGGTACCAGATCAGATCAAGGTAGTAGGCCTTGGTCGGCGGGACCAGCGACAGTTCGTCCTCGTAAGGCTGGGTCGCGGCGTTCAATGCGATCAGACCGGCCACCAAGGCCAGCCAGATCAACCACGGGAAACGCCAACATGCTGTTCGGGGTCCGTCCATGCGGCCTGCATCACACCACAAGCCTCCGGCATCGGCAACAAGGATTTCATGCGGAAGCGGTTGAATGCTTGAATGTTTTGTCATCCATGCGGGACCGATTATCATTGCGCTCCCCCGGAACGGGTCCGTAAGGTTCCGGCATGAAGGGCATGGTGTATGGGGTAGTCCTGGCCGGGATGATCGCGAGCTTTGTTGCGGTCGAACCGGCCGAGGCCGCCAAGCGTTGGCGGCGTTACGACGGCTGTACCATCATCGAGCACAATGCCAACGACGGTGACAGTTTCCATGTACGGGTCAACAAACGGCGGTATCTCTTCCGGCTGTACTGGGTTGATGCACCCGAAACCGACAACAGCGTGCCGGAACGTGTCATCGAGCAGGCCGCCTATTTCGGGATCAGCACGCAGGACGCGATCAAGTACGGGAAGCTGGCGAGCAAGTTCGCTGCGGATTTCATGAAGGATGGCTTCACCGTCCACACAAAATTTGCCGACGCGATGGGCCGCAGTGCACGGGATCGTGATTATGCGATCATCGAAAAGGACGGAAAATTCCTCCACATTGAACTGGTCCGGGCCGGCTTGGCGCGAATCCATGGTTTCCAGGAGGTTTCCGACGAAATGCCCGCGGCCACCACCATGCGCATGCGGATCAAGAGCGCAGAGGCCGAGGCAAAGAAGGAGCGACGCGGAGCCTGGTCTCAAGGGCGCGGCCAGGGCGACACCATCGCTGGAACCCGCGTGCTCAACCGCTCGGTGACCGTGCTCGACGTGGAAGACATGTCCAAGGCCATCGGTGTTTTACGGGCGGGCGCATCAGTGGAGCTGCTGGGCGCGGAAACGCCGACCTTGATCCGCATCCAGTTCAAGGCGGGCGAACAGGACATGGAAGGGCTGGTCCAACGCGCGGACCTCGGGATTTGAACCACGCCCGCTCCGACCCTACCGTGTCCAGGGACTGGACACTTCCCGCCGATCGTTTTCCAGACACTGGACAAATGCTCGCGGTCGCGATTCAGGCGGGATCGCGGTAGCGGTAGGTCCGGCCGGCGTAGTTGGTGAAGAGCACATCGTCGCCCTCGCGCCCGGCACGGTATTCCGGACTGAGCGGCACCTTGCCGCCCCCTCCGGGCGCATCGACCATGTAGTGCGGCACCGCGTAGCCGGTGGTGTGGCCGTGCAGGGAGCGGATCAGGTCGAGCCCGGTCTGGATCGGGGTGCGGAACTGCATCGATCCGGCGATCGCGTCGCACTGGTGGAGGTAATACGGCTTCACGCGGGCCTTGAGCTGGGCCAGCATGAGACGCTTCATCGTGGCGGGCTCGTCGTTCACGCCCTTGAGCAGAACCATCTGTCCGCCGAGCGGGATACCGGCGTCGGCGAGGCGTTCGCAGGCGGCGACCGATTCCGGGGCCAGCTCGTCGGGATGGATGAGGTGGATGCTCATGAACAGCGGATGGTACCGCTTGAGCGTGCGGGTCAGGGCCGGGGTGATGCGTTGCGGCAGGACGATCGGGACCTTGCTGCCGATGCGCACGAACTCGATGTGCGGGATCGCCCGTAGCCGCTTCAACAGGTAGTCGAGGCGGTCGTCGGCGAGGATCAGCGGATCGCCGCCGGACAACAGGACGTCGCGGATCTCCGGATGGGCGCGCAGGTAGTCGAACGCCTTTTCCCACATCGTGGCATCGGGCAGGAAGGTCCCCTGCCCGACCAGGCGGGAGCGCATGCAGTAGCGGCAGTAGGTCGCGCAGAAATCGGTCACCAGGAACAGCGCCTTGTCGGGATAGGTGTGGACGAGTCCGGGCACCGGGTTGTGGCTGTCCTCTCCGAGCGGATCGGTGTATTCGCCGGGCGACACGGTAAACTCGGCCGTGGCGGGAATCACCGTCGCGCGCAACGGGTGGCGTGCCGGGTCGGCGCCCAGACGGCTGGCGTAATACGGCGAAAGCCCTACCGGCAGCCGATCGCCGATGCGCGCCAGGGCCGCCTCCTCGTCCGGGGTCAATGTGAACACCCGCCGCAGCGACTCGGCATCGCGCATCCGGTGCTTCACCTGCCAGCGCCAGTCGTGCCAGTCCTTCGCGGACGCACCGGGAAAGTGCTGGCGCAGGAATGCCCGGCTGAGCGGATCCATGGCGGAACGTCGCGCCATCAGCGCCCCGCAGCAAGATCGAAATGGTGGGTGGCGATCGACGCGATGGTATCGCCGATGCTGAGCGACGACGTGGCTGCGGGCGACGGTGCGTTCAGCACATGGATCATGCGGGCGCTTTTCTCGATGCGGAAGTCATCAACCAGCGCGCCTTCGGGGGTCACCGCCTGTGCGCGCACCCCTGCACCTCCGGGAACAAGGTCCTCCTCCTGCAGGGCCGGCAGCAGGCGCTGCAGGGCGCGGACAAACGCGGGCTTGCTGAACGAGCGGTGGAACTCGCCCATCCCGGTCTTCCAGTACTTCCGGGCCATGCGCCAGAATCCGGAATAACCGGCCATCTCGCCGGCATCGCGCCACGAGAAGGACGAGCGCGTGTAGCCCTCGCGCCGGAAGGCCAGCACGGCGTTCGGACCGCATTCGATCCCGCCGTGGACCATGCGCGTGAAATGCACGCCGAGGAACGGGAACCGGGGATCGGGCACCGGATAGATCAGGTTACGCACGAGGCTGTGGCGGTCTGGCTTCAACTCGTAGTACTCGCCGCGGAACGGGATGATCCGCAGCCTGGGATCGATCCCCGCGAGGCGCGCGATGCGGTCGGACTGCAGGCCGGCGCAGTTGATCAGGTGACGGGTGCGATACTCGGCACCGGTGGAGCAACGCACGGTGATGGCATCGGAGGACGCCGTGATGGCGGTCACGCGGGAACCTGTGTGGACCTCGCCGCCCTGCTGGCGGAAAAGGTCAGCCAGCTTCGCGGTCACCTCCTTGAAGTCGATGATCCCGGTTTGCGGCACCCAGAGTCCGGCGATGCCCGCGCAGGCGGGTTCGATCGCACGGATGCCACCGGGATCGAGGCGGCGGATGCCCGCGAGGCCGTTGGCCTGTCCACGTTCCTCCAGGGTGGCGAGTGCGGGCAGTTCATCCTCGCGGGTCGCCACAACCACTTTCCCGCAGATCTCGTGTTTCACCCCGTGATCACGGCAGAAATCAAGGAGCATGGCACGGCCGCGCGTGCAGTTGGCCGCCTTCAGGGATCCGGGCTTGTAGTAGAGGCCGGAGTGGATCACGCCGCTGTTGTTGCCGGTCTGGTGCGCGGCCAGGGAGGACTCGGCCTCAAGCACGGCCAGTTTCAAGCCGGGGCGTCGCGACAGGGTCCACGCCGTCGCCGCACCGACGATACCGCCACCGACCACCACGATGTCATAGGTTGTACTCATCAAGGCGGGCTAATCTCCGACAGCCCGCCCGTTCTGTCAATGTCCGCGTCATCGCCGGCGCAGGCCCGGACCGCAACTCCCGCTTGCTTCAGCGGGCCGGGTCCGACTACACTTTCCGGTCATGAACCAGGACGGATCCATATGGGATGGAACAACCAAGGTCGATGACCGCCAGCAGGGGTTTACCACCCAGGAACTTCCGGTGGCCGACGAGTCGACCGCCAACAGCAAAGGCATGTCCCAGCTGGTCGCCAACTACCGTTCCATCCTCGAGGCGAACGCCATCTACTACCCGGTGGCCTACCGGTTTGTCAAGGAACTCGGCCGCGGCCGGCAGGGCGTGGTGTACCTCGGGTTGCGACAGGGAGCGCGGGGTTCGGTCACCCGCCACGCCATCAAGGTGTTCGATCCCAGCATCTACCCCAACGCCAAGAAGTACTGGACCGACATGGGCCGCATCGCCGTCCAAACCTCCAAGCTCCAGACGGTCAAGAGCCCCAACCTGGTCGCCCCCGACATCTACGAGGAATACAACGGCATCGGATACGTGCAGATGGAGTCGATCAACGGGGTCGGCATGCGGTACCTGCTCGACGGCGCGCACCTCGAACGGGCCCGCCAGAACAGCAAACCGGAGGAATGGGCCAACTTCACCGATGTCATCTTCCGGCTCAAGGACGGCCGCGTGGCCATCCAGCCCGGCGTGGTCATCTACATCATCCGCCGCGTCCTGCGCGCGCTGGAGGGGCTGCACGAGGCCGGCTTCATCCATTGCGACGTCAAGCCCGCCAACATCATGATCGACCACATGGGGTATGTGAAGCTGATCGACTACGGACGGGCCACCCTCAACAACGAAAAAGTCTCCTTCCTGCTCGGCACCCCGGTCTACATGGCCCCGGAAATGCACCGGCGCGAGCCGGCCATGATCGCCTCCGACATCTACACCGTCGGCCTGGTCATCCTCGAAATGCTGCGTGGCGAGCCCCTCGTGCCCAAGCCGGGCATGCCGGAGAACGATCTGATGAAACTCAAGATGGGCCTGGCCGCCCGGCTGCCTGACCTGCTGCCCGAGCACGTCAAGCGCAACGAGGTCTTCGTCGGCGTCCTGCGAAGATTTCTTGACCCGGACCCCGCCCGTCGCTATGCAAACGCGCAAGAGGCGGAATCAGGGACACAGGGACTGATTCTGGTGCACAAACAGCTCGCCATGGCCGGAAAAGACACCGAATACGGCCGCGAACTGGAAAAATACCTCGAAAAATTGGTGAATCCCCTCAATGGGAGCTTGGAAACCTGAAGGGAACCCATGTATAGTGCCGGGCTACCTGATCAAACAGCAACGTAAGGATAGATTGGATGAACATACTGCATATTTGCGCGAATCCCCGGCCGATCGAGGAATCCGCGTCGAAACAACTCGCCGCGGCCTTCTTCTCGAAGCTGATCTCGCTGAACCCGGAGATCACCGTGGAGAACGTGGACCTCTACCAGGATTCCCCGCCGCCCTACTTGTCGCTCGACGGCTACCGCCGTTTCTGGATGCCCATCCAGGACCCCGCCTACGAGCCGAGCAAGAAGGAGGAAATGGCCATCCACTACGCCAACAAGCAGGCTGAACAGTTCCGTGCCGCCGACGTGCTGGTGCTGACCATGCCGATGTGGAACGGCGGTCCGCCGGCCATCCTGAAGGCCTGGCTCGACCAGATGATCAACCCCGGCATCGCCTTCGAGCAAACGCCGGAGGGCATTAAGCCGCTGCACCAGCTCCGCAAGGTCGTCCTGCTGGTCGCCTCGGGTGACATCTACAAGGAAGGCGACAGCCGCGATGGCATTACCCCGGTGATCCACAACGCTTTCGGCAACATCGGCGTCACCGACATCGAAGTCGCCTGGGCCGACGGCCAGAACAGCCAGGTCTACACGGACAGCGCCGAGCGCAAGCAGTTCGCGGTCGAAGCCGCCCAGGAAATCGCCGAGGACCTCGCCAGCCTGCCCTGAACCAGGACCTGACATAGCGAGCAGAAACGGACGCCCGAACAAGGGCGTCCGTTTTTTTCTTCACCAACAACATCCATGCTTGATTCCGTCACGGGGTTTTGCCACCTTTCACCGCTCGGAACATTCCCATCCGGGAGTTTCCGAAAATGTTTCGGGGCGTGGCTCAGCCTGGCTAGAGCGCTTGGTTCGGGACCAAGAGGTCGCTGGTTCAAATCCAGTCGCCCCGACCATTTTTTATCCGATGTCCGTTGCGTACATGCGCGTGCGTCCCGATGCGCTGCGTGATCGTGAAGGCCGCTGGTTCAAATCCAGCCTGTCCGCCGAAGCCTGGCTGCCGCCGATCTTGTGCTCCCGGCCCGTCCGGTGCTTCCGACTGATCCAATTGCTGTTTGCTCCCGAATCCCCGCCGTGCTAGTTTCCCGCGCCATGGTCACTCGATACGACAAGGAGTTTTTCGCATGAAACATCCCGGAAAACAGCGAACGTTACGTGACTGCCTCGGGATCACCGGAGTCGGCATGGCCATGGGCGCAGCCGATGTCGTTCCGGGCGTATCCGGCGGGACCATGGCCTTCATCCTCGGAATTTACGAGGAGCTGCTCGGCACGATCAAGCAGGTCAACATAACCTTCCTGCGCCTGGTGCTGTCGCTGCGGATCAAGGAGGCACTGGATCACATCAACTGGAAATTCCTGGTCTCGCTGGCCGCCGGTCTGGCCATCTCAATCCTTTCGCTGGCTCGTATCGTGACCTGGCTGTATGAGCACCAGCAATCGAACCTGTTTGCGTTCTTCTTCGGCCTGATCCTCGCCTCCATCGTGGTGATCGCGACCCATGTCCGGTGGAACGGGAAGACGGCGATGTCGCTTGTCGCCGGCACCATCATCGCCTACCTGATCGTGCGGCTGGTCCCGGTGGAAACACCAAAGGATCCATTGACCATCTTCTGGTGCGGTGCAGTGGCGATCATGGCGATGATCCTGCCGGGAATTTCCGGTTCGTTCATCCTGCTTATCCTCGGCCAGTACCACTTCGTGATGAAAGCGGTCAAATCACTCGATGTGGTCACACTCCTCCCGTTCGCGTTTGGATGTGCGGTTGGCTTGCTGGGCTTCGCCCGTATCCTTAGCTGGTTGCTGGACCGTTTCCACCAGGTGATGATCAGTTTCCTGGTCGGGTTCATGGTCGGTTCGCTCTGGAAGATCTGGCCGTTCCGCACCGTGCTGGAAACCATGGAGGGTTCGCACGGCGAGCTGGTGCCGGTGCGTGAAGCCCTCGCATTTCCAGCCGATATCGCGGCTTGGGTCATTCCGGTCCTGCTCGCGGTTGCCGGCTTCATGCTGGTGTATGCGATGGACCGCTTGCAGCGCAAACTTGCACCCGGCCACACCATCGGCGGTTGATGCCTACCCCGGCCGGGAGCGCCGCATCTGGCGATCGTGGTGGAACTGTACCAGCATCATGACAAAGCGCATCGTATCCACCAGCGGATTGATGCGGCTTTTGGAACCCCGGTAGATCGTCGATACCCGCACCGAGTCCATCCGGAATCCCCTCATGGCGAGGTGAAGCAACACCTCCGACTCCATCGCAAAGTGGCGCGATACCGCCGGAGCGAAGGACAGGACATCGGTCCGGTACAGGCGGAATCCGCACTGCGTGTCCGGAATATAGGACTTCATGATCCGGCACAGCAAGCGGCTCATCGCCCGGTTGGTCCAGCGCCGCACCATCGGCATCTCCGCATCGTTCCACATCCGGTTGCCGATAAGCACCGGGATGCCGGTGCGCCGGTATGCATCTACAAAGCGGGTGATCTCCACCGGGTCATGCTGGCCATCGGCATCCAGGGTGATCACCACCGGGTGACCGCGCTCCCGGGCATAAGCAAAACCGGATACGAGCGAGGCACCCTTGCCGTGGTTGTGTTCGTGGCGGATCACTTCCGCTCCAAGCGAGCGGACGAGTGCTCCGGTTTCATCCGTTGACCCGTCATCAATGACCACCACCGGAAACCCATGAGCCAAGGCGCCGGTAACGACCGGTCCGATCCGGTGCGCCTCGTTGAAAGCGGGGATCACGATGCACGGTGCGGTTTCACGGGTAGGCGCATTCGCCATGACGGAAATCCTCAGGAGGCTGCGAACCGGCCCGATACCAGTTCCGGATCCTGTTCGAGGGCACTTTTCAGCAACTCCTCGGCCTTGTAGGACGATCGGACCATCGGTCCAGCGGCCACCCCGGCGTATCCGATCTTGCGCGCAGTCTCGGCGAAGGCATCGAATGCCCGCGGCATGACATACCGCTCCACCGGCCGGTTGTGCCGGGTGGGCTGCAGGTACTGGCCCAGGGTCAGGATGCGGCAACCCGCCTCGTAAAGGTCGACCATGGTCTGTTCGACTTCCTCGTCAAGTTCCCCCATGCCCAGCATGATGCCACTCTTGATCGCCATTTTCGGACGCCACGCCGCGCCGGCCTTCAACACCGCCAGCGAACGACCGTAGGAGGCCTGCGGACGGATTACCGCCTGCAACCGGGCCACCGTCTCCACGTTGTGGCTGAAAACGTCCGGCCAGGCCTCGAACACGGTCTGCATGGCGCGCTCATTGCCCTCGAAATCAGGCGTCAATACCTCGATGGCCAGGCCGGGGATGGCCTTGCGCAACCGCTGGATCGTCTCGGCAAAGATCTCCGCACCACCATCCGGCAGGTCATCGCGGTTCACACTGGTCAACACGATGTGGTTCAGCTTCATGCCCTGCGCGGCCTCGGCCACACGGCGCGGTTCGTCGCGATCAACCGCCATCGGACGGCCATGCGGCACGGAGCAGAACTTGCAATGCCGGGTGCACAGGTTTCCGAGCAACATGATCGTCGCGGTACCGGCCCCCCAGCATTCGTGGATGTTCGGGCATTTCGCGCTCTGGCACACCGTGTGCAAGCCTAGCCCGCCCACCAGGTTGTGGACCTTCGCGAAATCGCTATCCACCTTCCACTTCAGACGTATCCAATCGGGTATTCGAGGCATCTTCGCAACATAGATGCGACGGACGGGTTGTCAATCCATTTAACCCCGCAGACTTGCCGCGCCGCATGATTCCGGGCAGGATGCGCAGGATGAATGAACCGAAGGACATCCGGGAAGAGGCCAGCGACCTGTTCGACCTGCACCGCTGGCACATGCGCAAGGCACTGCAGCTTGCCCGCAAGGCGGCGGCAGCCGACGAAGTGCCGGTTGGCGCGGTCATCGTCCGCGGCACTTCGGTCATCGCCCAGGCCTACAACCAGGTTGAACTGCTGAAGGATCCCACCGCCCACGCCGAGATGATCGCCATCACCCAGGCCGCCAACGCCGTCGGCGATTGGCGCCTGACCGATTGTGTGCTCTACGTCACCAAGGAGCCGTGCCCGATGTGTGCCGGGGCCATCGTGCTCGCCCGGCTCCCGCTGGTGATCTGGGGAATGAGCGATCCGCAACGCGGCGGGGCGATCTCCCACTTCCGCATCCTTCAGGACGAACAGTTGAACCACCAAGTCGATTGCATCACCGGTGTGCTCGAGGCGGAATGCCGGGAGGTGATGCAGGATTTCTTCCGGCACAAACGCGAAACGGCGCAGAAACGCCGCGTCGCGGAGGAACTGGATGCTGAACGACCTGGCGACGAACAGGCAAATTGAACGAGATCAGAAGAACGATCGTTTCTCGATCGTCTGGATCACAATCACCGGCACGCGTACCTTTTCGATCCAATACTCCTTGCCGCGGATTACCAGGTATTCATCAAGTAGTCCTTCAAGCTGGTTGACGTTTCCGCGCAAGTAGGCGGTGGTAATCAATTTATTCCCTTCCCGACGAACCAGGCGATGGCTGCCCGGAGCCTTGAACAACAGCGAGGGTGAGCGTTTGAGCTGTCCCTCACGCACCGTCTCCCGGCCCTGCCCATCCAGGGGGATGATCTTCAAGTCGGATGGTGCGCTGGGCGGGGAAGCGGAAGTGATCTGATTGGGCGGTCGAACCGGATTCTCGTCAAAGGCACTCGGCGCGACCACCGGTTCGCTGGCCGTCAGCGGAGCGGTGGTCGCCTCCATTTGCATGAAGTCCTGTGCAGCGGGGGCTATGGCCGGTGGAGGCAGGTCCGGAGCCGGATACACCAGCTCGACCAGATCACGGCTCACCCAGAGCGAGGCATTGGACGGCGGGGCTACTTTCACCCATTCACCAAAACTGCCGCGGCGTTCCACCTCTTCACCTTCAGCGAAATGGCCAACCACCGTGTAATTGATGCCGGCTCCGGAACGGGCGTTCAGGCGGTTTACGACCACCCGGTTCTCCTTCAGGAAGTCCTTATGCACCCAGACGTCGGTCGAAACGGGCGGGACCACTTGCACCCACTTCTCCTCAACCCCGCGCACAGCCAGACGGTCATCCATGGCCACCTGGATCACTGTTTCGGATTCCGTATTCGGTTTGGCGCGAACATTGACCCGGTCGGTTTTCACCCGTGCTGTGACCTGCGTATCGGCCAAGGCACCGACCACCGCAATCAAGGTGATCATCAGCCAGGTAACATAAATCCTCATGGTTATCCTTTCCAATCCAGTGCGGGGCGAATTACACTTGGCCACCGCAATGCCACATTCTATACCAGACCAGGAAAAGGCACAAGCAGACGCCGATCTCGCGAAAACATCCTCGCCCGTCCGCGAAGGATGGATTCCAGGCTGGTGCCTCGTTTCCGAACCGGAAACGCTGTTCAACGAGACCGTTATTCCCCTGTTGGTGCGTTGTGGCGATAAACCGGGCTCACTCTCCCTGGACATACCGGGATACCAGGAGACGGTTCGCTGGCCAGCTACGGATCGCACCGAGTGCCGCTTGACTCCGCACGGAATCCGCTTGCTGGAAGAACGCGGAGACGAGGATGAGGTACTGTCCGTGATACGGTATGATGCATCCACCCTCCTTGTCGAAGGGGAACCCTCCGTGCTGGATCGCTGGATGGATCCCGATTCGATCCGTGAAGCCTCCGGTGCGCACCACCTGGTGACGGTTGGTCGTTATGCACTCGCATGGCATATGCACCGCATTGAACAGCAAGCCCGTCTGGCCATCGTTTCCGGAACCGGCGACCAGACCATGCTCATGGCCCGCGCACGCGGATTGGTCCACCAAAGCGCACACCGGTTGCTCAACACCCTTCTGGCACAGCACACCGAAAGAACCTCGGGTCGTTTCGTGGTGGAACCACGTGATTGGCTGGTAACCCGCCTTCGACCCGCGTCACCCACCCTGCCCTTCCCATGGCTGGCCAATGATGAGGAAGAGCCTGAATGGCGATTAACCGCCCTCTATCCGGCCTTGACCGCTTTGATGACACCCTACCCGGAGATTGCCGCAGGATTGATCGGCAATCTCCTGGAAACAATGCATCCGGATGGCCAGTTACCCGTGGCCGGCGGCAATGCCAGCCCTCTGTTTCACGCGGATGTCACCCACCCCCTATTGATACAACTGATCCTCGCGTATTTCACCCGGCACGGCACGTGGCCCGTTCCCTTGGAGAACCACATCACGCGTCTAGAACGCTACCTGCATGCATTCGCCAACCAGGAATCCCTCCAACCTGAAGGGTTGTTGATCTGGCCCTTTGAACACGCAGCTTGGACGCGCATAACATCGGACTCCGGTCTGGGCGCGCCGATATACGAACAATCCACACGCGAAAGGATCGCCGCGAACGATGGCGGAACATCCGCCTGGGCCCCCCTGCTGAATGCGCGCAACGATGACGACGCCCCCACCGACGCCGCAACAACATGTATCACCGACACCCTTACCGGAACTTACGGCGCAATGGATTCCGGCAAGATCGCCCTGATCACGCTGGCCATGGATACATGGAAAAGGTGGCACCCCCGACGCGCTTTCGCCGTTTACTCCACGGTCAAGGAAGCCGCGGCCACCGCATGGCAGGCCGTACTTCAGGAAGGTGGCAGACACCCTGACGGAGTCGCCATCGCCGGTTGGTGCGAACGCATGGCGGAGCCGATCGATGGTTCTCCCGGAAAAGGGGCCGTTTCACGTTGGCTGAACCATCACCGCAGGACCGTGAGCGTAATCGCCGGTTTACTGATTGCCGGCTTGATCGGTTTCCTGCTGACCGTGCAATTCCGCACAACCATGCCCACCACCGTGTATGAAACACAAATGGGTCTGGTCCTTCAGGATTACCAACTGGGCCGCTATGCCGCCGCCGTGGAAAAGCTCACTGATATCGAGCGCCGCGGTCATGCCCGCAACCCCATCAACCTGATGGCCCTGGGTAAAACCTACTTCCGCGCCAAGCAGTTCGACAAGGCCAGCGCTACGTTCGCCACCCTGATGGACGTGGCCCCGAACCTTCCGGTCGCACATTTCAACTATGGACTGAGCTTGTTTCACGCAGGACACATCGGGCAAGCCATCGCGGTATTTGAAGCCATGGCCGAACAGTTTGCCCGCTCACACCCGGCCATGGCTTCACGCGCAGCCAAAGCGGCGGAAATCAGCCGGTTCTATCAGGGAACAATACGCGGTAAGGCAACCGCTGATGGAGAATAAGAGAAGGGCGTAGCGCGCCAAGGAGGTCGGGGTGAGGAACCCCATAGGGATAAACGCAACTACGCCCTTCAAGATTAAATTGTCTGGGGGTTTGACGCTGCTCTAGCCCCCGTGTTCAAAAAATAAAAGGTGCGTCGAAATTGACCTTCTCACCATTTATTTTCTACAAGTACAACGTACCGCAACTTCGCCAACAAACAAGAAGAAATCCATGAAAAAAATACTCTTTATCTGTACTGGTATCTTCACAGCCCTTCTGTGTACCGCCTGCTTCCGAAACGACATCCGGATCGGCGAATACCGGGTGCCGAACATGACGGCGCAGCCCTGTCTGGACGTACTGACGGCGCGACTGAAGGCCGTTGAGGGTGTGCAGGATGTAAAAGCCGACTTCGCCACCGGAACAGTCTATGTCACGTTTGACGGTTTGAAGGCCGCCCTGAAGAACATCGAGTTCGTGATCGCGGGAACCGGATTTGATGTGAATGACACCCCGGGTGCCCCCGAGGCGAAAGCTACGCTACCCGCCGGATGCCGCTGACATGGCCGGCCGCGTCGCCCAGACCGCGATCACGCTGCCGGGCATTCCCCACGTAAAATCCGGCAAGGTGCGCGAAGTTTTCGATCTCGGCGAGCACTACCTGCTCGTCGCGACCGACCGCATCTCCGCGTTTGACTGCGTCATGCCGAATGGAATCCCGCAGAAAGGCGTCCTGCTCAACCAGCTCTCCGCCTGGTGGTTCAACCACTTGCGCGCCCTGACCCCGAACCATGTGGTCACCACCCGTTTCGCGGACTTCCCCGCATCGCTCCAACCGTTCCGCGACCAGCTGGAAGGCCGCTCAATGATCGTCCGCAAAACGCGGGTCCTTCCCATCGAATGCGTGGCCCGGGGTTACCTGATCGGTTCCGGCTGGAAAGAATACCAGGCCACCGGCTCCGTATGCGGCATAGCCCTGCGTCCCGGTTACCGGTTGGCCGACCAACTCGACGAACCGATCTTCACCCCTGCGGCCAAGGCCGACCACGGACACGACGAGAACATCGACTTCGAGGCGGGGATTCGCACAATCGGCCCCGATGCCGCCCATCACGTACGCCAAACCACCCTCGTCCTGTACCGGGAAGCCGCCCGCCACGCCTCCCGCTGCGGGATCATCCTCGCCGATACCAAGTTCGAATTCGGGGTCGATACCGACGGTCATATCATCCTGATCGACGAAGCCCTCACGCCCGACAGCTCCCGCTATTGGCCCGCCGATGGCTACCAGCCCGGCATGAATCCCCCGTCGTTCGACAAGCAATTCGTCCGTGATTACCTGGAAGCGGCCCACTGGGACAAGACGCCACCCGCCCCCGCCCTGCCCGACGATGTCATCATCCGGACCCGTGCCTTGTACCTGGAGGCCTATCACCGGCTGACCGGCGAAACCCTGGTCGCCGATGTGTTCACGGCATGAACGGCCTGCTGGACCAGTTCCTGGACCACCTGCATCTCGAAAAGGGGCTTACCCCGAACACCGGCGAAGCCTACCGGCGCGACCTCGAGCATTTCCTCGGCTGGCTCCAGCAGCAGCGGATCCAGGGCATCAACGATGTAACCCGCCGCCATGTCATGGACTACCTCATGGCGTTGCGCGACCTCGACCGTGCCCCGGCGACCATCGCCCGCCACCTTGTCGCCATCCGTGTCTTCTTCCGGTTCCTCCATCAGGAGGGACTGCTCAGCACCAACGTGACCGATGCGATGGACGCACCCCGCCTCTGGAAGGAATTGCCCGATAGCCTCTCCCCGGCGGAGATCGAAGCCCTGCTCGCCACGCCCGATCTCAAACGTCCGCAAGGCCTTCGCGACAAGGCCATGCTCGAATTGCTCTACAGTACCGGACTGCGCGTATCCGAGTTGGTCGGCCTGACCCTCGACGACCTCCACCCCGACGAACAATACGTTCGTTGCATCGGGAAGGGCCGCAAGGAACGGGTGATTCCCTACGGCGCCTCCGCCCGTGTCCATATCCAACGCTACCTCGACGAGGTCCGACCACGCTGGAACAAACGGCCCGAGCAACGCCACCTGTTCCTCACCCGTCGCGATGAACCGATGAGCCGCAAAACCTTCTGGGCGCTGATCAAACGCTACGCCGCGCGCGCCGGTATCCGCACCGGCATCTCGCCCCACACCATCCGCCATTCCTTCGCCACCCACCTGCTGGCCAACGAGGCCCCGCTGCGGGCCATCCAGGAAATGCTTGGCCATGCCGACATCGCCACCACCCAGATCTACACCCACGTGGACAGCCGACGCCTGAAATCCGTCCACAAACAATTCCACCCCCGGGCCTGATACCATGTACAACGACCTGATGCACCGCCTCGGCTACACCTTCCACGACCCGCTGCTGCTCACGCTCGCCCTGACCCACACCTCCGCCCGCTACGAACACAACCTGCCCGACGACAACCAACGCCTGGAATACCTTGGTGATGCCGCTCTTGGCCTCGTCACCGCCGCCCAACTCTACCTCGACCACCCCCACCTCGACGAAGGTGAACTCACCGTGCGCCGAAGCCAGGTCACCAGCACCACCGCCCTCGCCACCGTCGCCCGCGCCATTGACCTCGGACCCGCCCTGATCCTCGGCCGCGGCGAAGAACAATCCGGCGGTCGCGACAAACCCAACAACCTGGCCGATGCCATCGAAGCCATCCTCGGCGCCGCCTACCTCGACGGCGGTCTCGACGCCGTGCGGGCCATCTTCGACATAACCATCGCCCCGCACCTCGCCCCGGACACCGCCACCGAATCCACCAATTACAAGGGAATCCTCCAGGAATGGGCTCAACGCCACGGCCATGCCTGCCCTACCTACCGGGTGATCCAGGCCGAAGGCCCGGCGCATCAACGATCCTTCACCGTCACCGCATCATTAGATAATGGAGTAAATGCTTCAGGTTCGGGATCTTCCAAACGGGCCGCCGAGCAACGTGCAGCCAAGGAATTGCTCGATAAAACCGCTTCACACGAATAAGGTTGATCCCGAAATATTCTTATAAGAATTTTTCCTATAATAATTGTTGGCACAAAGACCTATTATATCT